>ERZ772909.50-NODE-50-length-102497-cov-7.579050_pt1 | contig 102497 bp, 76 predicted proteins | sample MGYA00511137_ERZ772909 | MGnify/ENA primary metagenome ERZ772909 (study PRJEB29015, sample SAMEA2738095) | human oral metagenome | biome: human oral; feature: human-associated habitat; material: saliva | place: China | collected 2270 ... | reverse complement strand
GTTTGAAATTCCGAAATGTATTGCTGTGGAACAAAATAAGAATTGTGATCATTTCTGCATCACTCATTCTCCCTCCTCTCTTGCGATGTTTTGGACTATTGGCAGAGGGATTTGAGAGAGAAAGAGAGATTTTGTTCAATTCTGAATTATATTCTTTGCAGAAATCATCTGCAATACAATAGATTTCCGTAACTTTACTGACAAGCTTCATGAGGATTGTTATTTTGTTATATGATTGATAATCAACAGTAAATATACAAAAAACAATCCTCTTTTTCGGCTTCTATTGAAACTTTTTTGAGGAAAAAGAAGAACTGCTTATCCCGAATTGGGGTATACTCTAAAAAAACAGAGACAACTTATCTTGTCTACTTACATTCTTATTATCTCAAATACACGTTCTATAGTCATATATATAATACAAGGACAAGGATAGAAATGTATTTGAAGAATTTTAGATTGTAACTATCTCCTTTTTTGGAAAATGATTCCTGCAAAAAGAAGGAGCAAGGAGGGGCTTCTGCCCACAGTAAATGTTTGCAGCCCCATCCCTTCCTCAAACATCTCAAGAAGACCTCGAACAAGAATCATAAACATCTGTTTTACAATATCATAAAGGGGAGCAAAAATACAATAAGGCTGTCAGCTGATAGCCTTATTGCGTCAGCTGACTTCCTTATTGTATCAGCTGACACAATAAGGATATTTTTAGTCCGCTTTAAGAGCTTCTAAAACCACCCTAAAATAGGCGTTTCTCTCTCCCGTTTTCCAATGCGCATCCTCATTACATCTTAACGGGAGAGGAACTAAAAAACTTTGCTTTCGTTTGGGAAAATCGGCAATAATTATCTAACTTCGCCACAAATATAATAAAACACCATTTCTACTATGGATAGAAGCGATAGCATTGTTATCATACCCACATACAATGAGAAAGAAAACATTGAAAAGATAATCCGAGCCGTTCTTGGCCTCGGTCCACACGCGTTTAACATCCTCGTCATCGACGATGGTTCGCCCGACGGCACTGCCGCCATTGTGAAACGCCTCATGGAAGATGAGTTCAAGAACCGTCTCTTTATCATAGAGCGCCGTGGCAAACTCGGACTGGGAACGGCCTATATTGCAGGCTTCAAATGGGCTATCGAACAGAAGTACGACTATATTTTCGAGATGGATGCCGACTTCAGCCATGACCCCAAAGACCTGCCGCGGCTCTACGAAGCTTGCGCAACGGATGGCGCAGATGTAGCCATAGGTTCGCGTTATGTGAGTGGTGTCAATGTTGTCAACTGGCCGATGGGACGCGTGCTCATGAGCTACTACGCTTCTAAATATGTACGTACCGTCTTGGGCGTGAAGCTTCACGACACAACAGCGGGATTCAAATGCTACCGCCGCCAGGTGCTCGAGGCCATCGATCTCGATGCCATCCGCTTCAAGGGCTATGCCTTCCAAATCGAGATGAAATTCACGGCTTATAAGTTGGGCTTCAAAATCAAGGAGGTGCCTGTCATCTTCGTCAACCGCTGCGAAGGCACAAGCAAGATGAGTGGTGGCATCTTTGGCGAGGCACTCTTTGGCGTTATGCGCCTGCGCTGGGCAGCAATGACCGGACAAATTAAGCCGAGAAAGAAATAAGCAGAATGCCCCTCCAATGGGGCGTTTTGTGGTTTTTAATGATTGCTACAGTTGTGATAAGCAATCGTCACACTCTTTTTATCTTATAACAGAACTATGCACAAAAGAATTCAAATAAAGAATGCTATCATTGTTAACGAGGGCCGACAGTTTGTCGGTTCTCTTTTGATAGATAACAACCAAATAGGTCAGATTTTGGAGGGGAAAGACGCCGTTCCAGATGAGCCTCCCATGGAAGTGGTAAATGCTGATGGCTGCTACCTGCTTCCAGGCGTCATTGATGAGCACGTACATTTCCGCGATCCAGGTCTGACAGAGAAAGCCGACTTCGAAACGGAGAGCTACGCTGCCGCGGCAGGAGGCGTGACAACTGTTTTTGATATGCCCAATACGTTGCCCACCACCACAACCCTCGAAGCTTTCAGCGAAAAATACGACATGGCAGCCACAAAGAGTCATGTCAATTTCGGGCTTTATTTCGGAGCAACGCTCAACAACTATGAACTATTGCCACAACTCAAGTGGCGCAGCATTGCTGGCGTGAAACTCTTCATGGGAGCTTCCACGGGAAATATGCTCGTCGACGACAAAACGGTTCTCCGCTACATCTTCGAAAAAACTCCTACACTTTTGATGGTACACTGCGAGGATACGCCCACTATTGCTGCCAACATGAAGAAGTATAAAGAGAAATACGGAGCAGATCCCGACATACGCTATCACGGACTCATCCGGTCTGCCGAAGCGTGCTACAAATCCACAGCTGAAGCAGTGGATCTGGCACGGAAATACGGAACACGACTCCATGTGGCTCACATTTCCACCGCTCGCGAATTGGAACTCTTCAGCCCTACCAATCCGAAAATCACAGCGGAAGTATGCGTGCCGCATCTGCTCTTTTGCGATGAAGATTATATCCGATTAGGCAGCCGCATCAAGTGTAACCCATCTATCAAAACACGCGCCGATCGCGATGCACTGCGCCGTGCGCTCAACGATGGCACCATCTCAACCATCGCCACCGACCATGCGCCCCATCATCTGAGGGACAAAGTGGGCGGAGCAGCACGTGCCACCTCGGGAATGCCCATGATACAATTTTCCTTACCAGCCATGCTCGGACTCACCAACGAGGGTGTGCTCAGCATCGAGCGCCTTGTGGAACTCATGTGCCATAATCCAGCCAAGATTTATCAGGTGGAAAATCGCGGTTTCTTGCGCGAAGGCTACAAGGCCGACCTCGTATTGGTGCGTCCCAATAGCCCGTGGACACTCACCCCGAATCAGATTCGCAGCAAGTGCAATTGGAGTCCGTTGGAAGGCCATACCTTCCGTTGGCGTATTGAGAAAACATATTGCAACGGAGACCTTATATATAATAAAGGACACCTCGTGGACGAAAATCTCCACGGATTGCCTGTTAGCTTCTCCCGATGACTAAAGAACTGAAATACTACGCTCATACGTTGGCCGAAGTTATCAACTGGCCGTTCTTCTTCAACGCCTGGAACCTCCAACCTCGCTTTGCTGGCGTGACGGCCGTTCATAACTGCCCAGCTTGCCGACAAGAATGGATCAATAGCTTCCCTGAAGAGGACAGAGCAGCAGCCAAAGAAGCCTCAAAACTATTCGATGACGCCACCCGCATGATCAACCGTCTCGACCTCACGCACAAAGGTTTTGCCTGCTTCGGACTCTATCCAGCTTGGTCAGAGGAAGAGGATATTATCGTGGAGGATTCTCGAGGACGATGGAGCATTCCCTTCCTTAGGCAGCAGCATGTTCAGCACGCTGGAGATCCTCACTTGTGCTTGGCCGATTTCATTCGCCCTCGCGAACTCTATATCAAGGACGATATAGCTTCAGTAATGGGCATCTTCTGCGTCTCTTTTCATCGCTCCGATGGTCAAGTGGAGTCGTTTGCTGACGATTATGAGCGCATGCTCTACCAAACGGTCTGCGATCGACTGGCCGAAGCCACGGCCGAACTGATGCACCGCGATGTGCGCCGCATCTATTGGGGTTATGCTCCCGACGAACAGCTCACACACGAACAAATATGGAATGATGAATACCAAGGCATACGTCCGGCTGTGGGCTATCCGCAAATACCTGATCAGTCCATTATCTTCTTGCTCGATGAGATTCTGAACTTTGGACGCATCGGTATCCAACTCACCGAAACGGGCATGATGCTGCCGCACGCCTCGGCGTGCGGACTGCTCTTCGGCCACCCTAGCACATACTATTTTGGGATTGGACGCATTGGCGAAGATCAGTTCCAAGACTATGCGCGCCGCCGCAATCTCCCTATTCCACAACTACGCAAATTCTTATCACGCAATCTCGAATGATAGCTCGTATTCTTATATTGCTCATAGCCCTACTGACTTTGCCAGCTTGGGGTATAGACCGCCTCGTTCTTCGCAACAAATGGCCGCGCTGGGCACGCCTGCTCTTTGCGCTTCCCCATCTGCTCTTACTCTTGGCTCTAACATTCATGGCCATCAATGAGAGCTACACCATGACAGCTGATGCCGTGAAAGGTTTTCTGCTTTCTGCCACTCTCTGCCTTGTTGTGCCCGAAACGCTCACCGTCTTATTGTTGCTCATCGGTCGAATAGGGAGAAAGCAGAATATCTTTCAACGTAGCATGACCGTTAGCGCGTACCTTGTCGGAGCATTCAGTTTCATACTTATGCTCTATAGTTTCACACTGGGGTATAAGCGCATACAAACGAAACAATTTACGTTTACGCATTCTTCTATTCCGCCACAATTCAAAGGCTACCGCATCGCGCTCATCTCCGACCTCCATCTCGGCACTCTCCGCCACCATCAAGATGTGGTGCAGCAAATCGTCGACAGCATCAATGCGCAAGAACCAGACTTGATTGTCTTCGCGGGCGACTTGGTGAACTATCACGTTCGAGAGATAGAGCCTTTCCGCAACATCCTCAGCCAGCTCAAGGCTCGGGACGGCGTAGTGAGCGTTATGGGGAATCATGACTATCTGACTTATTTCCATTGGAACAGCTCTGCCGAGCGCCTCGCCGCTGTTCGTCAGCTCCAACAAGAGGAACGCAATATGGGCTGGAAGCTCCTGCTCAACGAGAATATTATTCTTCACCGCGGCAACGATTCTATTGCCGTTATCGGATTGGAAAATCACGGGAACCGCCCAAGCTTTCCCCGTCGTGCGAAACTACAGCAAGCACGCAAAAATGTTTCTCCCAACTGCTTCCAAATCCTTCTGCAACACGATCCCAGCTATTGGGATGCAAAGATTCTACCACATACTGACATTCCGCTCATGTTCTCTGGTCACACCCACGCCATGCAGTTTCAGATTGGCAAATGGTCGCCCGCAGCATGGTTCTATCCACAGTGGAGTGGCCTCTACCAACAAGGCAATCAAGCTCTTCTTGTTTGCCCTGGCGTAGGTGAAGTGCTCCTCCCCTTCCGCTTTGGTGCGTGGCCCGAAATAGACATTATCACATTAAGTACACATTAGCACATTGACACATTAGCACATTGACACATTAGCACATTGACACATTAACACATTAGCACATTAGCACATTGCCAAATTAGCACATTCATTAATTAGCACACTCCCCCGATGTATCGCATTTATCAACTCCTCATCGTTCTGCCCCTCGGCATTCTTGCCACAATCCTAACAGCACTCGCCACCAGTATTGGTTGCATGGTAGGCAGTGCCCACTTTTGGGGCTACTATCCCGCAATGCTTTGGAGTCGCTTCATCTGTCGCCTCCTATTTCTCCCCATCCACGTCACTGGCCGCGAACACCTTCAGAGTGGTCAGAGCTATGTTTTTGTGGCCAACCATCAAGGCCCGTTCGACATTTTTCTCGTCTATGGTTTCTTGAACCGCAACTTCAAATGGATGATGAAAAAGTCGCTCCGCCAACTTCCGCTCATTGGCTACGCCTGCCAGAAAGCTCACCACATCTTCGTTGACAAATCTGGACCAAGTAAAATCAAAGAGACCTACGACCACGCTCGCCAAACGCTACAAGGTGGCACTTCACTCGTTGTCTTCCCCGAAGGAGCGCGCACCTTCACGGGACACATGGGTATCTTTCGAAAAGGAGCATTCCAACTGGCTGATGAGCTCCAATTGCCCATCGTTCCCATCACCATCAATGGTTCGTTTGATGTACTCCGCCGTCAGGACGGCTTCAACTTTGTGAAGCACCATCCGTTAGAACTCATCATCCACGCCCCCATCTATCCCTCAGGAAAAGGCACGCAGGACATCCGAACTACCATGGAGGAAGCTTATCAAACTATCATGAACGACCTTCCCGCCCAATATCAAGGTTATGTTCGCAATGATGATCAATAACAATTTTTACCATTGAGAAAAAGAACAATCGCAAAAAAGTTCACAGAAGTCTTGCACATTCCAAAACTTTATAATACTTTTGCACTCGCATTCCAAAAGGAACGCACACCAATAACAACGCACACCAATAACATGGTGCCCATAGTTCAGTTGGTTAGAGCGTCAGATTGTGGTTCTGAATGTCGTGGGTTCGAATCCCACTGGGCACCCAAAGAAAACAAGCGGAAATCTCTTATAAATAAAGAGTTTCCGCTTTTTCTTTTCTCTTACTCACATAGTAGAAGTTTCTACAAGCAGCTTCTAAATATTACAAGTAATACAAAATGTTTTAGCACAAAACTTTTAAAGCTAAAAACAAGGCACTACAATAAAGCTACATTTATATCCACTGACGAAGAGATACGCAAAAAGCCGCCTACACTCGTGTGTAGACGGCTCAAAGAATTCTTTTTCCTTGAAATATACCGAACTTTAGAACGATGCGGCATTTAAGTCCTTTTTTATCTGCTCAATGCAGGAGGACAAACGTTCGTAAGTCTTCTCACCAGCAGTTTTCACTCCGCTGGTGTATTGGCGCATCAGCGAGGGATTGATACCAGCACGTTTAGCAATGTCTGACACGTTGAGGAAACTGAAATAATTAAAGAACGATCGTAAATCATATTTGTACTCAAAAGATAATTCGCTATACCTTTTATCATCAGGATAAGCCTCACGGCATTCTTCCACCGCTCTTAGAAAATCCGCCTTTGCTTCCGCAACGGTATTACCGTCTCCATCGATAAGGGCATAATCTCCTATCGGTGTCTCACTATAACAAGAGTAAGTTTTATTCTCTCCATATTCAACCGTTACTAAAATTTTCTTTGCCATTTCTCTTTGCTTTTATGAATTTCTCTTTTTATCTTTGCGGTGTAGATTGATGGTCGCATGATTTGGGAGCGAGCAGCGTTAACAGCGGTGATATAGGAAGTTCGAGTCTTACCCTTTCTACACTTAGGGGCTTAATTGCCCCTATTTTATTTTCTCATATTGCTTCGTACTCATATTTCCGGTCCTCCCCGAATTTTGTCCATATCTTCTCCCAATAAATCATTTTTTGTTGCCATGTCGTCACAGAGAAGATAATCAATTGATAAATAAGATTTTGTTAGCGTGACAAGAAGATCAGAGATATCCGCGGATTCAAATCTTCTTTTAAAGTTTGCTCGAAAAAGATTCTAATGTTTTACCTTAATCATATTCAGCTTTTACCACGTTTTGAGTTTTATATTTGTCTCCTATCAAATATTCTCTTTATATTTGCCATAGATTGCTGGGTACATCTATAGCAAGTCTACCTTAAAAGCGATTTCCTGAGAGATCGAGTATCTCCACATTCGAAATTACGTGCAGAAAACTTGAGTACACAAAAGAAAGACGCAAATAAAAAGAAACAGAGGTAGAATACTCAGTAAAATACAAACAACTAAGAATATGAAACCAACCAAAGAAAACACACTTTACCTGACAATAAAACAGGTATATTTTGATCAAATCATAGAAGGATCAAAGAAAGAGGAATATCGAGAAATAAAGGATACCACCTACAAGAAATACCTAGAAGTGAGCGAGCAAGGTTGGCCACTATTTGACACAACTTTGATCAGTGAAGACGATGAGCTACTTGGCGATCTCTGCATCTGGAATAATGGTGTTTATCCTTATATCCCCAAACAGAAATGGGAGTTTCTCCATCTCGCAGTTGGCTATGCCAAAGAGCGTGATACAGCCATTGTTGAAATCACGGACATCACTTTTCAGCCGCTCTTGGATAAGAAAGGGAATCCTGCACGCTTCTCTGTTGATGAAAATGATACGGCTAAAATTGATGCAGAAGGGAATCTGTGCTTTTGGATGGCAGTTTTCCATCTGGGAGAAATAGTAGAACTTCATAGGAAGTAAATCGTTCTTCGCACATTCCCATACTCCTCTCTCTTTACTGTCTATAATAAAGGAGAGGATGCAGCTCAAGGAGTTAATAACTTAGTGCAGATTAGAGTAAGCTAGCTTGCACTGAGATTATGTATTTGTGGAAATTGAAACCTTTTTAACTAACACTGTGTTTTTCTAGCATAGATTTTGTAAGCAAGAAGAAAGAAACCCTTCCATTGACGGTTCAGAGGTTAATATTGGGCAGGGAATATGAAAGTAAACACACCTCCCATTGGCAGATACTACCTTAAGTTCTGACATAGTGACTAAAGAATTCCTATTAATCTCCAGCAGTGAGATACTGGGGGAACGGAAACTTCGCACTTATCTGCCAATTCTCATTCAAGTTACATTTATTGTCTGGTGGCTTGGGAGATGAGAATCAATAGACTCTGCAATACCTTTTGCCTTCTGCGACAAAACTTGATGGTGTGACTCTTTGACATACTCCCGCCCAATGAAACCTCAGCTTTATTGTTTTGCCCAACAACTTGAGGTTGTTAGGGCGAGAAGCCATGTTTGATGATAAGAGTTTATTGAAGCTTCCTATTAGTCCTTAATTCGCTCCATTTTTTCATCCTTTATAAGCATCATTTTGCTTGATTCTATAGTTCCACATTCAGCTCTGACTCTTTTGTCCTCGGCTGTTGTGTGGTTTAATCTCTTGTTCTTTTTTTATTTGCAGGGAATGCTGTTCTCTTTCCTTATTTCAGTTATATAGTTATTTTCAGCAAGGAGAGATTTTTCTATTTCCGCTTTCTTCTTCTCTATCAGTTCCCTGGGTCATCTCTGTTCTCAGCGCAAGAAGAATATCTCCATTGTCGCTAAGTCAAGAACTTAGCTTCGGAAGTGTACTTTGCCTTGACGAAAGAAAAGTTTTCCCAACACCAAGGTAGCGCTTACGGAGCGCAAAGTTAGAAAAAGTTTTTTTAGTTTAGCAAGCTTTCTACAAGAAAAAAAAATAGAGTTTTGAGAGATTATTGGCATCTTCCACCAGACATTTTAGGTAAAAAGAATAGGCAATATTTAGTAGATATTTCCAAGCTCTTATATACATAAAAACACCGTGCTTTCTAAATTCTTTTTTCTTGCTTATTCTGAGAGAATAAAAAATGCGTTTTTTTTGTTCTTAATTTTAACAGAAAATTTGCACACGAGCTGCATTACTACCTCCAATACTACCTAAAACAACTTTTGGGCAATGAAAAAGATCTACAATATAGATAAAAAAAGCAACCATACTTCACCTACTTTTCATGCACAACAAAAGATAACTAACATCAGCTCCATTATTTTTTATAGGAGAGAGGCATGGGAAGTTACCATCCCAAGTTTTTGTTCACTTAGATGTGGAGCACACTTTTACAAGAAAAGTCGTAGTATTAAAACTATCATTTTGAAACATTACCATTTATCTGTCAGCCATGTACGATGAGAAAGTATTATCTTTGCAGCGAAGATTAAAACTTTATGAGCAATGAACGCAATTAAACTTGACATCACGAAAGCTGCTCAGTTTCTGAACGCTGACGCAGTGGCTACTTTAGAGCCCGAAGTAAAAAAGGCTCACGAATCACTTGAGAACGGCACCTGCCAGGGTAATGACTTCCTCGGTTGGCTGCATCTGCCTTCCAGCATCACTCCCGAATTTTTGGCCGACATCAAGGCTACGGCACAGACGCTTCGTGAAAACTGCGAGGCTATCGTAGTGGCTGGTATCGGTGGTTCTTATCTCGGTGCGCGCGCTGTTATCGAATGTCTGAAAAATAATTTTGAAGAACTAACGCCTCGCATTCTCTTTGCCGGCAATAATATCAGTGAGGACTATCTGAGCGAACTCACCACTTATCTCAAAACTCGCAAATTTGGTGTTATTAACATCAGCAAATCGGGTACTACCACCGAAACGGCCCTCACTTTCCGTTTGCTCCGCAGCCAGTGTGAAGAGCAGCGCGGTAAGGAAGAAGCACGCAAGGTTATTGTTGCTGTGACAGATGCTAAAAAAGGTGCTGCCCGCGTAACGGCCGACAAAGAAGGCTATAAGAGCTATGTGATCCCCGACAATGTTGGCGGTCGTTTCAGCGTGCTCACTCCCGTAGGCCTCCTGCCCATTGCTTGCGCAGGCTTTGATATTGAAGAACTTGTACGCGGTGCTCAAGACATGGAAAAACTCTGCCAAACAGCTCCGTACGCGGAAAATCCTGCAGAACAATATGCTGCTGTTCGCAATCTGCTTTATCGTGCAGGCAAGCACATCGAAATTCTCGCCAACTATCAGCCAAAACTCCACTACGTCAATGAATGGTGGAAGCAGCTTTATGGAGAGAGCGAAGGCAAGGACAACAAGGGTATTTTCCCCGCTGCTGTAGATCTCACCACAGACCTCCACTCTATGGGTCAGTGGATCCAGGAAGGCGAGCGCAATATCTTCGAAACTGTTGTCTCTGTTGAAAAGTCAAAGTATTCTGTTCTCTTCCCGCACGATGAGGAGAATCTCGACGGTTTGAACTTCCTCGAGGGCAAGCACGTGGACGAAGTCAACAAGATGGCCGAACTGGGCACACAGTTGGCTCACGTAGACGGTGGCGTTCCTAATATCCGCATCAGCGTGCCCGAACTGACGGAGTACTACATCGGTCAGTTGCTCTATTTCTTTGAAGTAGCGTGCGGCATTAGTGGTAACTTACTGGGCGTTAATCCGTTCAACCAACCGGGCGTTGAGAGCTACAAGAAGAATATGTTTGCACTGCTCAACAAGCCAGGTTATGAGGCTGAGAGCAAAGCTATTCGTGAACGTCTGAACAAGTAAGAGATACAACGTACATCCCCTTCGTCTTCCCGCGTGGGAGGCAGAGGGGATTTCTCGTACACAAATAATGACTCATACCTATAATAATATAACAGCCCCTGAATCTTTCCTCACGGAGAAATTCAGCGAGGCTGTTTTTGCTTATTTGGTACAGAACGGCTTTGAGCATTTTTGTCTGAAAGCCGTTCTTTTCGACATGGACGGAGTTCTCTTCGACTCGATGCCAAACCACGCCAAAAGTTGGGCAGAAGTGGGACAACGCTTCCGTTTGGGTATAACAGCGGAGGACGCCTACCTCCACGAAGGGCGCACAGGAGCTTCTACCATCAACAGCTTTGCCCACCTCAACTGGGGCCGAGAGGCTACAACGGAAGAGATAGAGGAAATCTATGCCGAGAAGTGCCGACTCTTCAATGAATGCGAGATGGCGCAGAATATGCCTGGAGCTGAACGTGTCCTCAATGCTGTGCGCGATGCAGGACTTCAGATTCTCGTGGTGACGGGAAGTGGACAGGCCTCACTACTTGAGCGTTTGCAAACCCACTATCCTGGTTTTTTCAACCCCGACCATATCGTATCGAGCAAAGACTGCCACCACGGTAAGCCTCATCCAGATCCATATCTCTTAGGACTGGAGAAAGCTGGCGTTCGGCCTTGGGAAGCTCTCGTTGTGGAGAATGCTCCCTTAGGTGTTCAAGCTGCCCACGCGGCTCATATATTCACTATCGCCGTCAACACAGGACCGCTCCCCAACGAGACGCTCCGCGATGCTGGCGCAAACATCCTGTTCCCCTCCATGACGGCTTTAGCCGATGAATGGAGAGGCTAAAACTTTTCTTCCGAAGGGGAGACGGTTCCTTCCCTACTCGGATTTCTCTGAGAAAATATCGTAATTCCCACTCACTTTGACTCTCAACGAACTTCTTCCGCTCTACGCCGCCCATCCACAGGTGGCAGCATTGGCTAAAATAATTGGAGAAAACAGTCCGCGGATCACTTTCTGCAACGGGCTTCATGGCTCGGCAGCCGCTATGGTGTTTTCTGCCCTCACATGCCGACGCATCAAAGGAAAGCCCTATCTCTTCGTCCTCAATGATGAAGAGGAGGCGGGCTATTTCTATCACGATCTCACACAGATGCTGGGCGATAAGAATGTGCTCTTCTTTCCTTCCTCTTATCGCCGTGCTGTGAAATACGCGCAGCGGGATGCCGCCAACGAGGTACTGCGCACACAGGTGCTCAATGCATTAGCGGACAGAAATGAGGAATATCTTTTTATCGTCACCTACCCCGAGGCGCTGAGCGAACGTGTGGCACCGAAAATCTCGTTTGAGGCGCGCACCATCAAGATTCAGGAAGGTGGCAACTACGACCTTCCGCAGCTCGAGCGCCAGCTGCTGGAACTGGGCTTCCGCCGTGTAGACTACGTTTACGAGCCTGGAGAGTTTGCCGTGCGCGGTAGTATTTTGGACGTATTCAGCTATTCCTCCGAATATCCTTACCGTGTCGATTTCTTCGGTGATGATGTGGAAACGATTCGTACGTTTGAGGTGCAGACACAGCTTTCAAAAGATCGCTTAAAAGATGTTGCCGTAGTACCCGAAATGGAAGGAGGCAATTCGGATTTAGTACCAGTCACAGACTATCTTCCCACCGATGCTTTGCTTGTGGTGAAGAATTGGGTTCTCATTACTGACACCATACAGAAGGTTTTCGATGAAGGGTTTGCTAAACAAGCCTACATCGAGAAAAAGGATAGCAAAGAACGCCCCGAATGGGAAATTTATGAGGAAGAAGAGGAGTCACGCCGCTCCACTCTCACGGCAGGCCCTACAAAGGAGCTTGACAAAAACCGCCTGCTTGTGTCGGGACGCGAACTGGGCAAAGCTCTCCTCGCCCTGCAACGCATCGAAATGGGTAATACTCCGTCCGATACGCCAAAGGCTCAACTGCACTTCAAAACGCAGGTGCAGCCCATCTACCATAAGAATTTCGAGATGGTCAGGACTTCGCTCAACGATTTCCGTGACCGCCATTATCGCATCTTTATTGCGGCTGACAGTGGGAAGCAGAACGAGCGTCTGACAGAAATTCTGGCCTCACTTCCTTCTGACACCACGATGCCGACCTCTACTCCGTCGGCCGATGCACCGCTTTTCACCCCCGTTCTAAAAACCTTGCACGAGGGTTTCTTCGATGAAGACTTGCAGGTGTGCTTCTTCACCGACCATCAGATATTCGACCGATTCCACAAATACAACCTAAAGAGCGACCACGCCCGCGATGCCAAGATGGCCCTTACGCTGAAAGAACTTATGCAGTTTCAGCCGGGCGATTTCATCGTACATATCGACCACGGCGTGGGACGCTTTGCCGGATTGGTGCGTATGCCCGCTGCCGATGGTACGCAGCAGGAGATGATTAAGCTGACCTACCAAAACGACGACATTGTCTTGGTGAGCATCCACTCCCTTCACAAGCTCTCCAAATACAAGGGGCGTGAGGGCGAAGCTCCCAAACTGAGCCGCCTGGGTACGGGAGCTTGGGAAAAACTAAAGGAGCGCACCAAGAAGAAAATCAAAGACATTGCTCGCGACCTCATCAAGCTCTATTCGAAGCGCAAAGAGGAAAAAGGCTTTGCCTACAGTGCCGACACCTACTTGCAAAACGAGTTGGAAGCCAGTTTTGCTTACGAAGACACGCCTGACCAGCTCAAGGTTACGCAAGAAGTGAAAGCCGACATGGAGAGTGCAAAACCAATGGATCGTCTGGTTTGTGGCGATGTGGGCTTTGGTAAAACGGAGATTGCCGTGCGGGCAGCGATGAAGGCTGCAGCCGATGGGAAACAAGTGGCTGTGCTCGTGCCTACAACCGTTTTGGCGTTGCAGCACTTCAAGACGTTTGAGAAACGCTTGAAGAACTTCCCCGTGCGCGTGGACTATCTCTCACGTGCTCGTACGCCGAAACAGGTGCGCGAACTCTTGACTGATTTGGCCGAGGGAAAAGTCGATATCCTTGTGGGTACTCACAAACTCATCGGCAAAAGTGTGAAATTCAAAGACCTTGGGCTTCTCATCATCGACGAGGAACAAAAGTTTGGCGTTGCTGTCAAGGAGAAACTCCGCCAGCTGAAAGTGAATGTAGACACACTCACTATGTCGGCCACACCCATTCCGCGCACCTTGCAGTTCTCACTGATGGGGGCGCGCGACTTTAGCGTCATTCAAACGCCACCCCCCAACCGCCGCCCGATACAGACAGAGGTACACACCTTTAGTCACGAAATCATTGCCGATGCCGTTAATTTCGAAATGAGTCGGAACGGACAGACGTACATCGTGACTCACCGCGTCTCTGCGCTTCAGAACCTCAAAGAATTGGTAAAGAAATATGTGCCCGATGCCCGCGTGGCTATCGGTCACGGGCAGATGCCCCCCGCCGAATTGGAGAAAATCATTCTGGGCTTTGCCAACTACGATTACGACGTACTCATCTCCACCACCATCGTGGAGAATGGTATCGACATCAGTAACGCCAACACCATTATCATTGATGCTGCCAACCATTTCGGGTTGAGCGACCTCCACCAGATGCGCGGCCGCGTGGGTCGCTCGGATCGCAAAGCGTTTTGCTACCTCCTGGCGCCACCTCTGGCGCATTTGAGTGAGGAGAGCCGCCGCCGACTGCAGGCCATCGAGGAGTTTAGCGATTTGGGCTCGGGCATACACATCGCTATGCAGGACCTCGACATCCGCGGAGCAGGCAATTTGCTGGGTGCGGAGCAGAGCGGTTTTATTGCCGACTTAGGTTATGAAACCTACCAAAAGATTTTGGCAGAAGCAGTCAGCGAACTCAAAAATGACGAGTTTGCCGAGTTGTACAAAGAAGAGTTGCAGCACTCGGCTCTCACAGGCGATTTCTTTGTGGATGAATGCAATGTGGAATGTGATCTGCACGCGTTCTTCCCCGAAACCTATGTGCCGGGAGCCAGCGAACGTATGTTGCTCTATCGCGAACTGGACGGCCTCACTACTGATGAGCAAATTGCCGATTTCCGCCAGCGCATGACCGACCGCTTTGGGGCGCTTCCGCCCGAAGGTGAGGAACTGTTGCGCATCGTACCTCTGCGCCGTCTCGGGCGCAAGGTGGGAGCAGAGCGACTGACACTAAAGAATGGGCGCATGACTCTTTATTTCGTTTCGAAATATGATTCGCCGTTCTATCAGAGTTCTACTTTCGACCGCCTCATTCAGTATGCCACGCAAAACTATCGCACCACTGAATTAAAAGAAAGTGCGGGCAAACGCCGTATGGTTATCAAAAACGTTCCCACGGTGGAGCACGCTCTCAGTCTACTCCAAAAAATCACGGAATAAGGCATTGCGCATCGCGGGCAACTTCAGCTCTGAAAACTACTTGCCCATTCTACACCATCTTGCTCAAAACGGTTAAAGAATCTACGAGAAGTGCCGACTTCCTTGTTCTGCCACACGCCTCGCGCGTTCTTTGGTAAAATGTCATTCCTACTAAAAAACATTATCTCTTATCAATATGAATCTAAAAACACTTTTCTGCTCTTCGGAGAAGGTCAAGCAAATCAATCCTCTCTACTTGATTGGCGGCCACTTCTTGTCGTTGTATCTCATCATTGGTTTCATCCTGCGCATCGTGCTCATGGCCTTTTCTCCAGTCGATGCCACTTACACGGCGATGGGCATATTGCGCGGTCTCACCGTCGGACTTCTGTCCGACTTTGGTATGGGACTGCTGCTCCTCATCCCGCTCTTTGTTTTCTACATAGGACTCAACGAATACAAATATAAGAAGTATGCGGCCTTCTCCATCTGCCTGCTGCTCATTGCAGGATTGGCTTACGCTTTTTGGCCTGGATCTATTTTCCGCCAGTATGGTGGCGGAGCTCCGCGCATTGCTCAAATTTTCTTGGGATGGAAACTCCTGAGTTTCTCCCTCCGCGCCTTCATTCCGCGCATACGCAAAGCATGGCGCGCCTGCACGCTTTATCTCACATGGGGCATCTATATACTGTTGCTATTAGTGGTCTCTGCGGGCGAGTTTTTCTTCTGGGAGGAATTTGGCGTGCGCTACAACTTCATCGCCGTGGACTATCTGGTCTATACACACGAAGTCATCGGCAACATCATGGAGTCCTATTCCATCGCTCCTTTAATAGCCGTTCTCCTACTGATCACGCTGGGTCTCATCTTGGTGGTCGTGCGCAAACGCCGTTTCCAGTTGGAGGGGAATTACAATCTCCGTCGCTTCGGCTTTGAAACGCTGCTGGCTGTGGTGCTTGTTGGGGCGGGCTTTGGAGCTACATCACTGACGCATAACCTTGACGCCAACAATCAGTATGTCACGCAAATCGAGCAGAATGGCGCGTACGACTTTGTGCGGGCTTTCTTGAACAACAAACTGGAGTATGACAAGTTCTATACGATGCTTCCACCAGCACAATGCGAGGCGCTCTATCGCCAGCAAACAGGCTTGGACAGCCACGGGACAAAACAACTCTCAGATGGGCAAGGAGCAGAGAAATGCAATATCGTGCTGATCACGGTGGAGAGTTTGAGCGCTGACTTCCTCACGCGCTACGGCAACAAGGAGGGACTGACGCCAAACATTGACCGGCTGATGACGCAGAGCCTTGTTTTCGACAGTCTTTACGCGTGCGGAAATCGCACCGTGAGAGGTTTGGAGGCTCTTTCGCTTTGCATCCCACCTCATGCCGGGGAGAGCGTCATCAAGCAGAAGAACAACCGCATGGGCACACTCTCTGTGGGTTATCAGCTCAGTAAGTTGGGCTACACCACGCAGTTTCTCTATGGTGGCTACAGTTATTTCGACAACATGGGCGACTATTTCTCCCACAATAATTATGAGGTGATTGATCGCTCCAACATAGCTAAACAGAACATCAGCTTTGCCAACATTTGGGGCGTTTGTGATGAGGATATTTTCAACAAAGGCTTGGAGGTGTTTGATGCCGACGCAAAAACAGGTAAACCATTCTTTGCGCAATTCATGACGACAAGCAACCACCGCCCCTACACTTATCCTACGGAGAAAATACATGTCGAAGGAAATCCCTATACGCGCAACGCTGCAGTGAAGTACACCGACTACGCCATCGGAGACTTCCTCAACAAGGCCGCGAAGAAACCATGGTTCAAGAATACGGTGTTCATCATCATTGCCGACCACTGCGCTTCGAGTGCAGGCAAAACCTCGCTGCCACTGGAGAAATACCACATCCCGTGCCTCATCTTCAGCCCCGGACGCATCCAGCCACAGATTGTGAGCAAGGTGTGCTCGCAAATAGACATTTTGCCCACACTCTTCTCCATCCTTCACCTCCCGGCTAAAGTTAGCTTTGCGGGCAACGATATTCTTTCGCCCAACTTCAAAGAGCGGGCTTTCCTCGCCACCTATCAAGATTTGGGCTACTATGAGAACCACATTCTCACAGTGCTTTCGCCCGTGAAGAAAGTGCAGCAATACGCCATTCGTCCTAATCCCGATGGCACTTTCGAGGAGACGCTGCTCCAAAAGCAGGACGTAGGACTGACGCAAAAAGCAGTAAGTTTTTATCAGACGGTGAATAAATAAAAAACATCTTCTGCAGCCCCTTCCCCACTTGGAGAAGGGGCTGTTTGGTTCTCTGTTGAAACCTTCGCTGCCCAGCTTCCCTCTCCCTACTTGAAAATCTGCCGCACCACAAGAAACTTTGTAGCGACAATTTTCACAAAAGAATGTAAACAGAATTCGTACTCTAACAAGGTGAGAATGGCTTCAAAACCCAATCACAGAAAGTGGGACATCAGACAACGCTGATTCCTCTGACTCGTCCAATAAGCCTATCAAAAAATGCAATAAGGCTATTGACTGACGCAATAAGACTGTCAGCTGACAGCCTTATTGTGTTTTTGAATAGAATAAGGAAAACCACACCTTTTCGACACATAGAAAAAACTAAAATTATAAGAGAACGACTCATTTCTCTTTTGTTTCTCAAGAAAAACGAGATGCACGTTGTAGCGATACTCCAGTTTTTATGTTTTACAGCAGCTTTCTCAACACATCCTTAGGCAATTCTGCATCAGAACAAAAAAGCAGAGTGTAAAGTATAATTACCCCGAGAAACACTTCTTAATTCTGCATCACTCCATAAATTTCAATGTACACCACGCCTATTTTGGCGCACAGTTTGCAATAGGTGCAAACAATTAAGAAGCAAACAAGTGTTGCCATCTGAGAGCAGTTCGCCATTCGCAAACACGCATCAGACAAAATGACCTCACATAGCAGAAACTAAAAAGAAGCGGGCCGTATCTTTGCCCTTCCTCCAGAAAGTTTCGATAAAGGAACAACAAAAAATATCTTTTTCTCTGTCAGGTTCAAATTTTGGCACGCCTCTTGCAAATAAGATAAGCAAATCACAAAAGAGAGTGTGTGGAAACACCACTCCAAATAATATTAGATAATAACAAAATAAAAAAAATACAATTATGGGAAAGATTATTGGTATAGACTTAGGTACAACGAACAGCTGTGTTTCCGTATTCGAAGGTAACGAGCCCGTTGTTATTGCTAACAGTGAAGGCAAGCGCACAACTCCTTCTGTAGTAGCATTTGTTGAAGGTGGTGAACGCAAAGTAGGCGACCCCGCAAAGCGCCAAGCCATCACGAACCCAAAGCGTACGGTTTATTCTATCAAGCGCTTCATGGGTGAAACCTACGACCAAGTGACAAAAGAAATTGCACGTATGCCCTACGAGGTTGTAAAGGGAGAAAACAACACTCCGCGCGTTAAAATTGACGACCGCCAGTACACTCCGCAGGAAATCAGTGCAATGATTCTTCAGAAGATGAAGAAAACAGCCGAGGACTACCTTGGACAGGAGGTAAAAGAAGCTGTGATTACAGTTCCAGCTTACTTCTCCGACTCTCAGCGTCAGGCTACTAAAGAAGCTGGTCAGATTGCCGGCCTCGAGGTAAAGCGTATCGTGAATGAGCCTACTGCAGCTGCTCTTGCTTATGGTTTGGAGAAGTCTAAGAAGGACATGAAGATTGCCGTATTCGACCTCGGTGGTGGTACGTTCGATATCTCTATCCTCGAATTGGGTGGAGGCGTATTTGAAGTACTCTCAACAAACGGTAACACTCACCTGGGTGGTGACGACTTCGACCATGTTATCATCAACTGGTTGGTAGAAGAATTTAAGAACGATGAGGGTGCTGATTTGACGCAAGACCCGATGGCAATGCAGCGCTTGAAAGAAGCTGCTGAAAAGGCTAAGATTGAGTTGTCTTCTACTACGACAACCGAAATCAACCTGCCTTACATCATGCCAGTAGGCGGTGTGCCCAAGCACCTCGTTAAGACGCTGACACGCGCTAAGTTCGAGCAACTTGCTCATCAACTCATCGAGGATTGTAAAGCTCCTTGCCAGGAAGCACTGCAAAGCGCAGGCCTCAACACTAGCGATATCGACGAGGTGATCCTCGTGGGTGGTTCCAGCCGTATTCCTGCTGTTCAGGAAATGGTGAAGAACTTCTTCGGCAAAGAGCCCAGCAAGGGTGTTAATCCAGATGAGGTAGTAGCTGTAGGTGCTGCTGTTCAGGGCGCTATTATGAATAAGGAAGAAGGTGTAGGCGACATCGTTCTCCTCGACGTTACTCCGCTGAGTCTCGGTATCGAAACGATGGGTGGCGTTATGACAAAACTGATTGAAGCCAATGCTACCATTCCTTGCAAGAAGAGCCAGGTATTCTCAACGGCTGAAGACAACCAGCCCGAAGTGACTATCCACGTGCTCCAGGGCGAGCGTCCAATGGCCGCTCAGAACAAGAGCATCGGTCGCTTCAACCTCGCCGGCATTGCTCCCGCTCGCCGCGGTATCCCTCAAATTGAGGTAACGTTCGACATCGACGCCAACGGTATCTTGAACGTAAGTGCCAAGGACAAAGCTACGGGTAAAGAACAGGCCATCCGCATCGAAGCATCTTCAGGCTTGAGCCAGGAAGAAATCGACCGTATGAAGGCAGAAGCACAAGCCAACGAAGAGGCCGACAAGAAGGAAAAAGAGCGCATCGACAAGCTCAACCAAGCTGACTCTATGGCGTTCCAGACTGAGAACCAGCTCAAGGATCTTGGCGACAAGCTCCCCGCTGACAAGAAGTCTGTCATCGAGGCCGCTCTCCAGAAGCTGAAAGACGCTCACAAGGCTCAAGACATCAACGCTATCGATGCTGCTATCAAAGAGCTCAATGATGCTTGGCAAGCTGCCAGTGCAGATATGTACCAGCAAACAGGTGGCGCTCAACAACCTGGTGCTGACGCCGGTTTCCAAGGTGGTGCTCAGCAAGGCGCTCAATCCAAGGACGACATCCAAGATGCCGACTTTGAGGAAGTGAAGTAAAAGTATTACATGCACTAACTAAATAGAAGAAATCCCAGTAACTCTCAACAGTTACTGGGATTTTTGCGTACTCTAAATACTCTTCACTTTCCTTTTATCTTTCCATACAATTATTTACTATATTTGCAACTCATGCGCACTGCAATCAGAGCCAGCCAATCTTTGCACTACTTTCCGCAGATAAGACTCCTCAAATCCTCGCGCAGAATCCGATAACACCCCAGATGAGTAACTTTATTATGGTAGAGCATAAAAAATCAATTCACTTCTTCAACGACCGTGAAGTAAGGGCGGTGTGGGACGACGAACACAATAAGTGGTGGTTCTCTGTACTGGACATCATTGCTGCAATTAACGAGCAAGATGATTACCAAAAGACGAGAAACTATTGGAAGTATCTGAAAACAAAGTTGAAGAAGGAGAATAACGAACTGGTTAGTGTCACTAACCAGTTGAAGTTACAAGCCCCAGATGGAAAAAAACGATTGACCGATATGTTAGATGGCGAAGGTGTTGTTTTGTTGGCAAAAGCAATACCCAATGCCAAGGCAATGGGATTTCTTGACTGGTTCCTCTATAGTGATAATACTATTGACGGACAGAGCAAGAAAAAGGCTTATCAGCTTTTTGAAAGTGGTATCTTAAAGACTGTAGACCCAGGTACTATCAAATATTTACAACAAATACACGCTTATCTCTTTGGCGGTCTTTACGATTTTGCTGGCCAAATCCGTACGAAGAATATTTCAAAAGGAGGTTTTACTTTCGCTAATTGTATGCACTTCCCTGAAACCCTGCAAACTATCGAGCGAATGCCCGACAGAGCATAATGATTTTCCGAAAGAGTTTGAGTTAGAACTTACATTAAAACCATATCGCATAAAATTATAAGAAATGAAACATGAAATTAGTCCAGACAAGCAAACTGTTGAATCATGTCTGAAACAAAAATCCTATTATGTTGACTTTTACCAGAGAGAATATGTTTGGTCTAAAGAAACGGTAGAGATTCTTTTACGTGATATTTTTTATGAATTTGAATTGTCGTATAAAATTCATAAAGATGAAGAATTAACTCAAGAGGTTCTTGATCTCTACAATTGGTATTATATGAATGTATTCATTACTAATAAAGTGGATGGAAAAGTCTATATAGTAGATGGTCAGCAAAGATTAACGACACTTACGCTTATTGCTACAAAATTATACCATATAATTGATGATGAAAATCTAAAAGACACCTTAAAGGAATGTATTTTCTCAAAAGATAAATTTAAGGGAGATATTTTCTGCATAGACAACGAAAAGCGTAAAGATGTTATGCAAAGCATCTTAGCAGAAACTAAATACCAAGAACCCTATAAGAATAAAACCGAAGAAAATCTTGTTTTAAGGTATGATGACATCAGTAAGTTTATAGATGACAAGAATCTTTCTTCAGAAGAAATTAAGGCTTTTACTTTTTATTTCCTTGAGAGACTGGTCATGGTTGAATTATCTATTGAAAAAGATGATACGCCTATGGTTTTTGAAGTTATTAATGATAGGGGAGAATCTCTTAAGCCTTTTGAAATTCTTAAAGGAAAAATGATAGGAGCATTAGGTAAAAATGATACCGAGGCTTACTCAGAAAAATGGGATAATGCCATATCATGTTTGAATGGCATACAAGATGCTTTTTTCATAGACTTCATAAAATCGCTGGGTGATTATCAAAATTTCATCAAGAAGAACTATAGCAATATGAATACTCGTTCATTGAGGTATCTATTTGCACGAATAGAAAAGTACATTTGCGAACATACGAATCAATCTATGCAAAATGACGTAGAGTATATATCAACAAAAACTGGCTATAAGACAGGATATCATATCGAACATATTTTGTCGCATAATGAAACCAATAAGAAATATTTTGAGAATGAAGAAGAATTTGAAGATAAAAGGAATCTTTTAGGAGGACTATTACTTCTTAAAGGTGCAGATAATATTAGTTCTAGCAATGAAGAGTATAGTGATAAACTTAAAACTTATAGTAGTGGTTTAATATGGGGACATTCTTTATGCTCAGATTTTTATCATGCAAACAAAGATTTCGCTGCTTTTAATCGTTCCTTAAAAGAAAAGGCTTCATCGGAGTTTAGGCCTTTTGATAAGTTTGATAAAGATGCATTAAACGAAAGGAGTCTATTACTTTATAACTTAATAAAAGTTATCTGGGAAGTATAGAAGGAGTATAGCGACGACATCCAAGATGTTTACTAATCAATACTACTCAAATTGAGATTACCGAAAGATTGCCATGAGACTTTTTAGATAGAAAAGACACGAGTTTTTATTATATTTGCAAACAGAAGGATATGGACATCTGCATAACAGAAAGACCAAGATAAACAATCTTAGACTTAAGTTTCACAATCAAAAAGAGATGATGATATGCAAATACTGCTGGCTTGTGCTAAAATAATGAATGCGCAGACTGATACGCAGGTGCCCTGCACCTCGCGCCCACGCTTTGAAGCCGAGGCAGAGCGCTTTGCCCTGGAGGTGAGCCAATGGGATGTGGAAGAGGTGAGAAACGCACTGAATTGTAGCCCACAACTGGCGGCAGAGAACCTTTTGCGCTACCAGTCGTTCAGAGAAGAGGATGAGAAAATGCCTGCCATTTTGGCTTATTTCGGACAAGCTTACAAACACTTGAAAGCGGCAGAATTTTCGGCCGAAGACTTCCGGTTTGCACAAGAACATCTTTTCATCACTTCTTTTCTCTACGGACTCCTGCGACCGCTCGACCTCATCCACCCCTACCGCATGGAAGGCAAGGTGAAGTTGGAAGCTACGGAAGAACGCACCATGTTCGACTTTTGGAAGCCGCGGCTGACGGAGGAACTCATACATGCCGTGCAGTCCGACGATGGTATTCTTGTACATCTGGCCACAAAGGAGATGGAGCACCTCTTCGATTGGAAGTATGTCAAGAAAGAAGTGCATGTGATTCAGCCCACGTTCTACATTGAGAAGAACGGCCGCATGGTTTCTCCCGCCATGTATGCCAAGAGTTGCCGCGGGGCAATGACGCGGGAGATTATAAAACAAGCAAGAGACCTGCGCCAGTTCTCCTCCGAGGGAGAAAGCGTGGAAGCATTCCTACAAAGAATTCAAGACGATTTAGACATTCAATTATAACCCCTAAATGCGCTCCGCTTCAAACTACAGGAGAGAGCATTCCCTTCATAGAGAGAAGAAAAGGGGCTTCAATTTTAAACTTACAATTATGGAAATAGGACAAAAGTTGCCGGAAGTGCTGGGCGTAGACCAGGACGGCAAAGAATGGACAATGAGCGAGCTGAGTGGCTCAAAAGTAGTGCTATACATTTATCCTCGCGATTCTACTCCGGGTTGCACCAATCAAGCCTGCAACCTGCGCGACAATTACGAACGTTTCCTTGCGCAAGGCTATAAGGTACTCGGATGCAGCATTCAAGACGAGAAATCGCACAAGAAGTTTATCGAAAAATATCAACTCCCCTTCCCGCTCATTTGCGACACGGAGAAGCGCCTCGTTGAAGCCCTCGGCGTGTACGGAGAAAAGAAGATGTACGGCCGCACCACAATGGGCGTGTTCCGCACCACATTTATCACCGATGAACAAGGCGTTATCACGCGTATTATGACCCCGAAAGAAATCAAGGTGAAGGAGCATTCCGCACAGATATTGGGAGAATAATAAAGTCTTCATATAACTCCATTTACTGTAAAGGTGATATCGTTTCACCTTTACAGTATTCACTATAAAAGAAGCATAAGACAAATTTAGAAATGTCTTATCTTATCAACATTTTTCGCAGTCTATAGCCTCAAGAGAGGCTCAAAAATCAATTTCTTCGCCTACGACCGAAAAGAACGCCTATTTTTTGCATCAAAAAAATAGGCCTATTTTCAATTTCTATAGGGCAAATTAAAATTTCTCGCCGAGGAATTGAAAATACAATAAGGAAATTCTTGGATAGAATAAGGAAATTTTCGGATAGAATAAGGCTGTCAGCTGACAGAATAAGCTAAAAAACGCATTTTTTAGAGAAAAATCCCCCTTTCTTTAGCATTCCGACCAATCAAACTAAGCAAAACAAGCGAACAGGCCGATAAAAAAACACAAAAAAGGTTGTTTCCGTTTCTAGAACCAGAAAAGCGTTTGTAAATTAAAGCTTACAAAAAGAAGAAAGCAACCATGATAATTTACATCACAGAGTTATTGTTTTGAGAATCGTTCCGTCCAAGAGGCGCACACTGAGATTTCCGTTCTCCAGCGTACAGAACGTGGCGGGACGCTGCTGCTTCGGGAAGGTGGGACTACCCGTGTTGCAAATCACCCTACCCTGCTCATCGCGTTCCAGCTTCCACAGATGAGTATGCCCATAAATAAAAACGTCGAAACCGGCACGCGGCAAATTCTGTTCACCATACACATGACCGTGAGTTAAGAATATCCGTTGCCCGCCCTCAACAAGCAGCGCATAGTCGCTAAGTATCGGAAAATCGAGCAGCATCTGATCCACCTCGCTATCACAGTTTCCACGAATGGCCACAATGCGATCAGCCAAAGGATTGAGCCGTTCTACGATACCTTTAGGGTCTAAGCCTTCAGGCAAACCATTGCGAGGACCATAATTGATAATGTCGCCCAAGATACAAAGCATATCGTAATGCTCCTTATGGAAGAAATCGAGCACGCGCTCCAAAGCTGGCAGAGAGCCATGAATATCAGAAACTATGAGGTATTTCATACACATAAAAATACAGATGTCGCCTCCTTTTGAGGCTTTCCACCCATGATGAGGTGCAAAACTACAAACTTTTTCACTGATAATAGGCTTATTTCTCCTCTCAAGGAGTATTTTTGCAATTAAGTATGGAATTTAGAACGATAGTTGATTTACCCAAAACAGCCTTGACGGTGACACCCTCAAGCCGCGTCCTGCTGATAGGGTCTTGTTTTGCCGACAGCATAGGCGCTCGCATGAAGGAGGCTCTCCCCGACGGACAAGTGTGTGTCAATCCTTTTGGCGTGCTCTATAATCCTGAGAGCATCCGCATGGCGTTGGAAATTTTGCTGGAAGGCTCGTTGTTCTTTCCAGACGCCTACATCTTCAAGGGTCGCGATGGGCTGTGGCACAGTTGGCTTCATTCCACGCATTTTTCCGCCCAAGAGCGCATCGACTGTAAGCGAAAAATCATGGAGGCTTTTGAGAGAGCGTCCACTTTGCTACGCGAAGCCGACATTCTCACTATCACGCTGGGCACTAACCACGCCTATCTGCACCGCACACAAGGCTATGTGGTGGGCAACTGCCACAAAGAGTTGGCCACAACGTTTCAAGAACAAATCATAGACCTTGAAACAATTTGCAACGCCTGGAATCCGCTACTCGAAGCTCTTGCGCGTGAACTCCCACGGCTGAAAGTACTCTTCACCATTAGTCCTTATCGCTATGCAAAATATGGAATGCACGGCAACCAACTGGCAAAGTCTACACTCATGCTATCTGTTGACCGACTTTGTGCGGCCAATGACAACGCGCTCTATTTTCCTGCCTACGAAATCGTGACAGACGAGCTGCGCGATTATCGCTTCTTCGATGCCGATATGCTGCATCCTTCGGCCCAAGCGTCCGACTATGTTTGGCAACGTTTCCGCGAATGGACTTTCTCTCCCGAAACAAGCCGACAAGCACAAACGCTGGAGAAAGAACGCCGCCGAGCCGCTCACAAACTCATAGCGACGGATAAGCCGGCAGTAGAAGAACCTCGATTATTTTAGGATAAAAGAAAACAAAATAAATACGTCTCATAACGGGATAATAATTATGCATTATTCTCTTGAAAAAGTTATTGCGCTCATTGGAGCGCGTCTGTTTGGCCATCACTTGGATGCCCAAATCGACTGGTTGCTGACGGACAGCCGCTCTTTAGCCTTTCCCGAAACGTCGCTCTTTTTCGCCCTGCGCACAAAGCGCAACGACGGCCATAAGTACATCGCCGACCTCTATCGCCGCGGTGTGCGCAACTTTGTTGTTGGAACTGTCCCTGACCATTATGAGGAACTCTATCCCGAAGCTAACTTCCTTTTGGTTATCTCGCCGCTCAAAGCTCTCCAGCGATTGGCCGAACGCCACCGCGAAGCTTTCTCCATTCCAATTATCGGTGTGACAGGCAGCAATGGCAAGACGATTGTTAAGGAATGGCTCTATCAGTTGCTATCTCCTTCAATGGTTGTCACCCGCTCCCCGCGCTCCTACAACTCACAAGTGGGAGTGCCACTTTCCGTTTGTTTGCTCAACGAACAGAGCCAGATAGGTATCTTCGAAGCGGGCATCAGCCAGCCCGATGAGATGCAAACCCTGCGCGCCATGATCCAACCCACCATTGGCGTAATGACCAATATCGGGCAAGCTCATCAGGAGAATTTTGCCACTATAGAAGAGAAATGCTTAGAGAAGCTGAGCCTTTTCAAAGATACTAATATCCTCATCTACGATGGTGACGATCCCGTGATCTCCGATTGTGTTCAACGCTCGCTCTATACGGGAGATCTATTGGCATGGTCGCGCAAAGATGCCGATAGTCCTCTGTTTATCCACACCATTAAGAAGAATGAAACTTCTACAGAGATAGCCTATGCCTACCTCAAGAAAAACTATGAAATGACGATTCCGTTCGTTGACGACGCTTCTATTCAGAACGCTCTCAACGCGCTGGCCGTCTGTCTCTACCTCCACATCAGCCCTGCCGTTATTGCCGAGCGTATGAAGAAGCTCGAACCTGTGGCAATGCGCCTGGAGGTGAAACAAGGCGTAAGAGGCTGCACCATTATCAACGATAGCTACAACAACGATGTTAACTCACTCGACATCGCACTGGACTTTATGAGTCGCCGCCCCGACCAAAACGGAATGACGCGTACACTCATCCTCAGCGACATCCAGCAGAGCGGAATGAGCAACGAAGAACTCTACGCGAAAGTGGCAGATATGGTTCACTCGCGCGGCATCAACCGCATCATTGGTGTAGGCCCTCAGATTTCAGCTGCCCACTCCGCGTTTACAATCAAAAAGCGCTTTTTCCCTTCTACCGAGGCGCTGCTGGAGAGTGGCGTGCTCAACGAGATACAACACGAACTCGTGTTGCTGAAAGGTGCACGCGAATTCAATTTTGAGGAACTCACCGAACTTCTCTCCTTGAAAGTGCACGAGACAACGCTCGAAGTGAACCTCGAAGCTCTTTCGGAGAATCTCAACTTTTACCGCTCGTTCATGAAGCCCGAGACAAAGCTCGTTTGCATGATCAAAGCATCAGCTTACGGGGCAGGAAGCGTTGAGATAGCCAAGACGCTGCAAGACAGAGGGGTTGATTACTTGGCCGTGGCCGTTGCCGATGAGGGCGCAGACCTCCGAAAGGCGGGCATCACGGCTAACATCATCATCATGAACCCCGAGATGTCGTCCTTCAATACACTGTTTGAATACGACCTTGAGCCGGAGGTTTACAACTTCCGCTTACTCGAAGCACTCATTAAGGCGGCACGTAAACAGGGTATTTCTAATTTCCCCGTTCATATTAAACTCGACACGGGCATGCACCGCCTGGGCTTCAATCCTAAGACGGATATGCCGCAACTCATTGATCGTCTCAAACATCAGTCAGCGCTCATTCCGCGCTCCGTATTCTCCCATTTCGTGGGCAGCGACAGTCCAAAATTCGATGAGTTCAGCACACAGCAGTTCAAGCTCTTCGATGAGGGTTCAAGGCAGTTGCAACAGGCTTTCTCTCACAAGATTCTGCGCCATATCTGCAATTCGGCGGGTATCGAGCGTTTCCCGGAGCGCCACCTTGATATGTGTCGCCTCGGATTGGGCTTATACGGCATCGACCCTATCGATAACCACGTCATCCATAATCTGTCGTCGCTGAAAACTACTATCTTGCAAATTCGCGACGTTGCGCCGGGTGATACGGTAGGTTACAGTCGGAAGGGAACTATCACGCGCCCCAGTCGCATTGCTGCCATCCCCATTGGCTATGCTGACGGCCTCAACCGCCACCTGGGTAATGGCCATTGCTATTGCCTTGTCAATGGGCAGAAGGCTTACTATGTGGGAAATATCTGTATGGATGTGTGTATGATTGATGTCACGGACATTCCTTGCCATGAGGGCGACAGCGTTGAAATCTTTGGCGACCACCTCCCAGTAACCGTACTGAGCGATGTCTTACAGACGATTCCCTACGAGGTACTCACAAGCATCAGCGAACGCGTGAAGAGAGTGTATTTCCAGTAAAAAAACGCCAAGATGATAGAGATAGCCCTTCATCAGCTTCAGTTCTACGCTTTTCACGGCTGCTTGCCGCAAGAGCGCGTAGTGGGCGGCGACTACACCGTTGATGTGCGCCTCATTCTTCCCGATGCCACCACGGCCATAGAGGAGGACGATTTGAATGGAACGGTCAATTACGCCAGTGTCTATGAGGTTGTGCGTAAAGAAATGGAGCAACCCTCCAACCTCCTTGAGCACGTTTGCGGCCGCATCAATCGCCGCCTGCTCACTACTTTTCCGCTCATTAGCGCCGTCACCCTGACGCTCACCAAAGTAAACCCGCCCATCGGCGCCGCCTGCCTAGGTGCGAGCGTCACGCTGACAACGAAGCGAGAAGATGTCTGAATCACACTTTTTCGAAGACTAAAATCGGATTTTAACACACTTTTTCGAAGATAAAATAAGGAAAAATCACACTTTTTCGAAAATACAAAACAAGAAATACTACATTTTTTCGAAGATAAGCCTACAAAACTGCCGCCTATTCCGAGATGGAACAGGCGGCAGAACTTATTTTATGAGGTATAATACGCTTGTCACTATCCGCAACGGCTGGCGCCGCAGTTTTTACAGATCAGGCAGCCTTCTTGATAAACAAGACTTTCGTGACCACAATTGGGACATTTCAGACCTTTAGCAGCCGTCCCATCTTGTATGTACTTCTTCAAGGCGCGCTCAACACCGGCTTTCCACGTGTTGATGCTCTCGCTCTCCATCTGCATAGAACTAACGAGTTTGATAACATTCTCAATCGGCATACGGTAGCGAAGGATTCCTGAAATCAATTTGGCATAGTTCCAGAACTCTTTGTTGAATTTTTCAGACAAGCCTTCTACTGTCGTTTTATAGCCGCGCTTGTTTTCAAACTGGAAATCGTAACGATGCATTCCATCTTGTCCAGCAGCCTTAATAATGTGTCCTTTTGTCACACTCTTGGGCAATACGATACCTTCGTCATCGTCCTGCAAACCTGTGAAGATTTCGTAGGGACGTCCATCGAGCAGCCCAACAAAAGCCACCCATTTTTCTTTGTTATTTTGGAAACGAACAACATCACATTCCAGTACATCGGGGCGCTTCTCCACCACTTCAGGAGGTTGGCAATCTTGAGTCTTTTTCTCTTTCTTCTTGCTAACGCTTATCATAACGCCCGAGCGACTTCCATCTCGATAAATCGTACACCCTTTGCAGCCACTACGCCAAGCCTGCACATAGAGGCGGTCAACAAGGGCTTCGTCAACATTGTTCGGAAGATTCACAGTAACAGATATACTGTGGTCCACCCACTTCTGAATCTCTCCTTGCATTGACACCTTCATCAGCCAGTCCACATCGTTTGCCGTAGCCTTGTAATACGGTGACTGTTCCACCAAATGGTTGATTTCCTCCTGCGTATAGTTCTTCTCCGTGTCTATGCCGTTGGTCTTCATCCAAGTGAGGAACTTATGATGGTACACGATATACTCTTCAAAAGCATCACCCGTTTCGTCAATGAAGTCGATGCGCACCTTTGGATCATTCGGATTCACCTTGCGGCGACGTTTATAGACGGGCAAGAAAACAGGTTCAATACCACTCGTAGTTTGTGTCATGAGCGATGTTGTACCCGTGGGAGCTATCGTAAGACAAGCTATATTGCGGCGACCATATTTCACCATGTCTTCATAGAGCTGTGGGTCGGCTTCTTTGATACGAAGGATAAACGGATTTTTCTCTTCACGCTTTGCATCGAAAATCTCGAAATGGCCACGCTCACGAGCCATCGTAACGCTGGAGCGATAAGCCTCCAGTGCAAGCGTACGTTGAACCGCCACAGCTTGGTCCGTTGCTTCTTGAGTGCCATAGCGCAGAGAGAGAGCTGCCAGCATGTCGCCCTCAGCCGTGATACCTAAGCCTGTGCGTCGCCCCATGCCTGTTTTGCGCTTGATTTTTTCCCAGAGATGCCGCTCTGTTTCTTTGACCTCTTCAGTCTGCGGATCATCTGCGATCTTATTGAGAATCAAATCTATCTTCTCTTGTTCCAGATCGATGATATCATCCATCAGTCGCTGCGCCTTAGCTGCATGGTCGCGGAACTTCTCGAAGTTGAAAGAGGCCTGCTCCGTAAATGGATTTTCTACATAATTATACAGATTGATGGCCAACAATCGGCAACTATCATAGGGGCAGAGTGGAATCTCTCCACAAGGATTCGTACTCACTGTACGGAAACCAAGGTCGGCATAGCAGTCAGGGATACTTTCGCGTATGATTGTGTCCCAGAAAAGTACACCTGGTTCAGCGCTCTTCCATGCGTTGTGAACAATCTTTTGCCAAAGTGCCTGCGCCTCTATTTCTTTGACTACCTTCGGGTTGTTGCTATCAATGGGGTACTGCTGCTGGTATTTCTTTCCTGCAACAGCGGCTTCCATAAAAGCATCATCAATTTTCACACTGACATTTGCGCCCGTGATTTTACCCTCTTCAGTTTTCGCATCGATAAAGGCCTCACTATCGGGGTGCTTGATGCTGACGGACAACATCAGTGCACCGCGTCGGCCGTCCTGCGCCACTTCGCGCGTAGAGTTGCTGAAGCGTTCCATAAACGGAACAATACCCGTTGAGGTAAGGGCGGAATTTTTAACTGGAGAACCCTTCGGACGAATCTGCGAAAGGTCGTGACCAACACCACCGCGACGCTTCATCAGCTGCACCTGCTCTTCGTCTTCCTTCATGATTGCGCCGTAGGAATCTGCATCGCCATCGATGCCTATCACAAAGCAGTTGGAAAGGCTCACTACTTGATACGGATTTCCAATACCTGACATTGGCGAACCTGCAGGGACAATATAGCGGAAATGGTCGAGAAGCTCAAAGATTTGCTCCACCGACAGCGGATTTTCATACTTATTTTCTATGCGAGCAAGTTCGTTAGCCAAACGCCTGTGCATATCAGCAGGCATTTTCTCGTAAATATTGCCAAACGAGTCCTTGAGAGCGTATTTATTGACCCACACGCGGGCTGCCAACTCGTCACCAGCGAAGTATTCGAGGGACGCTTGAAACGCTTCATCGTAGCTGTAGATTTTTTGTTCCACCTTATGAAGATTTTAGAGAATATAATTAACGTGTTATATAAAAAAGAAGAGCATCATCTCTTATTTATTTCTGGAATAAAACCCTCCTCTCTTTTTTCGGAATGCAAAGCTATACATTCCCACCCATATTTCCAAAAATCTTCACGCATATATTTATCAAAGTCCTAAAAGTTTTCCAAAACAAAACAAGCAAGCTTTGATTATCAAATACTTACAATCAAAGCCTGCTTAAAAAGTTTTCTATTTTAAAAAGTCTAAACCGCAAACAACTCTTTTAAATCTCCCAAAACCAAAGACTTACGAGTGAGTACATAGGACATAATGCTCGTCTTGTCGCACAAAGGATTACAGTTTAGACTCCTAAGAGTCAGCAATTACTCTTCTTCGTTCTTTGGCTGCATGGCAGCAGTAATTTTCTGCTCTATTTCGTCGCAGAGTTCAGGGTTATCGGCCAACAATTTCTTGAGAGCTTCACGCCCCTGGCAGAGACGCGTTTCTCCATAGCTAAACCAAGAGCCGCTCTTTGTGATAACGCCATATTCAACGCCCAAATCGGCTACCTCGCCTATATGGCTGATACCATTTCCGAAAGTAATTTCAAATTCGGCCTTGCGGAAGGGAGGTGCCACCTTATTCTTCACCACCTTCACGCGCACTTGGTTGCCCACAGCTTGGTCTCCGTCCTTCAGTGTCGTTACGCGGCGAATGTCCAAACGTACACTGGCGTAGAATTTCAGTGCGTTACCGCCAGTAGTCGTTTCGGGATTACCGAACATTACACCGATCTTCTCGCGCAACTGATTGATAAAGATACACGTTGTGTTGGTCTTGCTGATAGTCGACGTAAGTTTACGCAACGCTTGGCTCATCAAACGAGCCTGCAAGCCCACTTTGTTGTCGCCCATATCGCCTTCTATCTCAGCCTTCGGGGTCAGAGCGGCCACGGAGTCAACAACAACCACATCCACAGCACTCGAACGAATCAGTTGATCCGCAATCTCGAGTGCCTGCTCACCGTTGTCGGGCTGAGAAATCAGCAAATTGTCGATGTCAACACCTAATTTCTTTGCATAGAAACGGTCGAAAGCATGCTCTGCATCAATAAAAGCAGCGATGCCGCCTTTCTTCTGTGCCTCAGCAATAGCGTGGATAGCCAGCGTAGTCTTACCAGAACTTTCTGGTCCATAGATTTCGATGATTCGGCCTTTGGGATAACCGCCCACACCTAATGCAGCATTCAGTGCAATACTCCCCGTCGGAATCACTCCTACATTTTCAATTTTATCGTCGCCGAGCTTCATGATAGAGCCTTTACCAAAATCTTTCTCGATTTTGGCCATCGCGGCTTGCAGTGCTTTCAGCTTTTCGCTGGCTGCTGAAGCTTCCAATTCTTCTTTTTTTGCCATATAAGGAAATGAATGTGTGCCCTCGCCCAAAGGTATCGTCGTTCTCTCTATCAAAAGAAACTTTCAAGAAACCTACAGCAGTCCCACCATTTCTCCCAAAGGGGAAAATTCCGAGACCACCCACAGAGGGCTTTTTTTAGTTTATAAGTTAATATCTATTATTTTAGGAATCATTTATAGGCTCTCCCCTACTTGCTCCTTTATGAGAGAAACGGAGGGAACTTTTCGAAGCAACAACTCCTTAATGATGCCTTACAGCTCCAAGTCGCCGCCGAAGATTTCGTGCCAAGGCAGCCCTTGCTTGTTGAGCTCTTCCATGAAAGGATCTGGATCAAACTCTTCCACGTTGTACACACCGGCTTTCTTCCAAAGTCCCTGCATGAAGAGGCGTGCACCGATGCAAGCTGGTACACCCGTTGTGTAGCTCACGCCCTGCATACCTGTTTCTTCGTAAGCAGCTTGGTGAGAGCAGTTGTTGTAGACATAGTAAGTTTCTTCCTTACCATCCTTCAAGCCGCGAATACGGCAGCCGATACTTGTCTCGCCGTCGTAGTTAGAACCCAGTTCCTGCGGATTGGGAAGAACGGCCTTCAAGAATTGCAGTGGCACAATTTCTTTGCCCTCATAATTGATAGGCTTGATGCTTGCCATACCGATGTCCTGAATCACGCGCAAGTGAGTGAGATACTCCTGGCCAAAAGTCATCCAGAAACGACCGCGGCGAATTGTGGGGAAGTTGAGCACGAGGCTCTCCAACTCTTCGTGGTGGAGGAGGTAGCTCTCCTTCGGTCCTACATTGGGATAGGTCAGCGTCTTATGAATTTCGAGCGGCTCGGTCTCCACCCATTTTCCATCTTCATAATAGAGACCTTTCTGCGTAATCTCGCGGATATTGATTTCTGGGTTGAAGTTAGTGGCAAAAGCTTTGTGGTGATTACCAGCGTTACAATCGACGATGTCCAGATACTGGATTTCATCGAAATGGTGCTTTGCAGCGTAAGCCGTGAAGATGCTCGTCACGCCCGGATCGAAGCCGCAACCCAGAATAGCCGTAAGTCCGGCTTTCTCGAAGCGTTCGCGGTAAGCCCACTGCCAGCTGTATTCAAAATGAGCCTCATCTTTCGGCTCATAGTTGGCCGTGTCCAGATAAGAACAACCATATTCCAAGCAGGCGTCCATAATGGTCAGATCCTGATAAGGCAGCGCGAGGTTCATCACCAAGTCGGGCTTGAAACCTTCAAAGAGGCGCACCAGCTCGGGAGTATTGTCGGCATCCACTTGTGCCGTTTGGAAATTCTTTGCACGCTCTGCGCCAACTTTTTCTGCTATCGATGCAACGATTGCATCACACTTTGCCAGCGTACGACTGGCTATCATTACGTCTGTAAAGACATCTGCATTCTTAGCAACCTTAATCGCTGCAACGGTAGCAACACCACCTGCACCGATGATAATGACTCTTCCCATATCGTCTGTTTTTTTGTTGATAAATTATGCGCAAAGATAACTTTTTTCGGTGATATTTTCCAACGCACTTATTGAAAAAGACAGCCTTCTTTTCTGTTACTTTTGAGAAAGCCTGCAATCGAGCAAAACTCTCATAGCTAAAGCGAAACTCTCTTACTGTCGCTTTCCTTTACATTGGTAAAGGATGAGAAAAGTCTTAATAAAACTAAAACACAAGCTTTCTGCTGACAATCAGGCCAGGTGCGCTAAAAAAATAGAGGAAAAAAATCGGGACTTTTCTCAAAGATTCCCTCATTTTCGAGGGAAAAGTCGACTTTTTTGTCGGATTTAGCAAATTAAAAGCCTATTCGTCTCCGCAAATTTCCTTATTCTGTCAGCCGACAGCCTTATTGTATCAGCTGACGCAATAAGGATATTCGTGAATATCCTTATCAGACAGGTCAGACGAGTCGGACTGTACTGAGGACTCTTTACTTTAACTTGAATTTCAAGCTATTCTCGGCACGCTAAAACACGAAAACAATTGACAAGAAAAGGGACTGCACAAGGCAAGCTACAAAAAACGAACTGCACCTAAATTCCTTTACGGAATAGGGATGCAGTTCGTTGAGAATTATCTAAAGAGAGAGCTGTCGCAAAAGACAGCGCACAATGACTTACTTCATGAGTTTATCGCCACCCTGGATATAAAGTTGGCCTCTCTCCACAGAGCGAAGCTGACGTCCGGAGAGGTCGTAAATAGGAGTGGCATTGCTACTTGTGAGAGCTGTATTGCTCACTCTTGTAGTCGCGTTTTTTTCAGTCAGTACAAACACTTTCGTTTCGTAAGGCTTCAACTGACCCACGGAGAGTACTCCGCTGATTTCTTTCTCTGCTCCGCTCCAAACGTCCTTACTCATGTAGGTCGCCGTAGCGTTCATATAGAGAGCTGAAAGCGGGAGAGCGGGAGGTGTCACCACACTTCCACCACGATTGACCACAGCCACTGCTTTGCGACCTTCGGTCAAATCTTTCAGATAAACGTCGTAGCCCGTCTTGGAAAAGTTCGTCGTACCTATACTTAGGGTCTTCATGTATTCTGCCTGCTGACCGAGCGCATCTTGATTAATGGCAATGATGACGGGATTCTTCAGCGTGGCCAAATCATCGGCTGTAATGAGCGGCTTAGGGAGTGTGCCAGCTGAGCTGTTGCTCTCAGCTGCGGGCGTATTGCGGAAATCGCAAGAAAGAGAAAGCGGACTGGCAAACATACACCAAAGGCTCATCTGTGAGCGAGCTTGTTCGGCCGTCAGTCCAGTGATGACACCACCGTTCTGCTGATGGCCAACAGTATAGTTACTCGGACCGCCCAAACCATGAAGGCCGATACACATCATATCAAGATCGTTGAAGCGGTTAACGCCGGCATACATCCACAGATTGCGTACAACATCTGTTGCACCCAACACACCTGGAAGACCGAAGCTACCTACCCAACTTTCGCGTACGTCTGACGTGGCACGCCAACTACTTCCGCCAGCCTCTGCGCCCCATGTCCAAGGTTTGTTGGAACCCCATTCGCAGATATTAAAGACAAAGGGAGTGCGACCTACGCGTGATTCATTGAGACGCTTGACGGCTGCTCCCATCGCCTTATAGCTGGCGAATGCAGAGCTTTCGCTATTGCAGAAATCGTACTTGAGCATATCAACGCCCCAACTGTCGAAAAGGGCAAGATGTTCTTTTTCAAAACCATAACTACCGGGTTGATATCTTTCACAAGTCATGCTACCGGCATCACTATAAATACCGATTTTCACTTTAGGATTGACGGCTTGACACGCGGCCTTAAACCCACTGATTCCACTGGGGAATTTGGCAGGATCATAAGTGAGTTTCGATTTATCGCTTTCGGGTTTTGCCCAACAGTCGTCGAGTACGATGGTAGAATAACCTGCATCGATAAGCCCCTTATTCTGCATACCTTCCACTACGGCTAAGATTTTGTCGTGGCTAATGGCGCGAGCAAACCAGTTCCAGGTGAGCCAGCCCATCATCGGTGTGGCCGACTGCAAGTGGTTGCTAACCGTGAGGCGCACAGCTACGCTGCTTTCATCGCCGTCGGCGGTTTTTAGTTTCACCACATAGCTATATTCACCTTCCGCCTCGGGGGCTTTGCCGTATACATACTTATAGGCATTTCCAACGGAGAGGCGATCGTCGTAGAGCTTCAGAGAGGTTAGGCCACCAAAATCGACGCCCACCACAGTTTCTCCTTCGTTGGGCACAATCTTGTGCATAAATTCTTTGCCAGGTTCAGAGAACAACGTTGTGGCACAAGCCAACGAGCCAACCGAAGGATCTTCGATGAGCCAAGCACTGTTGCCGTCGTCAGCACGCCACAAATTGAGAACAACATTTTGGGACACGCCACCCGTAAAGTTCCAAGCAGCCGAAGCTCCCGAAGGTTCAGAGATTTCGCCTGGCAAAATACTCACACTTGCCCCATCGCGGCGCAAACGTAGTTGCCATGTTTTGGCCGAAGCCTTAGAGGTTTCCACCGTCACTTTGCTTTCGCTCTGCTGCTTAGCCGTTGAACCGATAGTTGCAGAACTGTAAGAAATCCAAGTTGCACTGGTTTGGTCATATATATAATATTGCCCCAAACGGGCCGTATCTTCAATCAGGAGAAAACGATCTGCGGCCGATTTTTTGGTAACGCCCAATAGGTTTCCGCCGTTTGTCCCGACATAGGCTGCGGACATCTTGAGCAAATAGGGATATTTCTCTTCCGCCGTGGGAGATGCCGTCGGGTTGAACAATTGTACAAAATCAACGTTTATTTGGTGGTTGGCATTATCTACCACAAGCGTGTAGACATAACCACCGCCACATGTCACAGATACTTCACTCTCATCAACATAAGCTGCGCGGAAATGCGTATCGCCTTGCGCATTCACACCGCGATACTCCGTGTCGCCCACCTTGATAACGGCATTGGAGGGCATTCCAGCAGAGAAAAGTGTCCAGGTATGCTCCACATCGACGGCCGTAAAGAGCCAGCGACTGCCAGCATCCTTAGCACCATTGTCCTGCCAAAGACCCAAAGAGACATTACCGTCCAAAGGATTGTCAGGACCGATGCCTTTGAACCAATTCAAATACTTCTCATTGGTACCTCCCGTGGTGTAGGGCTGAATCTGATAGTATTCACCAGCATAATTATCAAAACGGAAGTAAGCTCCTTCGGGTTTTTCAGCCGAAAGCTGAAGGAAGCCCGTTTGATTGTTATAAGTGGCAGCCTTCGTATAGCTCACCCATTTACCTGCCGTTACGTTGTAGAGGTAGTAGGCGTCCGCCTTTCCGTCCACGGCATACATGGCAAAAACTGCACGGTTGGCTGGCGTGGAAGTAGGTGCCAGATTTTTGTTTACATAATAGCCCTGACTGTTAGCAAGGATGTAACGGTGCTCCGGCCTACCAGAAGCTGGATCCGTCGTACTTCCCTGAATGGCATCTGCCCAGCCAGTCAGCGCGGCCAAGCAGAAAAGGAGCAAGCACTCAAGTTTTAGAGATAGTTTCATAAGGTTTTTATTTATTTGATGTTAGATATTTCAAGATTAAATGCTTCCACAAAGGGAAAGAAGGTAGAAAATGAAGCCAACCCCTATCAGCGCGATAAAAAGGAGTCGTCCATGCTGCAACTTCCTTATTGCCTTTCGCGCACAAATAAAAAAAGAACAGAGAAGGTGGGGAACGCCGTCAGAAACATTAGGGCACTAACCGCGTAGGCCTTTCCGACACAAGCAAGCCTTTGGGAAATCTCCCGCCAGCTGCGTCCTCACCTTCTCTGTAATTATCATGCAAATTCGCTTCCTTTAATGCCGAGCGCATTCATCAGCGAATATCCAAGAATTTCCTGCATAAAACCACGACCCGCTACGGGTTCCATGGCGAACAGTGTTATACTTTTTTGTTGCGGGGCTTGAGCTATGCAACGCTTGATGGCTGCTGCTGTTTCCTCGCTATCCATATCCCCGACAATCATCAGGCGTTCCGTGGTGGCGGATTTGAGAAGTTCGTTGAGCGTATGGAGAAACATTTCCTCAGAACTACTCAATTCGGGCACGGCTGCACTGTGGAGCGTGAACTCTCCCAGCGAATCAGTAAAAGCCTTACCGTCGAGGTCGTTGGCATAATGAGCGGGAACAAAATGCTTGAGAGCCTGGTTCTCCTTCTTATGAAGGAAAATCACCTGTATGGCATTGTTGCCCGGTCGGAGGCCTCCGTCAAGCGCCAAGCAGTTGAGCCAGCGCGGCAGGTCTGCTTTTGGCAATCGGCGATTGAGCATCCGCTCAAAATTTGCCGTAAGATTCAGCACGACATCATCAACATGATCGGCATCCACAAGGATAACGTTGGTGCTGAAAGTCTGTGCTGCGCGCTCCGATTGAGCACCTGTTTTATTCATTGTCCTCTGTAGCGGGAGCTTCGTCCGCAAATTCCGTTACGCCAGCTTCGATAAGAATATTATACCACTGGGCCAATTTGCGCATATCACTAACGTGGACACGCTCGCGGTCGTAATTTGGCAGAGCGGTAGCCATGAAATCACGCATTTCTGCCTCAGAGGCATGCTTATAATCAATGGACGCTTTCTTACCTTCGGTAGCCTTGAAGATATTTTCAAACACCTGCGTCAGGGCTACATCGTCCTCGTCGGTATACATAGAAACATCATTGAGGGAAGTAACGCGGTCGCGACCACCTGCCGCAGAGCGCTTCTTATCCAAAATATTTTCCACGATGAGATTACCATGACCTTGAGCAACAAGGCGGAAAAGACCGGGACGTCCGGAGATAGAGAGAATAGTATCCTTCATTTTCTTTCTTTTATTAAGTCAAAATTTGGTTTGCGAAGATATATATATTTCTGGAATTAGAGAAATTTAGTGCTTACTTCTGTTGGCGGTGGCTTCCTTTGAGGCCTCTGCCAACAGCTGCTGGAGAAGTCCATTGAGGTTGGGCGGAGTGACGCCGTCGTTGGAGATAACAAAATCTGCACGAGCAATTTTTTCCGATTCGGGCATTTGGAGCGCCATCCATTTATGGACGGTTTCGAGCGTAACATTATCACGCTGTTGCACACGAGAAAGGCGCACGTCATCGGGAGCACTCACCATCACTGTGCGATGGACAAGTTGGTCGAAACCACTCTCGAAAAGCAGCGCACATTCCATAAAAACCAACTCAGCTACTTGCTGAGTGACCCACACCTTAAAAGCATTGGCCACGCTGGGCCAGACAATTTCATTCACGCGGGTCGCGTTCTCTGCTCCGCGGCAGAGCCAGGCGCGGAGAACCGACTTCTGCAAAACTCCTTCTGGCGTGTATAGCTCCTCTCCTATCAAGTCCGTCAGTTGCTGCCGCACATCGGCATCGGCAACAATGATGCGTCGTGCTTCCTCATCGCAATAGAACACGGGGAAGCCTGCTTCCGCGAGTTGGCGGCAGATATAGCTTTTTCCGCTACCGATACCGCCCGTCACAGCTACACTAAAGGGACGGTTACTCATCGGTTGCTGGAATTTCCTCGATGACATATTCTACATCAGAAGGAGAGATGCGCACCTGCCGAATACCTGTGGGGATGGTTTTCAACTTGAGATGGCAGCGCGGAGTGGGGTTGTTGAGCAGATCCTCATAGTTGATGACCAATACAAAACTATCGCTTGTAATTTGCTTGTACATGGCCATGCCTACTTGGAAAGTGACGTTCACTTTGGAAGGGAAAGTGCGCAATACCTTTGAAGCGGGGAAATTCACCTGCTGAACCGGCACTTGGACAGTCTTTTCCACCAAACGGTCGACGCCTATTTTCAATTTAACTCTATTAGGAATAAATTTAACACCAGGGATAGACTGAAGTTCAACATTCATCGTCGTTGTATCAGAAACATTGCGCAGATAAACACCTTTGGTGGTCACGGCCGTTAGCGTATCGAGGATACTACGACGTGCATACACCGTTACAGAATCAGGCACGGCGTGGATGTATGAAATATAGTAGCGATTAGCTGCATCTATATCGCCTTTGAAACGAACGGGAACGCGCTTGCGCTCACCATAATTGAAATAGAACTCCAACGATTGTGGGCGCAAGCCCGAAAGAGAAGCGCCTGCCGGCAATTGGGCCAGAATTTGGCGCGATAAGTCGGTGACGGGAACAGAGCCGTAGCCGTTGCTACCGGCATAAGTGGCAAACTCAACGGTGATAGGATTTTTTGAGCCGCCATACTCATAAGCTAGCTGCCCCCAGCCTTTGTCGGTGACGGAAACATGGATATACTCTGGCAGATCGGAGGTGATGACCACATTCTTAGGGACATGGACAAGACGGATAGGCACTTCATAGTCGCGCCGGTAGGTATCATTGAGTTTTGTAAATACCCAGAAGGTGGTGCTTAATGCCAAAAAGAACAGAAAGGTCAGAAACTGCTTGTTCCAAACCTTAGCGATGCCCAACTTTAGAAGTTGTTTTGCTCGAGAGGATATTTCCATCAGAGATTAAAGAATAAGAAAAAAAATCGAAAAACCCCCTCCATCCTTCGCTGAAGAGGAGCGCTCCGTTTCCTCTTTCAAAGAGGACGCTGAGCCCTCCCCTTCGCGGGGAGATGGAGGGAGCTCTGAGAGGTTCCCCTATTTATCGATTGTTGCTAGTGCCCTTCGGGATGATAGCACTCTTGTCGAAACGGATATCAACGCCTGTAGCCACGTTCAGAATAATGGTGTTCGTGTCGTTATCAATGCGCTTGATGGTTCCCTGGATTCCGCCAATCGTTACCACATCGTCGCCCGCCTTCAGAGCATCGCGAAATTTCTGGATTTCCTTCTGCTTCTTGTTTTGAGGGCGAATCATGAAGAAATAAACAATGGCAAATAAAAGGGCCATCATGAGGAGCATGGACAACATTCCTCCATCGCCAGCTTGAGCGCCCTGAAGGAGAACTAAATTTGGAGTAGTCATATAGGTTTTTAAGTTATGGTTTTCAGTTTTAATTATATTTCCTGCTTTTGCTTTCTTTCCGCAGCGCTGAAAAGAAAGAAGCGTGGTATCCTTTGGCGCATCACCTCAGAAGAGGAAGACGCCAAGGATTTTTATTTCATCAGTTCGCCTTTTTTCTTGAGCGACTTCACCACATGGTCAAGAAGCCCATTGATATAGCCTGCACTTTTTGGTGTGCTGTAGATTTTAGCAATGTCGAGATACTCGTTGAACGTGACGCTCAGCGGAATTTGCGGGAATGTGAGGATTTCGGCCAAAGCTATCTGCATGATGATGACATCCATGAAAGCCAAGCGGTTGAACTCCCAGTTCTTAGAATTTTCGCGAATAAGCTGGCGAACTTCCTGAGCTCGCTTCAATGTTTCGACGAAAAGAGTTCCTGCAAAGTTTTTATCCTCCACGGCAGCATAGTCGGGGAGAAGTTCTTGCTCAGCAGTACTATCCTCCTTGAAACGTTTGATGGTTTTCATGACGAAACTATCAACGATTTCTTTATCATCATTCCAATAGAGGCTATGTTCTTCGAGGAGCGAATCAAAATCCTCATTGTTGCAAACGTAAGTTTTGTAGAGCTTACGTATCAGTTCGCGGTCGGCCTCATAACTGAAGTCTTCTTTCGTCAGATAGTTCTGATAGAGTTCGCTCTCAATCATAGTGGTATAGAGCTTCTTCACGAAAGCTGGTTCCTCTGGCCATTCTTGTTTTTTCTCTCGGTATTCGCCCAGTGCTTTATTGTCAGCCAGCTGCACAAGGAATTTGTTATCAGCAAATTGCCTATCGGGTGACAGACCGCCTATTTTTGTTCCTAAGCGTTCTGCACGAGCCGCACTCGACTCCGCTCTACGTTCTCCATAAGCTTTCAGATCGACAAGCATAGAAAGGAGATACTTATAGAGTTCATAAGCCTTAGAAAGGCTGAACTTCAACTCTTTCTCGGCCACATCCAATGTTTTACCATCGTTCTGGTAAAACGCATACACTAGCTGAACCACTTTCAGCCTTATCAATTCTCGATTTATCATAATCATCGCTGTGTGGCATTAGAGCCCTAACACGTTTGCAAAGATACAAAATGCGGAGAGAAAAACAAAAGGCGAGAAGTCAAAATCTCCTTATAAATGCTTCACTTTTCCAAAGAAAGTGCTAAGAGAGTGCAATAACAGGCATAGAAGAGAACTATTTTGCCGTGGTTTAGTGATTAAAAGGGTAGCACACATGAGGGCTACCTATATAGAGAAGGCACTAAAATATCATGACAACAAAAAGTTCAACAAATAGATCAATTTTATTGACAGTCAGGATTCACAAAATAGAAAATGAAACAAGGAGGAAAAAGGAACACAATAAAGATGTACCACCTCACGTCAAAGCGACGGAAAGAGCGAAAAATGAAAAAAGCCACTCGCAGGCAGACACCAACGAACAAAAGGAACCCACTGAATGACACTTGCCATCCCGCCTCAGATTTTTCCAAAGAAGCTCGACAGCAAACAGAAGGAAACGACTAAAAAGCATAGTGTTTTCAAGAATTACCTTATTCTGTCAGCCGACAGCTTTATTGCGTTGAGCGGCTTCCTTATTGTGCTACCCGACAACCTTATAGCATTTACAAATTGCCTTATTTTACCCGCCAGCTTTCTTATAAAAGCCACCCCTACAAGCCCATTCAAAGAATACACAATAAGGAAACAATAAGCCTCAACAATGCGTTATTTCAGACTGTACATAAACAAGTTGGATTTTATCGCATTCTCGAGTCCATAGAATTACGTAAATATTTACAACATACAGGAGCAATACTCCATTATATATATGTACTGAAAGAAATAAGCCACAGCCCCATTTGGCCATTCGAGAAAGAAATGGTAACTTCGCGGCCGATTCGGAAATTGTCCGAGAGCCCAACGAAAAGGGAGGCTCCCCGTGCGATGGCGAATTAAGCAATTAATTTAGAGTAACACATTTAAAGACAAACAAGAAAAATGAAACAGATTTCTGTATCTGGTGCAAAGCGCGCCAACTTAGGTAAGAAAGCAACGAAGGCAGTACGCCGCGAAGGTCTGATTCCCTGTAACCTCTACGGTTTGCAGAAGGACGCTAATGGCAACCCTGAAGCTATCGCTTTCACTATTTCAGAGAAAGAAGCTAACAAGCTTATCTTCACTCCCCACATCTACCTCATCGATATCAACATTGACGGCGAAGATCACAAGGCTATCATCCGTGAAGTTCAGTTCCATCCCGTTAAGGACAATATCCTTCACCTCGACTTCCTTGAGGTACACGAAGAACGTCCCATCGTTATCGGTGTGCCCATCCAGACTAAGGGTCTTGCAGAAGGTGTTCGTGCCGGTGGCCGCTTGACTACACTGATTCGTAAGATCAATGTAAAGGCTCTCTATCAGGATATTCCCGAGAAGCTCATTATCGACGTTGCACATTTGCAGCTCGGCAAGAGCATCAAGGTTGGTGAGCTGAGCTTCGATAAGCTCGAACTCGTTACTCCGAAGGAGGTGAACGTTGTTAGCGTTAAGATGACACGTGCTGCCATGAGTAACGCTACGGCTACTGCCGAGGCTGGTGCATAAGGTTAGCTTCAGCATTACTCTGTCAGTTAAGACAAAGAACATATTTAAGCCCGGAGCTCATGGAGTTCCGGGCTTTTTCAGACTTTCCCTCAACAATTCGGGACAAGTGAACAAACAAACGAAATAATATGAAATTCTTAATCGTAGGTCTCGGCAATATTGGAGATGAATACGACGGTACACGCCACAATATAGGTTTCCGCGTGGTCGACGCTTTGGCCAAGACGGCCGGAATGCAGTTTGAGGACAAACGCTACGGCTTTGTTGGAACGATGCGCGTGAAAAACCAGATGCTCGTTCTGCTAAAGCCCTCCACCTATATGAACGCCAGCGGCGATGCTGTGCGCTACTGGATGAACAAAGAGAATATTCCGTTGGAGAATGTGCTTATCGTGGTAGATGACCTCTCTCTCCCCTTTGGCAAACTGCGCCTAAAACCCTCTGGATCGGAGGCAGGCCACAATGGTTTGAAAAGCATCACGCAGCAACTGGGTACTCAGCAGTATGCTCGTCTACGTTTCGGCATTGGCAACGACTATCCGCGCGGTGGACAGGTGGACTTTGTACTCGGTCAGTTCGGTACTGAAGATTTGGCCACTATGGACGAACGTGTCGGCATAGCCTGCGAAACCATCAAGGCCTTCGCATTAAGCGGCATCGACTTCGCAATGAATAATTACAACAAGAAATAAAATGGAAGCACGATTGGACAAATGGCTCTGGGCAGCTCGCATCTTCAAGACGCGCACCATAGCTGCTGATGCCTGCAAGAATAATCGCGTACGAATCAATGATGCCGCAGCCAAGCCCGCACGAACGGTAAAGGAGGGCGACATAGTGAGCGTGCGCAAGCCGCCAGTGACTTACACGTTTCGCGTAAAGCAAGCCATCGAGAAACGTGTGGGAGCAAAGCTCATTCCCGATGTGTTGGAAAATATCACAGACCCGCAACAGTATGAGATGCTCGAAATGAGCCGTATCAGCGGATTCGTTGATCGCGCTCGCGGCACGGGTCGGCCTACAAAAAAGGAGCGCCGTGCCATCGACGACTTCATGATTCCTGTTGCCTTTGACGACAGTTTCATGGAAGACGGAGACGATGACTGACGCCCCTTCTTTAGGGAGAAAAGACTTACTGTACTAATACTTTTTGTCCAGCGGTCAGATAGAGACCTGCAGGAATACCGCTAACGGTCTCTACGCTTTGGGTCAGACGAACGGTGCGATAGAGGCGGCCATCAATGGTATAGATTTGTACCATTTGTGGCGCACTACTACTAAAGATGATGCTACCTACTCCGCCGGCTGCACTCACATAGGACTTATCGGAAACCTGGCGCAGTCCAGAGGTGGTAGGGTCGAAATTATACTTTCTGTCGAGCGCGGGGATGCGAGCCTTGATCCACTTCTTCATGTATTCCACGTCCTTTTGGATTCCACCGTGATACATAGCCCAATAAGAACCTTCACGCTGATCGGCGCGACTGTCGCTAAAGAGTGTGGCGTATTCTGTGATACGTGCTACCAAACTATCGGCATCTATCTTCTTCGACAAACGAAGTTCGGCATAGCGGTCGGCCAGCATTTGTGACCAGTTAAGATAAGGACTTTGCTCCAAGCGGTTGTAGTAGGTAAGACCTCCAGTATAAGCGCGGCGCACTACCGACCAATCGGCCGTTGGATCTCCCTGTTCTCTGTTAGTACCATCCCAACTACGTCCCCAAGTGGCATCGAGGTCCCAAGGTACTATCGTCAGCTTCTGGCCATTATTCTTCTGCAAGTCATAAAGGGCATAATACATATTTTTACCATCGTTGTCGTAGGCAAAAAGCAAGTCGAGGAAGAGATAATAATCACGTAGAACAGGGAGGTCCAGATAAGACTCAATACCTCTATCAAATTCGACATCAGAAGCCGTAGCGCAGAAATTGATAGCATTGTAAAGTGGTCCCCAATCAATCTTCTCGCCTTTTTTCAAGTCGGGGTATTTCAGTTCCCATTCACGCCAAGAATCATAATTATTACTATAATAAGCCGGCTTTCTGCCTGTTGTAGAAGGATAGCCCAGTTCGTGGCCAAAAAGAACTTCGTAGCTCCATTGTCCTGACTTATAGAGCAAGCTGTGTATAGTGTCGCCTTCCGACTTCTTCAAGCGCAGTTGCTGACGGTCTATCTTCTCTGTCATACAATAAAGGCCGTGGTAGGCACCATTAAGAAACACTTCCACGAATTCGCCTCGAGTGTAGGGTCGAATCTTCTTTTTCTCAAACTGTGCGTAATATGGTTCGGTGTGGATATCCTTCCACAAATCTGTAGAAAGGCGATTTCGCATACAAGCCTTATCAATCACCATTGCATCTAAAATCCAATTGTTGTCAGAACGTTTACCGAGAAATTCTACATTTTTCGATTCACCATTAGCATCATACAATTTAACGGCATACGACTTCTTCTGATAGTTGGTTGCCGAAGCGCCACGAATACGAAAATCGGCCACATAGATAGAATCGTAGCCAGTGACGCCAGGATCGGTCACGCGGATGGAGCCGCGGGTGTAAGAATTCTGATTGGTTGAGGAAACGTTCATTTCAACAATGGGAAGAAACGTCATCTGAAGTGGCACGGAGGCTACCACACTTCCGTTGCGACTTACAACAATAGGGTAAGTCTTTCCACAGTCTATGCCGTGGATTGTAACAGTTCCGCCGTCCGAGAGCTCTTGTCCGTCGAGCGACAGCGTTACACCTGGTTGCGCGGACAACGTTACCGCTGCTGAAAAGTCGCGACCGTCACGATAGCGCTTGCGGGCAGAGAAAAAGAAACTTCCGCTCAGACTGTCGTAAACAAGGTCTTTATTGTTCAAGCGAAACATATCTACATAACCCGACAAAGGAGTGCGCAACGTTTCGGGCTGCTCATCGTCCTTGACCTGACGGCCTTGCTCGTCGAAAATCTCGAAAAGTCCGTTATCATCTGCATTGTAATAAGTTCCAACAAGGTAAGAGCCATCGGTACGGCAGTTGATATACTGCGATGGGACAGCTTTGTTAGAAATTTCAAAAAAGGAATCTTTGCTTATCAACCTCCAACGCACACTGTCGGAGGTGACGGCATTGCACAGGCGAAGGCCTTTGGCCACTTGCTCCTCACGCGTTGATTCGTGGTAGAGGTATTGTCCTGTTGCAGCATTCTGAAAAGTATAACCGTTACCATTCTTACGGATATACCACCAAGCATCCGCCGTTGCCGCTCGAGCATATATGTCATAATATACTAAAGCCGTGCTCCCGTGGTATGCACCTATTCCTATGCCGCCAGCGCCGAACTTTTTACACACCAAACGATAACGCGTCGTTTCATTAAACTGGACAGCCCCCATTGCGGACAGCGCTGCAAAAAAGAGCATAAAGAGTAATACTTTCCTCATATCTTCATCTTTATCAAAGGGATAACTTTAAAAATTCAGCTTATTCTACCTAAAAACACATTAAGTCTATTTTGCTATCTATAATTAGCAGCTGCAAATGTAAGTAAAAAAGAAGATAAGATACACTGGCTTGTATTTTTTTCTTATCTTTGCCCGCAAACTGCAACATAAAACGAACCAGAAACAACAATAAAATGAATCTTTCTTTACCGAAGCTAAAGAATCTCCTCACCATGGGATTCTTTGCTGCCACTGCATTCTCTATGCAGGCGCAAACTTACGGCGCGCAACCTGAGGCAGGAAAATGCTACGCCATTTACAACGAGAGCATGCAGCTCGTTGTAACCAATTGGGATAACGGTGCTAATGACGCACGACTTTATCTAAACACCTTCTCTGATTGTTCAGCCACTGCGCGCACTTGGCGCTTTGAACAGCCCGACAATTTAAAAGGCACGAAGAAATACATTATTACGAGCGACGCTTATAATAGTGCTATCGACATGGCTCTCAACAGCAAGAAGTACCCTCTTCAGTGGAGCTCCAACCCAACAAATCCTAATCAGCAAATAGAACTCGTTAGCGTGGATACTTCCAATGGTGTCTACCAGTTGCGGACACAATACCAAGGTACTTATTACTATCTGTGTAGCGGCTCTAACGATCAGCTGGTCAATAGCAGCGATGCTACAGCTGCAGGAACACACTTCCGCTTTGCTGAGGTGCCGAGCGTTGCTTCAAACAGAGAGGAATGGGAAAATGAGAAAATTTTCCGCATCAACAATGAGCCAGCTCACGCCACTTACCTCCCCTACGCTACAACGGCTAAGCTGAAGGCAGACACAGAGCGCTTCGCCAAACCGTGGCTCGATCCAACAGGCGCACGCTGGATGTCGCTCAATGGAGTTTGGAATCTGAAATGGCAGGAAGGCACCAACAATCGCCCAGGAGAGGAATTCTACGGCGACAACGTTGATGCATCTGCATGGGACACTATCTCTGTGCCCTCTTGCTTAGAGATGAAGGGCTACGGACAGCCTACGTACATTAATGTGCAGTATCCGTTCAGCGACAATCCTCCTTACATCAACATGAACAGTAATGTTCCCAACTCCGTTGCTTCATACCGCCGCAATTTTGTATTGCCCGCCGAATTTGCAGGTCAGCGAGTAGTACTCCATTTCGATGGTATCTACGGCGCTAGCTATATCTGGGTAAACGGTAAGTATGTAGGCTATACGCAGGAAGCCAATAACGTCAGCGAATTTGACGTGACAAACTTCGTGCGCTCGGGAGAAAACAATATCAGTTTGCAGAACATTCGATGGAGCGACGCCTCTTATCTTGAAGGACAAGATATGTGGCACATGACAGGTATACACCGCGATGTATATCTCTATGCTACACCTAAGACTTACATTCAGGACCACCTCATCAGCGCTGAGGTAAATGCGCGTAATCGCACTGCAACGCCAAACGTGTCCATCACGATGGCCAACCCCTCTAAAGTGGCTGGCAAGCGCACTGTACGTCTTTCGCTGCTCGATCCCTCTGGTTCTGAAGTGGCTACGCAATCAGCCACCATCACCTTTGCAGCAGGCGACAGCATCAAGCAGAACACCATCAGCCTGGGCCAGCTCAGCGGCATCAAACTATGGTCGCCAGACGCTCCAAACCTCTACACGCTCATCGTGAGCCAGCTCAACGGCAGCAACGAAGAGGAAGCATTTGCCACAAAGTATGGCTTCCGCTCTCTGGAACTCAGAAACGGCCAATTCTTTGTGAACGGCAACCGTACCTACCTCAAAGGTGTCAACACGCAGGACACGCACCCTGTTCTGGGCCGTGCCATCAACGTTGCCACTATGTGGACGGACTTGACCCTTATGAAAAAGGCCAACATCAACACTGTGCGTACCAGCCACTACCCTCGCCAAGCAAAAATGATGGCGATGATGGACTACCTCGGCTTTTACGTTGTGGACGAAGCTGACCTTGAATGTCACAAGAACTGGAATGATAATCTACACAATCCCAGCGGTGCTATCGCAGGAAGAATTTCTTGGTTGCCACAAATGCAGGACCGCGTGATGAGAATGGTACGACGCGACTACAATCATCCTTCTGTCATCATTTGGAGTCTTGGAAATGAGTCGAGCGGCTTTAGTAATTTTGAAACAATCCATGACGTCGTAAAGGCCTTTGATAACAATCGCCCTATCCACTATGAAGGAAGTACCAATGATAACACTGCTGGTACGGATATTTGGAGTGTGATGTACAAAGATGTAAATGAGGTACAAAGACTTGCGGCAAATAACTGGCGCAAACAGCCCTATTTCCTCTGCGAATATGCCCATGCAATGGGTAATTCGGTGGGCAATCTCCGCGAATACTGGGATGTCATCATTGGTTCTAACTACGGCCTCGGTGGTTGCATCTGGGACTGGGTAGATCAAAGTATCTACGATGCCAACGACATCAAAGCTAAGACAACAACGTTGAATGGCTACCCTAAATACATCAGTGGCTACGACAAGCCCGGTCCTCACCAAGGAAACTTTGTGAACAACGGAATTCTCAACGCAGACCGCTCATGGAGTGCCGAACTCACAGAGGTGAAGAAGGTGTATCAGTACGTTGACTTCAAGAAGATGTCCACAAAATACTACCGTCTGACAAACAACTACCCGCAGCTCAATCTTAATGCCTTCAAACTCGCGTGGAAAGTATTGAAGGACGGAGAAACAGTAGAATCTGGAACTACGGCTCTCAACTGCCAGCCGCTGCAAAGCACTACGGTCAATGTACCTTATACTACTACACTCGAAACTGGCCACGAATATTTCCTCCAACTCGCTCTTTGCCTGAACGAAGCTTCCGATTGGTGCGATGCTGGCTACGAACTGGTAACATTTGAAGACCAATTACAGGCTCGCCCTGCTGCGCTCCCTGCTGTTCGTAACATAACCAACAAGATGCAGGTGAAGCAGACTGCTTACGACGTCACCTTCAATACAGGAAAGAACACTATCGTCTTCACGCGCAGTGGTGGTCTTCGCTCTTGGAAGAGCGATGGTCAAAACATCATTATCCCGGCTCAAGGTCCCGAACTTGCCCACTATCGCTACATAGAGAACGAAGAGCCTTACGGAAATCCTGAAAACTACAATCAGGCTACAGGCACCGGCGATAGAACGTGGACCGTCACTGTGGCTCCCGACAGTCTCTCTGCTACTATTAAGTATAACGTTCAAGGTAATCGTTGCCCCTACGTCTTCACTTACACTGTCTACGCTAATGGCGTTGTCGATTTAGAGGCTTCCTTCTCTCCGATTGTTGCCAACCTCCGCCGCATCGGTATGGGTATGCGTTTCCCCAGCTCGTTCGAAAATCTGACTTACTACGCACGTGGTCCTTTGGCCAACTATGTAGACCGTAAGGAAGGTTCTTTCTTCGGACTCTATCAGTCCACTGTCAGCGAGCAGCTTGAAGCTTACGCTCGCCCGCAAAGCACTGGCAACCACGAAGGCTTGCGCTATCTCACCTTATCCGATGATGAGGGCAACGGCGTCAAAGTAGAAACCGAAGGCCAAGTATCTTTCTCTGCTCTTCATTATGACGATGCCACGCTGAAGGCGAACCGCCACATGTGGAACTTACCCACTGGTCAGCGCGATGTTTTTGTTCATTTCGACTATATGCAAAAAGGTCTCGGCAATGGTTCTTGCGGTGCAGGCACACTGAACAAGTATCTCTGCCCCAGCAGTGGCACATACACTTATAAATTGCGTTTCACACCGCTCAAAGGCCTCGAAACAGGCATTCAAGACATGGCAATGAATACCAATGCTGCAAAAACTATCATCTACGACCTACAAGGCCGCCGCGTAACAAGCACAAGCAAAGGATTCTATATCGTGAATGGCAAAAAAGTAGCATTCTAATAACATCTCTTTCACGGTCAGAGTCTCTATTTCCTGACCGATGAACAACTCAAAGTAAGCAAAGGAGTGCTTCCAGCTGTGTGGAAGCACTCCCTTTTTATTATTTTGTGTTGCCCTTGTGAAATAAAATTACTTTCTTTGCGTTTTCGAAACAGAATACATAAACAAAAACATACAACTATAAATCTATGGAACAAAAAGAATTGCTCAACATTGTAGCCCAATTCGATGTAAAAGGCAACGTGATTGACGTGAAGCCCCTTGGTAACGGACTCATCAACACTACTTACAAAGTCACCACAGAGGGCGAAGATCCTGACTATGTACTGCAACACATCAACAACAAGATTTTTCCCGACGTTGATATGCTGATGAACAACATTATCCACGTCACCGACCATATCCGCAAAAAGCTGGAGGCCAACCACACGGAGGACATCGAACGCAAGTGCCTGCGTTTCATTCCGGCAAAGGATGGAAAATACTACTACTTCGATGGAGAGAAATATTGGCGCCTTATGGTCTATATCCCCGATACTACGAGCATGACTGAGGTCACTCCCGAAACGAGCTTCATCGTAGGCGAAACATTCGGACAGTTCCAGAGCTGGCTGGCAGATATCCCCGTAAAACTGGGCGAGACCATTAAGGATTTCCACAACCTCGAATTCCGCCTCCACCAACTCGAAGAAGCTGCAAAGGAGAACCGTAGCGGCCGCGTGGACAATGTGCGTGATCTCATCGCGGCCATTAAGGAACGCGCTGAAGAGATGACAAAAGCCGAACGCTTGCAGCGCGAAGGCAAACTCAAGAAGCGCATCTGCCATTGCGATACGAAAGTAGACAACATCCTCTTTGATAAAGACGGCAAGGTGCTTTGTGTCATCGACCTCGATACGGTTATGCCCAACTTCATCTTCTCTGATTTTGGCGACTACCTACGTTCCGCTGCCAACACAGGTAAAGAGGACGACCCGAACCTGGACAATGTGAATTTCAATATTGAGATTTTCAAAGCTTTCGCTAAGGGCTATCTCCACAGTGCAGGCGTATTCCTCACTCCCGTTGAAATAGAAAATCTCCCCTACGCCGCAAAGCTCTTCCCCTATATGCAATCTGTGCGCTTCCTTATCGACTACATCAACGGCGATGTATATTACAAAACACAGTATGCCGACCACAACTTAGTGCGTGCTCGCGCACAGTGGAAACTCTTTGAGAGCGCCGACCAGCACGAAACGGAAATGGAAATCTTCATCAAACAAGTGGTGGGTCAGCGTGGCCCTGCTGGTCAGTACAACAACCTCTTGAACACTTTTGAGGTATAAAAACAAGGCTTCATGCCTTCACATTATCTCTATACAAGGGAATTTCCACCAGTTGGAAATTCCCTTTTTCATGTACTTAATAGCGCCTTCCCGCCCAAAAACTTGACAAGTAGTTTTCTTAAAAGAAACTGAGAACGCAGCTCTTTCATTCTCTTTTAGATGCTCAACACACATCCGCACCTTCGTTTTTCAGAAAATCCTCATCCAGAAATGGTATTGCAGTATTGTAGCCACATTTCTCAATACCACTCCACTCAAAATTTTCCTTATCCTGTCAGCTCACACAATAAGGATGTCAGCCAACGCGATAAGGATACTCGCCAACAACCTTATTGTATCTGCCAACAGCCTTATCAAATGAGTCCGTGCAGGCAGGGACGGAATAAGCCACCATATCTTCCGCTGATTTTTACGCTATTCTTGAGAACCGAAAACTGCGAAGATTCTTTACGAGAGATATGCTGCCTTTGGCTTTAAGCCCACGAATGGACACGAATAAGGCGAATGAGTACGAATTTATATTTTCAATATCTCATTTGTGAGTACTTATCGAAAAAGAAAATTCGTATCCATTCGCCTCCTTCGTGAAACTTCGTGGACCAAAAGCTCTTCTCTTCGCGGCTAAAACATAGAAACCGCAAGACCAATCCGCAAAAAGTTGTACCTTTGTCAGCAAAGTAATCATATACCTTGATAATGTCACACAAAAAAACTTACAAGCCGCAACACAAAGCCCCTGCAAAGCAGACGCCAACAAAGGCCATGAAGCCTAAAAAACAGTTTTGTTGGAATCCCTTTATCAAAATTTGCGGCTTCGTGTTGTTGTTCGTTTTTTGCACTTTCATCTATGGCGATGTCTTTGTGCGCGCACAGCAAGATGCCTTTGTGGTGAGCGATGCCACATCTATGAAGTTCCTCACCGATACGCCCTTCGGCCATCTCTTTTGGTTCGGCCGCTATCTGATGGTGGTGTTCAAATCGAAATGGGTGGGCGGTCTCATTCTCTCCGCTCTCCTCACGGCCATCGCCTGCCAATTGGATGCCATTTTCCGTATCCCTGCTCGCTGGCGGGGTATAGCCTTCCTTCTGCCCATCGCCATCATGACCTACATTGTTGAAATGGGCACAAACCTCTACTACAAAGCCGAGCCGAGCCGCTTGATGCTCATTCCATTCTTCACACTGGTGGTCCTCATCGTAGTGGCACAAATTGTGCGTTTCCTCCGCCGGGGCAAAGAGCAGTCCGAGACAAGCAACAAAGGGCTACGCATCGGTTTCCTATTGGCCGTTGCTGGTTTCGCGGGGCTCTACGCCGATGCCATGTATCGCCATCAGAACGATATTCTCGGAGCTAAGATGCAGAACAAGATGATGGAGCAGGACTGGGAGGGAATGATCGATGATGCTATGTCGGCACGCCGCCCCACCCGCACCGTGGCCGCCTACCATGCCATAGCGTTGCTCCGCACCGATCAGCTCTTGGATCGCCTTTTTGAAATCCCCTACGACTATCCCGATGCGGGTCTGAAAAAGATGGACGGCAGCGAGGAGTATGGACTGCTCCAGGCGGATTGCGACTTTGCCGCGGGACTCGTGCAACCTGCCTACCACTATGCCTTTGAACGCATCGTGATGGACGGACCCACCACGCGCAACCTCAAGCGCTGTGCGCTCTGCGCCATCCTGACTGGCGAGAAAGAGCTGGCCGAAAAATACCTCGATATATTGAAACACGTGCCGTTTGAGCAAACTTTCGTGGATCGCTATGAGCCGATGCTCAACAATCCTAAGCTCATCGATGAAGACTCGGAGTTGGCTGGTGTCAAGAAGTTTCTCCCGAAAGAGGACCTTTTCGAACAAAACTATCGTCAGCCTGTGTTCTTGGGCTACAACCTCGGCGTGAACAGGGGTTCCAACGAAACGCTCATCACCTCAGCTGCGGCGTGTCTCTATTCCAAAGATTTGGTGGCATTGCTCCCACGTGTAAATTTTATGATGCAAAACGGAATGCCCATTTCTCAAACCATGCAAGAGGCCCTCGCCTGCCTCGCCATCAAGCAAGGCTATCAAGACGTGGTAAAACAATATGGAGTGAACCAAATGATTATGGCCAACCTCCAATCTTTCCTCATGGCGGCCCGACCTTATACTAAGGACAAGGAGGCTCTACGCGCCAACCTGAAAAAGGATTGGTTGGGCACTTACTTCTACTATTATTTCTGCGAAAACAATGAAGGTAATGTGGACAACAACCGTAAAAACAAAGGACAGGTCAACTAAATTGCTCAGCTGAATTATGAAAAAAATATATTTCTTTTTGCTCGCGCTCTTTGCCTTTGCTTCCTGTGCTAAGGAGGTGAGCATTCCCCAAAATGCCACTCCCGTGAAGGAGGAGGCAGGTATATATCCAGACTACCGCGACATCACTATCCCGCCCAACATTGCTCCACTCAATTTCCAGGTGACAGCAAAGGGAGACAACTTTGTGGGAGTGATCCAAGGACAAGGCGTGCAGCTCGTGGCAGGGGGTAATGAGGATGGAAAACTCTTCCTCGACAGCACCGAATGGCGCAAGCTGCTCACGGCCAACAAGGGGCGCGACTTGAACGTGGAACTCTATGCTGAGCGTAACGGCCAGTGGGTGAGTTTCCCGAAATATGTTATCCATGTAGCCAAAGAGCCTATCGACAAATATCTCTCTTATCGCCTCATCGAACCCAGCTACGAACTCTATCGCCAACTGGGCATCTATCAGCGCGATTTGGAAAACTTCGAACAAACGCCGATTTATGAAAACAACCGTACGTTTGATGAAAAGGAGAACCATTGCATCAACTGCCACAACTATCAGGCTTACGACACGAAGCGTATGCTCTTCCACGTTCGCGCCATACACGGCGGAACAATGCTGATAGAGAACGGAAAGATTGAGAAGCTAAACATGAAAACCGACTCTACACTGGCCAACACCGTGTACCCAACGTGGCACCCAACACGCAACTGGGTGGTTTTCTCCAGTAACAAGACGGGACAGGCTTTTCACATGATCAATAAGAATAAGATAGAAGTGGTGGACTATGCCAGCGACCTCGTTTTCTATGATGCGGACAACAACAAGCTCTCAAATATTTTCAAAACCGACGACCATTTTGAGACATTCCCTTGCTGGGCTCCTGATGGCAAGAAACTCTACTATTGCGATGCTTATGTACCCGATTTCAAAGGACTGCCCGACAGCCTAGCCATCAATCGCATATTAGAACGCCACGATTCTGTGCGCTATAATATATATAGTATGACATTCGATGAGAAGACCCGCCGCTTCGGACCACCACAATTGGAGGTGAACTGTACAAGTATGGGCCTCAGCGCAAGTGTTCCGCGTGTCAGTCCCGATGGGCGATACTTGCTCTTCACTCTCGGAAAATACGGCCAGTTCCACATCTGGCACAAATCAAGCGACCTATGGATCAAAGACTTAACGACCGGAGAGATTCGCCCTCTCACGGAAGCCAACAGCCCTGACGTAGACAGCTATCACACATGGTCGAGCAACGGCCGCTGGATTGTGTTTAGCAGTCGGCGCATGGACGGCTCTTACACGCGCCCCTTTATTGCCTACTTCGATAAGGAGGGCCGCGCCCACAAAGCTTTCGTCCTACCACAGGCCGACCCAGAAGAAAACAAACTATTACTCAAGAGCTTCAATGTTCCCGAACTCACACGAACAAAGGTGGAAGTATCGGCCGACAAGATACGCGAAGCAGTCTACGATGACAAACACACTAAAAAAGTGGAATATTCGCCACTTGGGAAATAATCTCCAATTCTCCGCAAGAACCCAGAAATTCTTGCGGAGAATTGCCATCTATAGGCTTCATTTCTTAGAAAAACTTCTTGCAGTTTCTTCTGAACTTTCTTAACTTTGTGCTGTCTATCAAGAAAACTAAAACCTAACTCAAAATAAATGACACTCATAAAATCTATCTCTGGTTTCCGCGGCACCATCGGCGGCCACACTGGAGATACACTTAATCCGCTCGACATTGTAAAGTCTGTAACAGCGTATGCAACCCTCCGTGCTGCAAAAGTTGGCGGAAAAGTACAGAAAAAAATTGTCGTGGGACGCGATGCGCGCATTTCAGGTGAAATGGTAAGCCACTGTGTCTGCGGCACTCTTATGGGATTGGGCTTCGATGTAGTCAACATCGGCCTGGCTACTACTCCAACGACAGAAATAGCTGTTCCTGCTGAAAACGCTGTGGGAGGTATCATCCTGACGGCTTCTCACAATCCACGACAGTGGAATGCGCTCAAGCTCCTCAACGAACTCGGAGAATTTATTCCCCCAGCTGAGGCTGCGGAGGTGGTTCGCCTGGCCGACGATGAACGTTCCTTTGTCTACGCCGATGTAGATGAGCTCGGAAGCTACGAAGAAAAAAATATCTATGACCAATACCATATTGATATGGTCAAAGGTTTGGAACTGGTAGATGTAGAAGCAATTCGAAACGCTAAATTCCACGTCTGTCTCGACACTATCAATTCCGTGGGTGGCATTATCCTACCGAAACTTCTCGACCAGCTGGGCGTGACTTATGACATACTGAATGGTGAGCCCAACGGACAGTTTGCTCACAATCCTGAACCGCTGCGCAAAAATCTGAATGAGATTTGCAGCGTGATGAAAGAAAAACACTACGACATCGGCTTTGTTTGTGACCCCGATGTAGACCGTTTGGTTTTCATCCAAGAAGACGGTGAAATGTATGGAGAAGAATACACCCTTGTTACTTGTGCTGACTGGGTTCTCCAACACACGAAAGGAAACACCGTTAGTAACCTCTCGTCCACCCGTGCCCTGCGCGATGTGACAGAGAAAAACGGTGGACAGTATACCCCTTCTGCTGTGGGCGAGATTAACGTCGTGCTGAAGATGAAGGAAACCAACGCCGTGATCGGCGGCGAGGGAAATGGCGGAATCATCTATCCAGCAGCCCACTATGGTCGTGACACATTAGTTGGTATTGCCTTGATGCTTACTTATATGGCAAAGTCGGGCAAAACGCCTTCGCAGCTGAAAGCACAGTATCCGCTCTACGCCATCGCAAAGAACCGTATCGATTTGCAGCCCCAAACTGACCTCAACGCTATTCTGGCTGAAGTTAGAAAAGAGTTCGCAAAAGAGAACCTTACTGAAATCGACGGTCTGAAGATTGATACCATCGACAAGTGGGTACACCTCAGAAAAAGCAACACCGAACCCATCATCCGCATATTCTCAGAGGCTCACACCATTGAGGAAGCCGATGCTTTGGGTAAGCGACTCATTGACATCGTTGAGAAAACGATGAACAAGCAAGCCGCCGGTTCTGACAAAGCTTAAATACTACCCGACGCGAGGAGTATGTCTCTGAAAAGGCATACTTCTCGCGTCGATACGTATATACCCCTCTCTAATTTTCACAATCCTTTCTTTTTATACCCCTTATCTCCCGCTTTATGAAAAAGAAAACCCAAGCTGTAGCCCTACTCTCTTTGCTACCTATGGCTGCAGCTGCTCAGCGCTACAATATAGTCTACATCATGACCGACGATCATACGGCGCAAATGATGTCTTGCTATGATAAGAGCCATATTTCCACTCCCAACTTAGACCGCATTGCCCGCGATGGCGTTAAGTTTGTCAATTCCTACGTGGCAAATTCTCTTTCGGGTCCTTCACGCGCTTGCATGTTGACGGGTAAACATTCTCACAACAACGGCTTCACCAACAACGAGCACGGTATCTTCGACGGATCGCAACAGACCATGCCGAAACTTCTGCAAAAGGCCGGCTACGAAACAGCCCTCATCGGTAAGTGGCACCTTATCAGTCTGCCCACTGGCTTTGACTACTGGAACATCATTCCAGGACAAGGTGATTACTACAACCCCGACTTCATCACGATGAAGAACGACACTGTGCGAGAGAAAGGATACATCACCAACATCATCACAGATAAAAGCATCAACTGGTTAGAGCACCAGCGAGACAAGTCCAAACCTTTCGCACTCTTCATCCATCATAAAGCTTGTCACCGTTGTTGGCTACCCGAAATCAAGTATCTCCACGAATACGAGGATAAGACGTTCAAAGTACCCGAGACTTTCTACGACGACTACAAAGGCAGAGCCGCAGCAGCAGCTCAAGAGATGAGCATCGCTTCCTCCCACGACATGGACATTGTCTATGATGACAAAATCTACACCCCTGGAGCAGCCACACGTCTGACAAATTCGTACCTCAGCATGATTGGACGCATGGATTCACGCGACCGTGCCAACTACGACTGCTTCTATGACAGTATTACAACCGACTTCAAGCAGCGCAATCTTTCTGGGCGCGAGCTGGCCGAATTCAAGTACCAGCGATTCATGCGCGACTACGCCAAAGTAACAAAGTCCCTCGATGATAACGTAGGTAGAGTACTGGATGAGCTCAAACGCCTCAACCTGCTCGATTCAACCCTTGTGGTCTACACTTCCGACCAGGGATTCTACATGGGAGAGCATGGATGGTTCGACAAACGTTTCATGTACGAAGAGAGCCTTAACACGCCGCTCGTTATGCGCCTTCCCGCTGGCTTCAAAGGCCGCGGAGAAATCAAAGAGATGGTACAAAATATCGACTATGCCCCAACATTCCTCGATTTGGCGGGAGCTCCGATTCCAGCCGATATGGACGGCGTTTCCCTCCTGCCATTGCTCAAAGGACAACACCCGAAGAATTGGCGCAAGAGTATTTACTACCACTTCTACGAGTACCCTGCTGAACACAGTGTCAAGCGCCATTACGGCGTACGTACGGACCGCTGGAAACTTATTCACTTCTACAATGACATTGACGAATGGGAACTCTTCGATCTAAAGAATGATCCGCACGAACTCCATAATATCTATGGTCAGCCTGGTACGGAGAAAATCACAAAAGAACTTCGCAAGGAGCTACGCCGCCTACAGGCGCAATATCGTGACCCTATCGAATCGCAACTGAAATAAAGAAAAGTGCTAATCCGCGCGGTCTGCCGCTCGCGATTAGCACATCAAAAGACAAACAAAATAGTGAAGACAATTTATTTAGCTGGTGGCTGTTTCTGGGGCACTGAGCACTTTTTCAAACAGATACACGGAGTGGTCAATACAACTGTGGGCTATGCCAACGGCAATACGGAAAACCCAACTTACGAGGAGGTATGCTCCGACACAACCCACTTTGCCGAAACCGTAAAGGTGGAATACGACGAGAAGAAAGTACCTCTTTTCTTTTTGCTCCGTATGTATTTTCTGACAATCGACCCTACGCAGGTCGATGAACAAGGCGGAGACAAAGGTTCACAGTACCGAACGGGCATCTACTATGAGGACGAGGTCGACAAAGCCATCATAGAGGACGCCGTAGCCGAGGAAAGTTTCGCTTTCTCTGATCCGATTGCCACAGAAGTAATGCCACTGAAGAATTTCTATGCTGCCGAGGAATATCATCAAGACTACCTCGACAAGAACCCAAGTGGCTACTGTCATATCTCCCCCGAGCTCATGAAAATGGCCCGCGAAACACAGCGCATTGATAACTAATCCGCCTATTCATAGGCTCTCCGCATCAACATCCGCCACTCACTCTGGCGGATGTTTTTTGTATTATTTTGCACGAACCACTGACAAAATGTCACCCTTATTCCATTTGGCGCGGCCTTTGTCTTATTGTATGGCAAAATAATAAAAATAAAAAGTTATGAACTTCGATAATTTCACAATTAAAGCACAAGAAGCCGTACAACAGGCTGTCAACCGTGCACAAAGCGGCGGGCAACAAGCTGTTACGGCTGTACACCTCCTGGCAGGTATCCTGCAAGTGGGGGAAAACGTCACACAATTCCTTTTCGGGAAGATGGGCGTCAACAGCAATGCCTTGCAGCAGGTTGTGGACCGCGAACTCCAAAGTCAGCCCCGCGTGAGCGGCGGTGAACCCTATCTGGACCGCGATGCCAACGAGGCTCTGACCAAGGCAACAGATATAGCCAAGAAAGATGGCGACCAATTCGTAGGCCTCGAGCCTCTCCTGCTCGCCATCCTTAAAACCCAAGGTTTGGCCAGCCAGATGCTGCGCGACGCAGGCGTCACAGAGAACGGTTTGATAGCTGCCACCAAAGAATTGCGCGGTGGACACAAAGCCGACTCTGCTTCGAGCGAGGACACCTACCAAGCACTGGGCAAATACGCCCGCAACCTCGTGGACGAAGCCCGCACAGGCAAACTCGATCCCGTTATTGGTCGCGACGAGGAGATTCGCCGCGTTCTGCAAATCTTGAGTCGCCGAAGCAAGAATAATCCTATCCTCATCGGTGAACCAGGTACGGGTAAAACGGCCATAGTTGAAGGCTTGGCACAACGTATTGTTCGTGGCGATGTACCCGAGAATCTGAAGAACAAGCAGCTTTTCAGTCTCGACATGGGCGCACTGCTGGCCGGTGCCAAATATAAGGGAGAATTTGAGGAACGTCTCAAGAGCGTTGTCAATGAAGTGACCAACTCCAACGGAGAGATTATCCTCTTCATTGATGAAATCCACACCCTTGTAGGCGCGGGCAAAGGCGAGGGAGCCATGGACGCTGCCAATATCCTCAAGCCGGCTCTCTCACGTGGCGAAATCCGAACCATCGGAGCCACCACACTGGAAGAATACCAGAAGTATTTCGAAAAGGACAAGGCACTCGAACGCCGATTCCAAACTGTCATGGTGGACGAACCAAGTGTGGAGGATGCCATCAGCATTCTGCGCGGTCTGAAGGAACGTTATGAAAACCACCACAAGGTGCGTATTCAGGACGATGCCCTCATTGCCGCTGCCCAGCTCTCTCATCGCTACATCTCCGACCGTTTCCTCCCCGACAAGGCCATAGACCTCATGGACGAGGCTGCCGCAAAACTGCGAATGGAACGCGACTCTCAACCAGAAGAGCTCGACGAAATCACACGACGCTTGCGCCAGCTCGAAATTGAAAGGGAGGCCATCAAGCGGGAAAACGACGAGCAGAAACTTGCTGCCCTCAACAAGGAGATTTCTGAATTGGAGGAACGCGAAAAGGACTTCCGCGCAAAGTGGGAAGGCGAGCGCGAATTGCTCAACAAGATTCAGGACAACAAGAAACAAATGGAGCAACTCAAGTTTGAGGCTGAACGCGCTGAGCGTGAAGGCAACTATGAGCGAGTTGCTGAAATTCGCTACGGCAAACTAAAGGCGTTGCAGGATGAAATCGACTCCATCCAGAAGCAACTCCATCAGCGCCAAGGCTCAGAAGCTCTTATCAAAGAGGAAGTGACACCCGACGATATCGCCGATGTAGTGAGCCGCTGGACAGGAATACCCGTCAGCCGAATGCTGCAAAGCGAGCGCGAAAAACTGGTACACATGGAGAGCGAACTCCACAAACGTGTCATCGGACAGGACGAGGCCATCCAGGCCGTAAGCGATGCTGTTCGCCGCAGTCGGGCAGGTCTTCAAGACCCCAAACGTCCCATCGGTTCGTTCATCTTCTTGGGCACTACGGGTGTTGGTAAAACAGAGCTGGCAAAGGCACTTGCCGAATATCTCTTCAACGACGAAACGCTGATGACGCGTATCGATATGTCAGAGTATCAAGAGAAGTTCAGCGTCAGTCGCCTTGTTGGTGCACCTCCGGGCTATGTAGGCTACGAAGAGGGCGGACAACTCACCGAGGCTGTTCGGCGCAAGCCCTACTCAGTGGTACTCTTCGATGAGATTGAAAAGGCACATCCCGACGTGTTCAATATCTTGCTGCAAGTGCTCGATGACGGCCGCCTGACCGACAATAAGGGCCGCGTGGTCAACTTTAAGAACACTATCATCATCATGACTTCCAACCTCGGCAGCCAGTTCATCCAGCAGAAGTTCGAGGCTATGCGCGGACTTCCCGATGCTAAGCAGGCCAACATCCTTGAGGAAACGAAAAACGAAGTACTGGAGATGTTGAAGAAGACCATCCGCCCCGAATTCTTGAATCGTATCGACGACATCATCATGTTCCAGCCGCTCAAGAAGGACGAAATCGAACTCATTGTTCGCCTGCAAGTTGAAGCCGTCATCCGCCGACTCGCCGAGCAGGAGGTACAACTCACCGTTACTCCCGATGCCATCGCGCTCATCAGCGAAGCTGGTTTCGATCCCGAGTTTGGTGCGCGTCCCGTGAAGCGTGCGCTCCAGCGGTTGTTGCTCAACGATTTGAGCAAAGCTCTGTTGAGTGGAAGCATCGACAAGAGTCGCCCGATAACGGCCCAAGCCGAAGGCGACCACCTCACTTTCACAAACAAGTAAGGCTCTATACTCTCAAAGCCGCGACAGTATCTCCTGTCGCGGCTTTTTATGTTTTGTAAAATAACTTCTCAGTTTACGCAGGCGAGAATCTCACAAAATCGAAAGAGCAAGAGAGAGGGCGTAGAATAGTCCTATTTTTTTCGTCCGTCCAATAAGGATGCTGGCAAACGCAATAAGGCTGTCAGCTGACATAATAAGGGTGTTGGCCGACAGCTTTATTGTATTTTCGAATAGAAAAGGCTAATCAATGGAGCAAAAAGAAAAGAAAAAGAGTCGCTAAAATAAAAAAAATAGATATTTAGATGAAGAAAAATAGAAAATCGAGCTAATAAAAACTTATCTTCGTAAAAAATTGAGGAGAACAGCAGATGAAGCTGGCTAAAAGGATGGGCAGCTTTGTCAAGTAATTAGCCCGTTTTTATTTTATAAAGAAAAGCCTCGTTCTTCCACTTCGCTGAATCCTCCGAATTGAGTAATTTTGCAACAGAACAAAGAGAATGATGAACATGAAACCATTAGAAATTATTTACAAGTACTACCCCGACGACAATGCTCTTCGGCGGTTGCTCATCCACCACAGTCAGCAAGTTGAAAAGAAGGCGCTTGAGGTTTGTAGCAAACATCCTGAACTGCATCTCAATGAAAAACTCCTACGCGATGGGGCTATGCTCCACGACCTTGGAATATTCTTGACCGATGCACCGGGCATCCATTGCCATGGCCATTTCAACTATCTGCTCCATGGCATGTTGGGAGCAGAACTCATGCGCCGAGAAGGTCGTGAAGACCTTGCCCGCATCTGCGAACGCCACACGGGGACGGGCATGACCCGCCAAGCCTTCAGAGATCACGGAGTGGAGCCTCCCGCCACAGACCTCTGTCCCGAAACATTGGAAGAACAGGTGATTTGCTATGCTGATAAGTTTTTCTCTAAAAGTCATCCCGAACGTGAGCGTACGGTGGAAGAGACAGTGAAAAGTCTTGAAAAATTCGGCGACAAAGGTGTAGAAATCTTCCTTAAGTGGGTTGAACAATTCGATTGAGACAGCGCTGAAGGCTGTTAAAAAGAGTGAGAAAGCAGCCTAATTCTATTAGAATTAGTATCTTCGCTCACTAAAATTGATCAATTCAGGTGAGAACCTTTATAACGATACTCTTATCGTCACTGATGGCGTTGTGTGTGACAGCAGGCATAAAGAATGGCCTCTACTATCAGCAAACCTCCGCCTTAGCGACCGACACTACTCGAAAAGCTACGCCCGACACGGCACTTATCCGCCAACGCCGGGCACAGATGGATTCGACCTTTCACGCTACCAAAGCCATCACCATCGACTCTGTCCACACGGACACACTCCGCACGGACACGCTGCGGAAAAAGCGTGGCGGCTTGGAGAAACCCGTGGACTTTGCAGCCGAGGACTCTGTTGTTTACGATGCTGACACAAAACTGGCGTTTCTCTTCGGCAAGGCAGAAGTGAAATACGAGAATATGACGCTCGATGCGGGCCATATCTCGATGAATATGGACTCAAGCCTTGTCCACGCTAAGGCCATTGCCGACACAGCTGGTGTGCTCGAGCAGAAGCCCTCATTCAAGCAGGGCTCAGACGAATATGTGAGCGAGCAGATGAGCTATAACTTCAAAACGAAGAAAGGTTTCATCCAAAATGTCAATACCACACAGGGCAACGGCTTTATCCAGAGCGAACGCTCCAAACGTACTGACGACGGTACGCTGTATTTGGAATCGGCCAAATACACCACTTGTAACGCCAAACACCCCCATTTCTATCTGAAACTATCGCGCGCCAAGGTCATTCCGGGCAAGGAAACCGTCTTTGGTCCGGCCTATCTCGTGGTTGAGGATGTGCCGCTCCCCATCGGCATACCTTATGGTTTCTTCCCCTTTAACAAGAAATATTCCAGCGGTTTTATCATGCCGAGCTATGGTGATGAGACTGTCCGCGGTTTCTATCTCCGCAACGGTGGATACTACTTTGCGCTCAACGACTACATGGACTTAAAGCTCCTGGGGGAAATCTACACGAAAGGCTCCTGGGGATTAAGTTTGGAGACCAATTATAAGAAGCGCTACAAATATAACGGTAATTTCTACTTCTCTTATCTCAACACGGTGGAGGGCGAAAAGAATTTGCCGGACTACATGAAAACAACGAGCCTCAAGGTGCAGTGGAGCCACACGAAGGATGCTGCCGCCGGCGGCAATACCACATTCTCCGCTCGCGTAAACTTTGCTTCAGAAAACTATGAGCGCAAAAATCTGGAGAGTTTGTACAACCCGCTCTCCTATACGCAGAGCACGCGCGCCAGTTCGGTAAGTTTCAGCCATCTCTTTTCGGGCATCGGTTTGTCGGTATCTGGTTCTTCCAACCTCACGCAAGACATGCGCACCAGTACTATCACCATGTCGCTCCCCGATTTGAATTTCTCGCTCGCTCGCTTCTATCCGTTCCGCCGCAAGCACCAAGTGGGGAAAGAACGGTGGTACGAAAAAATTTCTATGTCCTACACGGGACAATTCAGCAACTCCATATCAACGAAAGAGGACCAGCTGCTCCATTCCAACCTCATCAAGGACTGGCGCAATGGTATGCAGCACCGCATCCCTATTGATGCCACGTTCCAGCTCTTCAAATACATCAACATCTCCCCGAGTTTCTCGTTCAACGATGTGATGTACACCAACCGCATCATGCGAAACTGGGATGCTACCACACTGCGCGAAGTGGCCGATACTACCTATGGTTTCTACAATCTCTACGATTGGAATGTGGCCGTAAGTGCCAACACGACACTCTATGGATTCTACAAACCTTGGAAGAAGCTTTTCGGCAGTAAGATTGTTGCTATCCGCCACGTCTTTAAGCCCAACGTCAGCTTCAGCTATGCGCCCGACTTCACTGCCTCACGCTACGGCTACACGCGCCACTACGACAAGACGGATGCCAGTGGTAACGTGGAGCGAGTGCCATATTCTCCGTATCAAAGCGGCATCTTCGGTTATCCTTCCAGTACGAAGCAGGGAATGGTCACAATGAGCGTCTCCAACAACCTTGAGATGAAGGTCAAAAGCGATAAGGACACAACGGGCTACAAGAAGATTTCGCTTATCGACGAGCTTTCGGCTTCGCTCTCCTACAATATGGCGGCAAAAACGCGCCAATGGAGCGACCTGACAACTCGCCTACGCTTGAAGCTCACCAAGAGCTACACTTTCTCTCTTGCAGCACTCTTTGCCACTTACGCCTATGTCTTCGACAACAAGGGCAATGTGGTGGTGGGCGACCGCACCGAATGGAGCCACGGACGCTTCGGACGCTTCCAGGGCATGAGCCAAAACATCTCTTACACGCTCAACAACCAAACGTTCAATAAGTTGCGCAACCTCTTCGCTGGTCGCCGCAACAACACAACAGAAGAGACTGCAAACAAACCAGACAACGATGAGCAAACAAACGTGGAAGATGCCAACATCGACCCCGACTTGTTGGCCACAAAGAAGAAATCGGTGCAGAAAGAAAAGGCCAAGGTCGACAAAGATGGCTATCTCCATTTCCAACTGCCGTGGTCGCTCACACTCTCCTATGGTATCACCATGTTTGAGAATCGCAACAAACCCATCAACCAGCGCACCATGCGCTATCCTTTCGGGTTCACACAAACGCTCAATGCTTCGGGTAACCTCCGCCTTTCCGATGGTTGGAACATTACCTTCTCCTCTGGTTACGACTTCGAGCAACACCGCGTTTCCATGACAACGGCATCACTTTCTCGCAATCTCCATTGCTTTGAAATGTCGTGTAACGTGGTACTTAGGCCCTATACTTCGTTCAACTTCACCTTCCGTGCCATTGCCAGCGAACTTGCCGATGCTCTCAAATGGGACAAACGCAGCAGCTACTCCAGCAACATTGAATGGTACTAACAAACAACAACACAAAAAACAAAAGGGTGGCCATCTGAATGCCCCTTACATATATGAATATGAAGAAAATTGTTTTATCCCTTTTTGCTCTTGCAGCCCTGAATTGCTCGGCGCAGAGCGTTTCGCAGCGTCTCGAACGCCTCTTTGATGCAGATCAACAAATCCGTAAAACCGAAACCGTTGATAGCCTTATCGAAGCACAGGACAGCGTGAACCGCACAGTACTCAAAGAGTTCATCGCGGACTATAACCCTGACAGCTGCTCCGTTAAAGCCAATCAAGGACTTTACTTGGTTCTGTCCCACTCTCCATTGGCTTTCCGCCTGCCGATGGCTCACCTCATCGAACAAGCATGGCAGAAAAAACGCCTGGATGCTTTCTATTATGCCTCCTTCCAAGACGGCATACGATACGATCAGCTCGAACCGCAAATCTATGGTACACAATTCATGGAGATGAATGGGAAAACGTATCTCTGGCCTGTTGCCGACGCTGACAAACTCGACGAACGTCGTGCTGCATTGGGTTTGCCCACAGAACAAGCCTATATTGACGAACTCTCAAAGCGCCATCCCGAATGGAATTATACATGGGACCGAACGCTCACTATTGAAACCATACTAAACGCTCAATAAAAACTCATTTTTCATACGTATGAAACACATTTCATTGATTCTATCCGTAGTGGCAGCCGGTGTGCTGACCCTTACGAGCTGCAAAAGCGAATTCGAACAGCATGTTATGCAGTTTGCACCCATGAAGCCCAACATGGTGGCTTATGCTGACCAAGCATCAGATACCATCCATGTGCTCTCAACAGACGCGTGGAAACTGACAGTCGATAACTCTTGGTTGGCAGTTACTCCCAATGAGATGACACCTAAATACAAAGGCGCACTCTACAATACGTTGCTCAAACTGGCCTTTACTGTGAACACTGACCGCCTTACGCGCCAAACAATTTTCCATGTTCAGGGTGGGCACACCATCAATATGCCCGTGGTTCAAGTGGGCTGGCTCAACATTTCCTCCCCTGCAGCCACTTACAAAGACCTCAACAACGATAAACTGAACGACAGAGCATACTACAAGGTAAACCTCGATGCTAAAACAACGGCTCTACCTTTCTACTTCACTACTTACACCAACGGTGCAATGGTGCAAACGAATGCTGCGTGGATTCAAGTACCCACGGCCGCTCAGACAGCGGGCTATCACCCTCTCTCGCTCACCATCACGCCTAACACAACCAGAGTGGAGCGGACTGGACAAATCACGCTGACCTCTGCGGGCATCACCGACACTATCGAAGTGGTGCAGGCAGCAGCCAACTAAACCCACATTCTTACGGTATTCTTTGCCGTCTCCCACAGCGCGAACCTTTCTTACCTCCCTTGCGTAAACAAGGTTCGCGCTCTTTTTTATGTTCACCTTAAAAACTCACCCACAATGAAACACACGCTACTTTTGTTTCTCCTCTTCTTCTCACTCTCCCTCTCGGCACAAAATCGCCGCTTCCGAATCATGGAGTACAACGTCGAAAATCTCTTCGACACTATCCACGCTCCTGACAAGCAGGATGTGGATTTCACGCCACAAGGGAAATATCGCTGGACAAGCAACTTGTATCACGCCAAATTAGGCAAATTGGCCCGCGCCATTGTTGCCGTGGGTGGTACACTCCCTCCCGACGTCATTGTGCTTTGCGAAGTGGAGAACGACAGCGTTATCCGCGACCTTTGTCGCCACACATCGCTCTGCCGCTTGAGCTACGAATACATTGTGACCCACAGTGCCGACCGGCGCGGTATCAACGTGGCGGTGCTCTACCAGCCCATGGCGTTCCGTCCCTTTGAAACTGATACACTGCGTATTGCTTACCATCCTACCACCGAAAAACCCACACGCGATGTGCTGCGCGTGAGTGGCCGAGTGGCTTCGGGCGACACACTCGATATTATGGCCGTCCACTGGCCCAGTCGTGCAGGCGGACAAGAAAAGACTGAGTCTTACCGCATCCGCACTGCGCAACGCATCCGAGCCGCGGCCGACAGTTTGATACAGCACCGTCTGCGCCCCGCTCTCGTTATCACGGGCGATTGCAATGATGAGTTTCACAACCGCAGCCTAAGCGAGGGATTGCGCGCCCTATTGCCCCAACCGCCATTTGCCGACATGTCGCTCTACATCCTTTCAGCCAATCTCAGAGGGCCCGAAGATATTCGCGGCACTTATAAGTTTCGCGGAGAATGGAACCAACTTGATCAATTTGTAGTGAATGGTGCGCTCTTGCGGACTGCAGAAGGTCTCCGCACCACGCCTTCCGCTTGTCGGATTGTCCACTTCCCTTTCTTGACCGAACCAGATTCCAGCGGCGGCCTCAAACCTCGCTACACATTCGTAGGCCCTCACTATCACGGCGGTACTTCCGATCATCTCCCCCTCCTGCTTGACCTCTACGAGTGAGGCAACTCACAAGAAAAAAGATCTTCGCAATGAGCAATAGACTAAAAATTCCTAAAACTTTTTACATACGAATTCTTTATTTCTCTTTTTTCTTTCAAAAAGACGTATTATATTTGCATCAATAACACAAAAGCACACAAATGAGCAAAGTAATCATACCTAAAGGTTATAAAGCTCTACTCGGACGCAACGACACCGAGCAGGGCATCAAAGAGATAAAAGAATTTTTCCAAGCTAACTTAGCTACGGGACTGAAGCTTCGCCGTGTCACTGGCCCACTCTTCGTGCAGCGCGGCCTTGGTATCAACGATGATTTGAGCGGTGTGGAGCGTCCCGTCTCCTTCCCTATCAAGGATTTGGGCGACACGCGCGCCGAAGTGGTCCATTCGCTGGCAAAATGGAAGCGACTGATGTTGGCCGACCAGCAAGTGCCCGTGGGCTATGGTATATATACCGACATGAATGCTATTCGTGCCGATGAAGAGCTGGATAATCTCCATTCCCTCTACGTTGATCAATGGGACTGGGAACGCTCTATCAGCAGAGAGGACCGCACTATCGACTATCTCAAGAAGACCGTTAAGAACATCTATTATGCCATGCTCCGCACGGAATTTCTCATCTGCGAACGCTTCCCACAGCTTCGCCCGAGTCTGCCTGAAAAGGTGCATTTTATTCATGCGGAAGAGCTGCGCCAACGCTTTCCCGACCTAACACCTAAAGAACGCGAAGATCGGATATGCAAGGAATACGGTGCCGTCTTCATCATCGGCATTGGAGGTCCGCTGGGCGATGGCAAGCCCCACGACCTGCGCGCCCCCGACTACGACGACTGGACCAGCATCAACGAGGAAGGAACTGCGGGACTGAATGGCGACTTGCTTTTGTGGTACGACACGCTGGGACGCTCCGTAGAAATCAGTTCGATGGGTATTCGTGTTGACAAAGAGGCCTTGCTGCGCCAACTCAAAGCCACAGGCAAGGAAGACCGCCTCGGGCTCTATTTCCACCAACGTTTGATGGACGGCACACTACCTCTCTCCATTGGTGGCGGTATTGGGCAATCGCGCCTCTGCATGATGTATCTGAAGAAAGCGCATATCGGTGAGATTCAAGCCTCTATCTGGCCGGCCGAAATGCGCAAGCAATGTAGTGCCGCTGGCATCCCACTCATTTGACATCACATCGGTTCTCTCCCACAGCGCGGCGAGAACCGATGTTTTTTTTGCTAATTCCAAATAATTCCTTACTTTTGCAATTGTCTTATAGGACTATGGCTCCGTAGCTCAGTTGAATAGAGCAATGGTTTCCGGTACCATGTGTCATGGGTTTGAGTCCCATCGGAGTCACTTCTTTTTATCTGGCAGGAGAGTTGGAACAATGTGTCCTTCTCTCCTGCTTTTGTATAACATAAAAAATACAAGTATGAAAAGTCTTCTTTCCCTTGCGTTGCTCGCTTTCGTGGCGAACACCAGCAGTTGTTCTATTACGCTGAACACTAACGAGAAAAAGCCACAGAAAACAGTTGTCCGAACCTTCAATCTGCGAGACTTTCAAAACATCAAGATGGAATCCGTTGCCAACGTCCGCTTCACGCAGGGCAACACCTATAAGGTGACGGCCACGGCCTTTCGCCCTGGTATCGACACAGTGTATGTAAAAGAAAACACACTTTATATCACTACACGGCGAAATTTGAAGAACAACAATTCCCATTGCACCATTGATGTGACAGCTCCCAGTTTGAGAAGTATCGAACAAGAAGGCGTGGGCAATTTCACCTGCCACGCGCTCAACACCAAAGATTTAGATATCAGCCTCGAAGGCGTAGGCTCTGCCAGCTTCGGCAACGTTAGCTGCACAAGCCTTGAAGTGGACTGCGAAGGCGTGGGCAGTCTCAGCAACAGCCATTTCACCGTTTCGGGCAATGCTTCGTTCGATTTCTCGGGTGTTGGTTCTGGCACATTCTCTGTGAAGAGCAACAACTGCAAGCTGGAGAGCAGCGGCGTGGGTAGTGTCACAGCCACGGTCAATTGTAAGAGCGTAGTGGCTAACTGTAGCGGTATAGGCTCTATCATCTTGAAAGGGAATACCAACAAACTCAAAAAAACAAATTCCTCCTTGGGAAAAATCAATACGAAAGGATTGGAAGTGAAATAAGAACAGGAAAATAAGCATTTTTCAAAGTTCCCTCCACATCTCCTATGAGTATAGCAACGCTCAGTAGCTTTCTATTTCGAGAGCACCGAGTACACGCTTTCAGAAGGGATATGGAGGGAATTCTGTAGATAGGCAGTGAAGAAAAATATCCTTATTGCGTCAGCTGACACAATAAGGTTGTCGGCTGACATCTTTATTGCATTTTCAAACGCAATAAGGAAAAATAAGAGGCACTGAAGTATAGCTTAAAACTGCTTAGAACAAAAATTTTGTTCACACCAATGTGCTAAATTCTCAGCAAGGGGTAATAATGACAGTCCCCTATCTGTAAGGGAAAAGGACTCTACAGATTGTTCGATAATTCCGTCGGCCGTTAGTTTGCAAAGCGCTGTTTCTACTTCTTTCGGTGTTCGATCCTCCATTTCTTGAAGAAGTTCTTCCAACGTTGCCGAATTCTTTTTCCCTAATATATGAACAATCCACAATAAGTCCGGTTCACAAATTCTGGCAAGAACATTGCGAATCGGACATTTTGGAAATTGTGTGTCTACTACCATTCCAATTTTTCGTTCAAAATAACGCCATCAGCAGCGGGCGCATCATCTTCGGCAAAACTATTGGCCTTGTATTGGATGCAAAGCATGAGCATCTCATCTTTGCCTGTATTCTTCAAGGCACGTTTGCCAGCGGGAGCTACACGAATGATGCTACCTTCTGATACGGGGAAGATTTCTCCGTCCACTTGGTACTCGCCCTCACCCTTGAGAATGAAATAGAGTTCTTCATGGGTCTTGTGGGTGTGTAGGAAGCCACTGTCTTGACCAGGCACTAAGGTTTGAAAAGAAAGCTCACTACCTGTTGCCTGCAAAGCTTGTCCCACAAATACTTTTCCAGGAATCTCTATATCGCCCAATGGGAGGACATAGTCCTTGATATTGCTGAATTTACCAACATTTACTGCCGTAAAGTTCTCACCTGCCTTGATTGTTTCTACTTGTTTCATAATGTCTTTGTTTTTTATTAGTTGTTTGTTTTCGTTCTTTGTTTGTTTTGACGATGCAAAGGTATTATGTTTCAAAAGGTTGTACAAGAAGGCACGAAGATGTCAGTCGGTTACCAAAAAGTAAGTAACATTGAAAACAGTGCTATCGTTGTATTTCACTTTTAAAATAGTTTAACAATAATTCTCTCAAGGCAACAAAGTGTAATAGTTACTTTTGTATAGTAATGTAATATTTGAACCTAATTATTTAGCAATGAATAGAAACGAATTGCGAGATGCACTTTATCCCAACTGCCCCGTGCGCAATGTTTTGTCGAGGGTGGGCGACAAATGGTCTATGTTGGTACTGTTTACTTTAGAGGCAAACGAACGACAAAGATTCAAAGAACTACAGCGCAATATCCCCGATATTTCTCAAAAGATGCTGACTGCAACTCTAAAGATGCTAGAGGCCGATGCCCTCATACTGAGAGAGGCTTTCCCTGAAATTCCTCCTCGCGTGGAGTATTCGCTCACCGACAAAGGCAAGAGCCTCTTGCCGCTCATTGATAACTTATTGGTTTGGGCAAGCGAAAATATGGATGACATAATAGAAGCTCGAAAGAAATATCTATTAAAATAAAGATTGTTCTCACAAAGAAAGCAGTAAATCCCACGTGTGGTTTTACTGCTTTCTTTGTATTCGTGAATGCTTCAGGCCTCAATATCTCCAGCGCCAATACTTGCGGAGGCGGAAGAGCATGGGTCGGAAGCGGAGGTGCTTACCAAGAATGATGAGGAGGACGGCAACAAGGATGAGCAGTATGCCCGTGGCCAGACGGAGGGAGAAAGCTTCGCCAAAGAGGAAGATGCCGATGAAGACAGCAGTGACGGGTTCGAGTGCGCCCATGATGGCCGTTGGCGTAGAGCCTATGTCGTGGACGGCAAGGACCATGAGCACGAGGGAGAGCACGGTGGGGAATATCGCCATCCAGAAACCCATGAACCAGTGCCAAGGCGTGTGGAGCATCATCAGATGATTTCCAGGACTAACAAACGACCAAGCCATAATGGCCAACGTGCAGACGAGCAACACATAGAAAGTGAGCTTCACGGACGACATACGCAGCGAACTCTGGTTGACAACGATGATATAGAAGGCGTAAGTGAGCGAGGAGAGCAGAACGAGGGTTACGCCCACCAGACTCAGTGTGGATTGGCCGTCGCCGCGATAGAGCAGCGCTACGCCCACGAGCGATAACAGAATGGAGACGACCGTGGTGGGCGTTACCTTTTCTCGAAAGAAAAGGGCCATGAGCACCGCTACCATAACGGGATAGACAAACAGCAGCGTCGAGGCGATGCCGGCAGCCATGAAATGAAAACTCATATAGAGCGAAAGGGCCGAGACAGCAAAGAGGAGGCCAAGCACAGAGATGATGCAAAACTCTTTCCGAGTGATCCGAAACGATTTTCGCTGCGCAAGGAGCAACGCGCCCAGCAGAAGCGTGGCGATGGAAAAGCGATAGAACAGCACACTGGACGAATTGAAGCCGTCGGCATACAAAACGAGGGCGCCAACGGGATTGGTCCCATAAAAGATGGCAGACAGCACGCCACAGATAGTACCTTTTAGTTTGTTGGTCATAATGATTGTGTAGAAAAAAGGAGGAACTCTTCAGTCCCTCCTTATGGAAAGAATTCCTGCCGACTTCCGCCAGCGGGGATATTATCGGCCTGTTTCCTCCACCATTTCCGAAATGGTTTGCATCATAGAAGTTTTCATAAGTTCTTCAATGCTGAGATGCATACGATAACGCCAATAGTGGTGAGGATTGGAAGGCAAATTGATACGTTCGGCATCGGCATTGGGGTGGCGATGTTCTTCATCCACAGAAAGCCAATCCTGAAGGCTCAAAATACAGAGCATGGAGGGGCAATTGAGATGACGATAAACAATGTCGCGTGCCAACCAGCCCGGCAGCGGATGAGGAGCAATGCCTTCGCGATAGAGCACTGTATTATAATAGGCCTGTGAGCGGTCCATGTCTTCGTCCCACCATTGACGCAATGTGGGCATATCGTGGGTAGAGATAGTGCTCACAGAGCGGTAAGGATTAGCTGGGAGAACGCCGAAACGAACGTTGGGATCTTTTGGCATCGACTGTATTTCAAGACTCAGGATGCGCAACTCTTGGATGACCCACGCCACGCAGGCTGGCACCATTCCGAGGTCTTCTGCACAAACGAGCATCCTTGTGGCATTGACCAATAGAGGCAACTTCTTCATGGCCTCGCCATACCAGAACTGATTATTACGACGATAGTAGTAATCATTATAAAGGCGATTGAATGCAGCTTTGTCGGAATCGTAGAGTGCTTCATAAATGAAGGCGAACTGTACACTAATACGCGGGTGGAACTTGTTGCTATCATTGCGGTCGCGCACAAAGAGCACGTCGCTGATGAGGGCATACAGTCCATCGCGCAAGAGGATATCCTTCTCACTCGTACGACCTTCAAAAGCAGCTTCCACCTTGCGCTGCGTATCATATTCGGGCTTCATCTCCCAAATATCGTCGTGAGCATGATTGAGATAAGTGTCCTTGACCTCTTGTGCATACTCATGGAAAATTCGGTCGAGCACCCAGTCGGCAATGAATGGCTTAGTGAATAATTCTTCTTGGAAGTGGAGACCGTAAGACTCTATCTCTTCTCGCGTCATACCGAGCGAGGGCGCGAACTGTCCGAGCAATCCGTGGACAGAATGGATGGGTATTTCCCAAATGCGGAAGAAACCGAGCACATGATCAATGCGGTAGGCATCAAAATACTTCTGCATATTCTGGAAACGGCGCACCCACCAGCGACAACCATCGGCTATCATAGCATCCCAATTGTAGGTAGGGAAACCCCAGTTCTGTCCGTTAACAGAGAAATCATCAGGTGGAGCACCAGCCTGTCCGTTGAGGTTGAAATAGTTGGGTTCCATCCACACATCGCAGCCGTGGCGGTTCACACCTATGGGGATGTCGCCTTTGAGGATGACGTGTTTCTGTCGAGCATAGTCGTGAGCAGCTTCCATCTGTGTGCTGAGCAGGAATTGTACGTAATAGTAGAACGCCACATTCTTCCATGCTGCAGTATCAGGAGTGGAGAGAGATTTCCTTTCTTTCTCGTCCCACACTTTATGGTCGGGCCATTGAGAGAAGTCGGCCGTTCCATTCTTGTCGCGGAGATAGCAGTACTGCCCATAAGGCACGAGCCACTGCTCCGTTTCTTGGAAAAACGCCTTAAAGGCTTGGCTCTTCATCACCTTATCGCCTTCCTGAGCAAAGAGTTCGTGGAGATATTCCGTCTTGGCTGCATTGACGCGCTCATAGTCGATTTCGGGCAACGCATTCAGCTCTTTGCGCAGCTCCTCAAAGTGGGCAGCGCGCTTCTTATCCTTGAGTGCGGGCAGCTGGGTGAGATCGACATACTGCGGATGGAGAGCAAAGATGCTGATACAGCTATAAGGATAAGAATCGGTCCAACGGTGCGAGATGGTAGTGTCGTTGATGGGCAACACCTGTAGTACGCGTTGACGCGTGGCACTTACGAAATCTATCATCTTGCGCAAATCGCCGAAATCTCCCACACCGAAACTGCTCTGAGAACGCAAGGAGAAAACGGGAATGAGCGTTCCTGCCATGCGATGGTTCGGGATGGGGAAGAAAGCCTGGTCTAATTCATAGACTACCACCTCTCCTTTGGCCAACTTAGGGAGCATGATGACACGATTCTCTCTCGTTTCCCAAAATCGGACTGACGTGTGCCCTTCTTTGGTTGTCTGTGCCAAAAACTTAAATTCTATTTTTCCATTTGCACACTTATCGGCATCGAGGTCTAAGATCCACTCGTTGTAGTTGTGCTCTGTCATGGGCAGCACCTTATCCTCTTGCCAATCTCCCAGCAAGGGCGTAGCTCCCGATAAGGCTAAATGCTCATCGGAACGCAACTGCGGCGCACGCACCTTGAGGCGCACCGTGTGGGCATAATTGTCACGCTCCACAGCTGCTTTCTCGCGGCGATTTACACATTCGGTGAAAGCCGAACTATAAAGATAGGAATCCTCTGGAATATCCATCCAACGGTCGTAAACGTGATAACATTTGGCGTTTGCTACTGAAAGTTCGAGGCGGTGCGTTTCGGCCGTCCATTCCACGGCACGGAGCCCGCCAGCTGTCTCAACACTGTAGAAATAGTTCAGCACTGCGCCCTCACCTTTTAGTTTCAACTGTGCCTCCCAATGTAGGCCATCGAGCGTGTGCATGATATATTTTTTGTTGTCGCCAACAACGTTCACATAGAGCTCTTCTCCATAGGACGTTTTATACTCTAAATGAAAAAATACTTCCATATATTTAATGTGCTTATATTATTCGATGTAGTTATATTAAAAGGATGATGAGCTATTTCTCTCCTCGAATGAAAGAAACAGATAATGCTCCGAGACAGAGGAAGATGCTGGCTACATACATCATGTTGCTCTGATGAGAACCAACAAGCGTCAGTAAATAGCCACTTATGGCCGCGGCAACAATCTGCGGCACACAGATGGTTCCATTAAAGAGCCCGAGGTATGCTCCCATGTGGCCGTAACCTTGCAGGGCATTGGTGACAAACGTGAACGGCATGGCGAGCATGGCAGCCCAGCCGGCACCAATCAGGAGGAACGGAACGAAGAGCAGATACTGGTCGTGGATGAACGGCACCATACCAAAACCTATTCCGGCAACGAGCAAACTGATGGCATAAGCCACTTTCGTGTTGCGGAAGCGGGGCAAGACAAGTGCCCAAGCCACACTTCCCATGGCTTGAACGGCAAAGAGAATGCCCACCCAGTTTCCAGCTTCTTGGTAAGCATGCGTACTGGTATCCGTCGTATTCCAAACTGTTTCGGAGATTGCACCTGGCGTATAATTCCACATATAAAGGAAACCAGCCCAACAAAAAAACTGAACAAGGCCTACTTTCCAAAACGTGGCAGGAGCATTCTTTAAGAGCGTCAGCCAGTCGGCCTTTTCCTCTTTCACTTCCTCCTTGGCTTCGTTATACGCTGCATACTCAGCAGGTGTCCATTCCTTGACCTTCAAAACCGTGTAAACAACACAGAGAATCAAGATAGCTGCACCTACATAGAACGACCAAATGACTGTATCAGGCACAACGCCCTTGGGAGCTTGGTTCTTCAGTCCTATCCATGCAAAAACGTAAGGAAAGACAAAACCTACCACATTGCCGGCATTACAAAGAAAACTTTGGATGGAATAGGCTCTGGCTTTTTGTTTCTCGTTCACCATGTCGCCTACCAACATCTTGAAAGGTTGCATAGCCATATTGATGGACGTATCAAGGAGCATCAATGCTATCAAGCCGAAAATCATCGCTCCACCAATAGTGAGGCCGAACGAACCCGCATTGGGCAACAAACACATCACGGTTACGGCAAAAGCAGCGCCTACGAAGAGATAGGGAATGCGGCGGCCGAAACGCGTCCACGTTTTGTCGCTCAGCGTACCAATGATGGGCTGAACAAGAAGTCCCATCAGCGGAGGCAGAATCCAAAAATACCCCAAACTATGCGGGTCTGCTCCCAGTGTAGCAAAGATTCGTGAGATATTAGCCCCTTGTAGGGCATAAGCAATCTGTACGCCGAAGAATCCAAAACTAAGATTCCAGAGCTTCCAAAAGTTTAGATTAGGTTTTTGTTTCATATAAAAAAGAGTTTAGTTAGTTATCCTGAAAACATAACGAGGAACTATCAGCAGAGAACCGCCGTGGCATAGTTCTCTACTCATAGCTCCTCGGTATCACGTTGCGGAGATTCTGAAAATCAATACTCCACTTTGTCGCTTTTTTCCTTCCATGCTTCAAAAGTTTTGAGAGCTTCGGAACGCAGCATATTCTCCGACTTCAAACGACGCTCGGAGGCTTCAAGATCGAGTTCCTTATAAATAAAAGAATCGTCGAAACCAGCATCCGCCGCATCGTCCTTATTGCAGGCATAATACATACGGTCGAGATGTGCCCAATAAATAGCTCCTAAGCACATGGGACACGGCTCGCAACTCGTGTAGATGTCGCAGCCACTAAGGTCGAACGTGCCCAACTTTTGTCCAGCAGCGCGGATAGCACTCACTTCGGCATGCGCCGTAGGGTCGTTGTTCGCCGTAACGCGATTGACCCCTGTAGCAATAATCTCACCGTTCTTTACAATAACAGCTCCAAATGGGCCGCCACCGTTTTTAACATTTTCATCAGAGAGGCGTATCGCTTCTCGCATGAAGTCTATCGTTTCCATTATTAAAAATCAAGACGTTTGTAGGCAAAAGTAAGAAATAATTTCTATTTTTGCAAAAAGCATATAAATAAACGTCAAAATATGGATATTGTTCAAAGATTTCTTGAATATACGACATTCGACACACAATCTGCCGAAGACACGGGTAAGACGCCGAGTACGGACAAACAACTTGTCTTTGCGCGCTTCCTGCGCGACCAGCTCGAGGAGATTGGTTTGGAAGACATAGAACTGACAGACGAAGGCTATCTCTATGCCACACTCCCAGCCAATACTAAGAAGGACGCCCCCGTGGTAGGTTTCATTGCCCACATGGACACCAGTCCCGATGCCTCGGGAGCTAATATCAAACCGCATATTGTTAAGAACTACGACGGTGGAGATATTGAGTTGGAAAAGGGAGGTCTTGTTACAAGTCCTAAAGTTTTCCCCGAACTTCGCCAACATATCGGTGAGGACCTCATTGTGACCGATGGTCACACCCTGCTGGGTGCTGACGACAAGGCAGGTATCGCCGAAATTGTCCAGGCGATGGTTTATCTCAAAGAACATCCCGAAATCGAGCACGGCAAAATTCGCGTGGGCTTCAATCCTGACGAAGAAATTGGCTTAGGTGCTCATAAGTTCGACGTTGAAAAATTTGGCTGCGAATGGGCCTACACGATGGACGGCGGCGACATTGGCGAATTGGAATTTGAGAATTTCAACGCAGCTGCAGCGAAAGTAGAAATCAAAGGCGTTAGCGTACACACAGGCTATGCTAAGAACAAAATGGTCAATGCAACGCGCGTTGCCGTAGAGTTCATGAACCTCCTTCCGCAGGACGAAATCCCCGAGCTCACAGAGGGCTACGAAGGTTTCTTCCATTGCCTCGGCATTGAGTCCGCTTGTGAGAATGCCGCGATGAGTTTTATCATTCGCGACCACGATGCTTCAAAATTCGAAGCCCGCAAACGCACCATTAAGGAAGTGGCAGCGCAGCTCAACGAGAAGTATGGCGAAGGCACTGTCAGTATCCACATCCACGACCAATACAAGAACATGAAGGAGATGATAGACCCCGTCTACCACGTAGTGGACATAGCCATCAAGGCCATGGAGGAAGCGGGCGTCAGTCCTCGCATCCAAGCCATCCGAGGCGGAACAGATGGTGCGCAGCTCTCCTTCCGCGGGCTGCCCTGTCCGAACATCTTCGCCGGTGGGCTCGACTTCCACGGTCCTCACGAGTTCCTCCCCATCCGCAACCTTGAAAAAGCGATGGAAGTAGTAGTGAACATCTGCCGCATCGTGGGCAACTTCAACGAATAAGAAACTTTTCCTCATAGAGCCTCAACCTTTGCTAACAAACAGTTGAGGCTCGTTTTTTATTTTCCTATGTCTGAACTTCCACAACTCGTATCCGACTTAGCACTCATTCTGATTGTAGCCGGAATTACCACCCTTCTTTTTAAGCGCCTCAAGCAGCCTCTCATCCTGGGCTATATCCTGGCCGGCTTTCTCACAGGCCCTCACATGACTTGGGTACCCACCGTGTCCGACACAAGCAGTATCGACACATGGTCGAGTATCGGAGTCATCTTCATCATGTTCACCCTCGGCCTTGAGTTCTCTTTCAAGAAAATTGTGAAGATGGGACTCCGCCCTATCATAGCGGCAGTGAGTGTCATCACGTTTATGATCACGATAGGCTCCCTTGTGGGGCGCAGCTTCGGGTGGAGCCACATGAACAGCCTTTTCTTAGGCGGCATGCTGGCTATGTCGTCCACAACGATCATCTACAAAGCCCTCGACGAATTAGGCTTGCGGCAAAAGAAGTTTGCCAACGTCGTGCTGGGCGTACTCATTTTGGAGGACATCTTGGGCATCTTGCTCATGGTGATACTCTCGGCAATGGCCGTCAGCAGCCAGTTTGAAGGCACAGAACTCTTACAAAGTTTCTTGAAGCTCGGCTTCTTCCTCGTGCTTTGGTTTGTGGTGGGCATCTTTATTGTTCCACTCGTTTTGCGGCGCAACTCCAAGTGGATTGGTAAGGAAACGCTACTCATCGTAAGCGTGGGCCTATGTTTCCTCCTTGTAGTTCTCGCCACCAAAGCCGGCTACTCTTCGGCCTTTGGTGCGTTTATGATGGGTAGTATCTTGGCCGAAACCATCGAGGCAGAAAGCATTGAGCGCGTAGTAGCCCCCGTCAAAGATCTCTTTGGTGCCATTTTCTTTGTCAGCGTGGGTATGTTGGTAGATCCCTCTATTCTTGTAGCCTACTGGCAACCCATCGTGGTCATCGTATTGGCCATCATCATCGGGCAAGCTCTCTTTGGCTCGCTGAGCTTCCTCATCTCTGGCCACACGCTCAAAGTGAGCATGCAATGCGGTTTTTCGCTCACCCAAATAGGTGAGTTTTCATTCATCCTTGCTGGCCTTGGCGTCAGCTTAGGCGTGACGAGCAAATTCCTCTACCCCGTGGTGGTAGCAGTGAGTATCATCACCACTTTCACTACCCCCTACCTCATCAAGTTGGCCGAACCCGCTTACGGCTTCGTACAGCGACTTTTGCCCCAAACCGTCACCCGCCGATTGGAGCAGCGAGGCGCAGCATTAGAAAAGCAAAAATCTGCACACCCCTGGAAGAATATGCTGACCAGTCAGCTCATCATCACGGGAGCATACCTCGTATTGTCGGCCGCCTTTGTGACCATATCATTCTCCACAGTACTCCCGCTCTCTCGCGGTATCTTTGGCCACTGGGCGGGCAACATCCTGAGCGGCATCATTACTTATGTGGGTGTGAGCATTTTCCTACGCCCCATCGTGACGAAGAAATACTTTTCTCCACAGGTGGAAGAATGGCGCGAGGAACACTCCACGCTCAACCTCATACTTTTCAACATCACGGTGCTTATACGCTTTGCCATTGCCACTGCTGGCGTTTTCTATATCATCGAATTTCTCTGTCCGCTACAGTGGTATTGGAACGTTCTGATTGCTATCTTCCTCACACTCAGTTTTGTGCTGGAGAAATTTGCCGTCCACAATCATTTCGCGCTGTGGGTGAAACTCATTTCCATCCGCTTGGAGCGCACCTTCACCACCAATCTGCGTTCGCGTGAGATATATGCAGCAGCTCGCCGACCAGGCTATGCCAACACGTTGCAAAAGCATGACGTCCACCTCTCCGAACTGGCCCTGCCGGAAGACTCTTGTTGGGGTGGGAAAACACTGCGTGAACTCCAACTGGGGCATCGCGACAGTGTACACGTTGCAGCCATCATCCGCGGCAACAATCGCATCAACATCCCCGATGGTGAAACCATGCTCTTCCCTTGTGATCGCATCGAAGTGATAGGTGATGATGAGAGCCTACAAAATTTGTCGAAACGAATGAATAGTGAGATAGCAGAAGCCACGCCCAACGATCAGAAGCATCATCTCGATATCGATCATTTCACCATTCACACGGGTTCTCCGCTTTGCGGCAAAGACCTCTTCGAGGCCAATATCCGCACGGACTTCCAATGTTTGGTTGTAGGGTTCGATAATGACGACGAAACGAGTAATGCCATCGATGTGCCTTCGGCCGATCGTGTCATCCATGCAGGCGACACCATTTGGCTGGTGGGCGAAAGCAAGGACTTGAAACGGCTCCGTCAATACAGTCTCCCGAAAAAAGAAAATCAGGAATAAGAGCAAAAGAGTGTCGGACCAGTCCGACCAGTCTGACCTGTCCGACACACTTCAAGCCAGCAGGCACTGACTCAAAAATACAATAAGGCTGTTGGCCTACGCCTTTATTGTGTCAGCCGACAGAATAAGGAAGCCAGCTGACACAATAAGGATATTTTTTACAACCATCCCCCAAACGCGGTATAGCGGGTCTGAAAAATCGCTCGTAACTTTGCTTTTTCAAAACATAACAACTATGACATTAAAAGAACTCAATATAGGTCAGACCGGACGGGTGACAGCCGTGGGAGGAAAGGGTGCACTGCGTCAGCACTTCCTCGACATGGGCGTTATTCCAGGCATCGATGTAAAATTGGTGAAATATGCGCCAATGGGCGACCCGATGCAGCTGCTCGTGCATGGCTACGAGCTAACGCTCCGACTGGCAGATGCTGAGAAAATCGATATAGAGCTGCAAGAAAATCCCGAACCACAGAAGAGCCAACATAACTTCAGTGTCAGCTACGGCCATGAAGAGCCTCACCCCGGTTATGGTGAAATGAACCCGATAGAAGGTCACACGGGTGAGCATAAACACATCGTCAATGAGAAACTGACCTTTGCGCTTTTGGGCAATCAAAACAGCGGAAAAACTACGCTCTTCAACCAACTGACGGGCGCCAATCAGCATGTGGGCAACTTCCCCGGCGTGACAGTAGACCAGAAAACGGGAATTATCAAAGGCCATCCCGAAGCCACCGTAACCGACCTGCCCGGCATCTACTCCCTGTCGCCTTACAGCAATGAGGAAATTGTCAGCAGAGAGTTTATTTTCAACGTCCACCCTACTTGCATCATCAACATCGTGGATGCTTCCAACATTGAGCGCAACCTCTACTTGACGATGCAGATTCTGGAACTGGGCATCCCCACTGTCTTGGCTCTCAACATGATGGACGAGGTGCGCAACAACGGCGGAACGATTCTCGTCAATGAGTTGGAAAGCCGGCTGGGTATCCCCGTTATCCCCATTTCAGCACTGAAAAACGAAGGTGTGGCAGAACTCGTGGAACACGCCATTCATGTGGCGAAATACAATGAAGGTCCTGCTCGGAAGGACTTCTGCGGCGCCCACGAACACGGAGGAGCGGTGCATCGCGCCATTCACGCCATGACCCATCTCATCTACGACCACGCCGAGAAGGCACAAATCCCAGCACGCTTCGCCGCCACGAAACTCCTCGAAGGCGATGCGCTCGTGAACAAAGCCCTGCAACTGGAGGAAAACGAGGAGGAAATGATGGAACACATACGCGAACAAATGGAGGAAGAGCGCGGACTCGATGCCGCTGCCGCTATTGCCGATATGCGCTACAGCTTCATTCTGTCAGCGTGTGCCGACACGGTGGTGAAACCGCAGGAGAGCAAGGAACACGCTCGCAGCCGGCGCATCGACACGATACTCACGGGGCGTTGGACAGCCTTTCCAGCCTTTCTCCTCATTATGGCGGGTATCTTCTACATTACTTTCGACCTCCTCGGCACTACACTTCAGGATTGGCTGCAAGAGGGCGTCGACTGGTTCACCGAAGTGAGCGATCAAGCCCTTACTTCTTGGAACGTCTCCCCCATTCTCCACGATTTGATTATCAAAGGTGTCTACACGGGTGTGGGCACTGTTGTTAGTTTCTTACCCATCATCATCATTCTTTTCTTCTTCCTTTCCATGCTGGAGGACAGCGGCTATATGGCACGTATAGCCTTCGTCATGGACAAGAGTATGAGAAAGCTCGGCTTGTCGGGTCGAAGCATCGTTCCCCTACTCATGGGCTTCGGTTGCTCCGTTCCGAGCGTGATGGCAACCCGCACGCTGCCCTCCGAACGCGACCGCCGCATGACGGTGATGCTGACGCCATTCATGAGCTGCACTGCCAAGCTCCCCATCTATGGTTTCTTCATCGCGGCCTTCTTCCCCCACGACGGCGGCCTTATCATGACAGGGCTTTACCTGCTGTCGATTTTTGTGGGCATTATCGTGGCACTCATCATGAAGAAGATAGCATTCCGCGGCGAGGCTGTGCCTTTCGTTATGGAGCTTCCCAACTACCGTTTGCCTGGTGCGCAGAGCGTTTTGCGTCTCATCTGGGACAAGACGAAGGACTTCATCCAGCGTGCCTTTAGCATCATCCTCGTGGCAACGATTCTGATATGGTTTCTCCAGTCGTTCGACTTCGGTCTGAACGCTGTGACCGACTCAGAACAAAGTATGCTGGCACACATCGCCAATCTGATAGCCCCCATCTTTAGTCCGTTGGGCTTCGGCAACTGGAAGTTTGTTTCTTCTCTCATTGCCGGCTTCATGGCAAAGGAGAGCGTGGTGGCCACCATGACGGTGCTCTTTGGCAACACAGCAGGATTCCACGCCGCACTGGCTTTCCCCGCGGCCATCTCCCTGCTCGTCTTCTCTTTGCTCTACACGCCGTGTGTGGCAACAATCGCCACCGTGAAGCAAGAAATGGGGCGCAACTACGCCATTGGTCTTGTGTTCTGGCAAACGGCTATCGCTTGGCTGTGCGCCCTCATTGCCTACGGCCTTGCCCATCTCATTTTCTAAAACATTCATCGTATGAATCTACAAAGTATTCTCTTACTACTGCTCATCGTGGCTATCGTGGTGGGTGTGCTTGCAAAAAAGATTTTTGAGCATCGGCACAACAAAAAGAAATGTGAAACGTGTCAGGCTCAAGGCTGTGCGCTCAAAGAGCTCCTCAATAAGGAGTGAGGGCCACAAAGAAAAAGACACCGCTCCACAAGGAGTTGGAAGAAACTCTTAGGCATTTCACACAAATCAGTATAACAAACTATGTCCGCAACCTCTCTTAGTGAGTGCTGCGGACTTTTTCTTTGCGTGCATATTAGTGGCAGCAAGCAATATCCCACACAGCATCATTTACTTTCCACAGAAAAAAGCAAATAGATGATTCTTCTATGTAGTTCGCTCAAACAAGAAAAAGTAAAGACAAAAGAGGATAGAAAACGCAAAAGTCCACTTTCCTAACTAAATATTCCCATTTTGTTAGGCATTATTCATAGTATTTAATATATTTGCCGCAAATTTTTCCATTTATAACTCAAAAATCATTTTGTTATGAGGAGTACTATAGTAGCAATGATGATGTTTCCACTGGCTATGTGCGCGCAAAACGTTACGTTGCCTTGGACACAGACATTCGAAGAGGAATCCGCCTTCGAACGCTTCACAGTGCTTGACGCAAACACAGACGATCAAGCCTTCAAGTTTAATCTCATTTCTCAGGCAGCTTCTTGTTCGCGCACGATACAGGCCGACGACTGGTTGTTCAGTCCTAAGGTAGCGCTCAAAGCTGGCAAGACCTATTCTCTGGCCTTTGTTGTCAGCGGAGAGTCGCAGAATGCAAAGGAAACCTACGAAGTGAAAATTGGTCAAGGCACTACGGTGGACGATATGACCAAGACACTCATAGAGGAAAAGGAAGCACCAGAAGATTATGTTGAGAAAGCCACAGTGAAGACCACTTTCTCCGTTGCTGCCGATGGCGAATACAACATTGGTTGGCACTTCAACACCGCTTTCCAGTTCAACGAAGGTGCACTATATATATATAGTATAGAACTCAAGGAGGAACTTGCAGCAGGAGCTCCTACTGCCGTAACGAACGCAACGGTTACGCCCGCTGCCAACGGTGGCAACTCAGCCGTTATCAACTTCACCGCGCCCAGCACCGACCAGTCGGGTGGCGTTCTCGCCAGCCTAACGAAGATTGACGTTTATCGTGGCGACCAACTCGTTCATACTTTTGAAAATCCGCTACCAGGTAGCGCTCTGAGCTATACTGACACCAATGTGCCCAATGGGACAACGACTTACAAACTCGTACCCTCCAACGCACAAGGTCAGGGTTCAGAAGTGAGCGTGAGCGCATTTGTGGGCGTTGATACGCCTGCTGCCGTTGCCAAGCTCAATCTGACTTACGCCAATGGTAAGGCGCAACTCGCTTGGGATAAGGTGACGACTGGCGCCAATGGTGCTTATGTGAATCCCGCAAGCGTCACCTACACACTGAAGCGTGGAAAATCCACCGAGCTTGCCTCCGCATTAACGGCTAACACCTATGAGGACACCCCCACAGTGCCAGAACAGCAGGAATTGCTCTACTACAGCATCACGCCGAAAAATGAAGCCGGTGAAGGCAAGGTAACATACTCCAAGATGGTGGTAACGGGTAAACCCTACACACTGCCAATGTTTGAATCCTTCAAGAATGGTAAGATGTCCAACTTCTGGTTGGTTGACTACAACAAGCGTGTTCGTTGGACTCCGCTGAGCGACGAAGGCAGTTTCGCACAAGACGCAGACCGCGGCTTTATCGCCTTCACGCCGATGTTCGATGGAGAATGGTCGCGCCTTGAGAGCGGTTTGATTGATCTTGGCACTGCCAAAGAACCGATGCTGACATTCTACTACAAGACTCACACACAAGCTGAGGACACATTGGTTGTATCGGTTTCCAAGGACTATGCAGCTCTTGATACCATTAAGGCCATCCCGATGCAGACCACTGCAACACGTCAGTGGATAAAGGTGGAATTGCCTTTGAAGCAATTCGTGGGTAGCAAATTCATCCAGTTGGCTTTCGACTATAAGGGACAGAGCAATGCAAGCAATATCTACCTCGACAACATCAGTTTAGTGGACCGTCAGGACAATGACCTCAAGGCCGAACTCACTGAAGCTCCTGCTCATCTGCGCGTGGACTACCCCGCATCTGTCGTTGTGAGCGTGACCAATATCGGTGCTAATGCTGCCAACGACTACGACGTGGTGCTCTACAACGGCGACAAGCGTTTGGCAAGTATGAAGGGTGCAGCCGTTGCACAAGGCAACAAAGTGGCAAATACGCTGACGTTCACTCCGCAACGCGACTTAGGCGATGTTGCCAACCTCTACGCAAAGGTGGAATTTGCTGCCGATCAAGATTTGACGGACAACACGACCGACACGGTGAGTGTGAATGTGAAATATCCTTCCTACCCCGCAGCAAAACAATTGCAAGCTGTTGCTGGCACTAACAACAAACTGACATGGGGAACTCCCAACGCTCCGCGCACACAGGACGAACCTGTCACTGAAAGCTTCGAAGACTACGCTGACTTTAGTTCTCAGAACATTGGCGACTGGTCGCTCTACGACGTAGACAACCACACCGTTTACGGCTTCAACGAATCCAGTTTCCCAGGTATGGGCGACCGCCAAGCATGGACAGTGTTCAACTACTCCGCAACAACTCCTGCCAGCGGTCCAGGTTGGAAGGGCCACAGCGGCAACAAGTTGCTCATTTCCTTCGGTGCTCCTCGCGCCGTGACGCAGAACTGGCTCGTTTCTCCCGAACTTCCCGGTAAGGCTCAGACCATCTCTCTCTGGGAAAAGGCATACAAGGGCGACAACAACGAGACTTACAGCGTGTACTACTCCACTACGGGTTTCAACCGCGCCGACTTCCAGCTGATTACTGACGCTCATGTGGTTCCGACAGACTGGGCTAAGGCTGAATACAACTTGCCCGAGGGTGCTAAATACTTTGCTATCGTGGCATCCAGCAAAGATGGTTTTGCCACACTCATTGACGACATCACCTTCTTGCCCGACTCTTCAGCAGCACAACAGCTGACGCTCGTGGGCTACAACATCTATCGCGATGGCGTTAAGGTGAACAGCACACCGGTTCAAGGCAATCAGTTCACAGACACTGTGGGTGGTGGCCAATACACCTACACCGTAACAGCCGTCTACGACAAGGGCGAATCTCGCTTCTCCAACGCTGCCAAAGCTGAAGTTGCTTCGGGCATCGAAACCGCTGAAACGGCAACAGCTGCCGAAGCAAACGCTCCGCGCTATGACCTCTCTGGCCGCCGCGTTGGCAAGACCTTCAAGGGTCTCTACATCAGCAACGGCAAGAAGCTCATCAGCAAATAATAGATTCATATCTACTTCTTAATACTCCAACAGCTGCACGATGACAACACCGTGCAGCTGTTTTCTTTTTCCCCTCGGTCAGCCACCTGTTCCATACACTGAAAAAATAGAACAAGGATGCTGGCAGAGAGAATAAGACTGTCGGCCCACGCCCTTAATGTGTCGGCTGGCAGTCTTTTTCTGTTTTCTCACCTCCTCCCCATCAGGAAGCAGAGGAGAAACAAGGTGGGCAACATGACTTTACCTACATTTTCCCCTTCTTTTCTCCCCATTTTCTCCCCTTTCTAATGAGCCAAGAGGAGCAGAGGAAAGCACACAAAAGAACGTTTCTTTTTGCATTTCCCTGGCTTTACACTACATTTGGGGCATAAAAAGACATTTGAAATGCCTAAGTTTAAATACTTATCCAAAATAAATTCACCTGCTGACCTTCGACAGCTACGCGTTGAGGAACTTCCCGCCGTGTGCGAAGAATTGCGCGCCGACATCATTGAGGAAGTGTCCCACAACCCAGGGCATCTCGCTTCGAGCCTGGGCGTTGTGGAACTCACCGTAGCCCTCCACTATGTGTTCAGCACCCCCTACGATCGCATTGTGTGGGACGTGGGACATCAGGCCTATGGTCATAAAATCCTGACAGGCCGCCGCGATCAATTCTACACCAATCGAAAGCTCCACGGCATCTGTCCGTTCCCCACGCCTCGCGAGAGCGAATACGACACATTCACCTGTGGTCATGCCTCCAACTCCATCTCGGCAGCCTTAGGTATGGCCGTGGCTGCTCTGAAGAAGGGCGAAGTGGACCGCCATGTAGTGGCCGTGATCGGCGATGGCTCCATGAGCGGCGGTTTAGCCTTCGAAGGTCTCAACAACACCAGCGACACGCCCAACAACATGCTCATCGTTCTGAACGACAACAACATGAGCATCGACAGTTCCGTGGGCGGCATGAAGCAATACCTGCTACATCTGCACACAAGCAGCAAGTACAACAGTTTGCGCTTCCGCCTCTCTCGCCTATTCTACAAATGGGGCTGGCTCAATGAAGACCGCCGGCGCGCCGCCATTCGTTTCAACAACGCCTTGAAGTCGCTGATTGCCAATCAGCAAAACATCTTCGAGGGCATGAATATCCGCTATTTCGGTCCGATGGACGGACACAACATTATAGAACTCGTACGCACGCTCCAGCGCATCAAGGAGATGGGCGGCCCAAAGTTGCTCCACATCCACACCATCAAAGGCAAGGGCTTAGCCCCCGCGGAGGACGACCCCACCGTTTGGCACGCCCCTGGTAAGTTCGACCCCGACAGCGGGGAGCGCGTGGTGCAGAACAAAGCCAACCAACCGCCCAAATTCCAAGACGTGTTTGGCGAAACCCTCGTGGAACTGGCACAGCAGAATGAGAAAATCATCGGCGTGACGCCCGCCATGCCCACAGGGTGTTCCATGAACATCCTGATGAAAGCCCTGCCCGGCCGCGCCTACGATGTGGGCATTGCCGAAGGCCACGCCATGACCTTCAGTGCGGGTATGGCCAAAGAAGGCATGATACCGTTTTGCAACATTTACAGCGCCTTCAGTCAGCGCGCTTACGACAACATCATCCACGATGCTGCCATCTTGAATTTGCCCGTAGTGCTCTGTCTGGATCGTGCTGGCATTGTGGGAGCCGACGGTCCTACGCATCACGGTGTGTTCGACATGGCCGCATTGCGTCCCGTCCCCAATCTCACCATCGCCTCGCCCTACGACGAGCAAGAGTTGCGCCGCCTCATGTATACGGCACAGCTGCCCGGCAAGGGTACTTTCGTGATACGCTACCCCCGCGGATGTGGCCGCCTGACGGACTGGCGCTGCCCGCTGGAGGAAGTGCCCGTGGGCAAAGGGCGCAAGATTAAGGACGGAACCGATCTGGCCATCATCAGCATTGGCCCGATTGGCAACACAGCCGCCGACGCCATTGCCGAAGTGGAGCAGGAGACGGGCAAGACCATCGCGCTCTACGACCTGCGTTTCCTCAAGCCCATCGACGAGGAGCTACTGACGGAAGTGGGCCACCGCTTCAGCCATGTCATCACCATCGAAGACGGAACGAGGGCTGGAGGCATGGGCAGTGCCGTACTCGAATTTATGGACGACCACGACCTGCCCGCACGCATCCATCGCCTCGGCTTGCCCGACGAATTTGTGGAGCACGGCAGCGTGGAAGAACTCTACCGCATCGTAGGGCTCGACAAGGACAGCATCGTCCGCGAAATAAAAAGAAGATTATAGGAAAGCTCTTCTCCCTAAAAGAGGAGCGCACAACTCATTCTATAGAAGATTATGAAAATTATCATTGCTGGTGCAGGCGCAGTAGGAACTCATCTGGCCAAACTTTTCTCGTTGGAGAACCACGACATCACGCTCATTGATGAAGATATGTCCCGACTGATGGACATCGGTAACGACTTCGATATTCTCACACTCAACGATGACCCATCCTCCATCCATGTGATTCGTGATGCTGGAGCGCGCAATGCAGACTTATTCATCGCTGTTACTCCCGACGAGGCACACAACCTCACCATTTGCATGCTGGCCAAGCAGTTGGGGGCAAAGCAAACAGTGGCGCGCGTGAACAACCATGAGTACGCGCTCGAGAGCAACCGCGAGCTCTTCAGCCAGACTGGTGTGGACAGCATTATCTATCCCGAGATGGCCGCTGGTAAGGAAATCATGGACAACATCCGCCGCAGCTGGACCCGCCAGTGGATTCCGATGCTCAACGATCAGCTTGTGTTGCTCTGCATCAAAGTGAGAACAGGAGCGAGGATACTCAACGTGCCGCTTCGCGATATTTCCAAGCCCGACAGCCCCTACCACGTTGTGGCCATCAAGCGCAAAGAGGACACCATCATCCCCCACGGCAACGACTGCCTACTCGACCAGGATGTGGTCTACTTCATGACAACGGAACTCGAGGCGAGCTACATCAAAGAGATTGCCGGAAAGCAGGACTATCCCGATGTGCGCAACGTTTTCTTCTTGGGCGGCGGCAACACCACGGAGAGAGCCTTGGCTTTCCTCCCCGACTATATGCACGCAAAAGTCTTCGAAACCGACCCGCGCCGCATCGAGCATCTCCAGTCGCTCTATGAGGACAACCGCATCATGTGTATCAACGAAGACGGCCGCAATATCGACCTGCTCGAAGAAGAGGGCATCCATCGGGCGCAAGCCTTTGTGGCCACAACCTCGAGCAGTTCGGAGAACGTTTTGAGTTGCTTGAACGCCAAAAAGCTCGGTGTGAGAAAGACTGTGGCTTTGATTGACAATTCCAACTATGTGACGATGGCTCAGAGCCTCGACATCGGCTCTATCATAGACAAAAAAACACTGGCCGCCGACAAAATCTACAACCGCATACTACGGTCGGACGTGACAAACGTGAAAAGCCTCATCATTGCCGCAGCCGATGTGGCGGAACTCGTGGTGAAGGAAGGTTCACGCGCCACGCGCCACCCTGTTCGCGACCTCAATTTGCCTTCCACTGTAACCCTGGGCGGCATGATGCGCAATGGCGTTGGGTCGCTCATCAATGGTATGACACAGTTGCAGGCTGGCGACACGGTGATGGCCTTCTGCATCGAAGGAAGCATCAATAAACTCGGAAAATATTTTAATTAAAACACCCATAGTAATCATGTATTCAGATTTTTTCCTTGGTCTTTTAGTAGGACTCCTTATCGTGCTCTTCATCAGTGGCTACGTGAAGTATTATTGGAACAACCGCAAAGGCGGCACATTGCAGAAACCCATCGAGGAAGCCCTGCGCGAACCCGATGCATGGGAGAGCAAGAAGGCTGCCCTTGAGGAGCAGTATGGTCCCATCACGAAAGAGGTGGTTGTGACCCACTACATCGACGACGTGAGCGACAACGCGTTCTTCTTCGATGCTTCGCGCACACTCCTCCTTATGAATTTCCCCATCAAGTACGACTCCATCGAGCAATACAGCCTTAGCTTCGACGGCGTTTATGTGCTGAAAGTTTGGGTGGAGGGACTTCCGGGTCACTATCTCACGCAGAGCACCAACAATGCGCAGGCTGCCAACGAACTGAAGGCAGAACTGGCACGCGTGGTGGGCGAAGACAAGCTTTACACCATCACCGAGAAGTGGAACTAAACTTCCTTCTGACACACTAACGGGCGAGGACGACTTCCAGCAAGGAGGGGCATCCTCGCCCCCTTATTTTGCACTTTTTCCGAAAAGGCGTAACTTTGTCGTGGATAGTGCATGATTTCGTTCGATTTGTTCCACAAAATGGAACTCCTCAATAGGTCCAAAACAAAACAATATGAACTACAAAATAATCTGGTCCGTCCTCGGACAGTTGCTTTTCCTCGAAGCCGTTATCCTCTTGGGTACATGGGGCGTGGCTTACATCTACCACGAAGACGCCTTGCTCTCGTTCGGTCTTCCCACCTTTCTCAGCATCCTCGGCGGCATGTTGCTAAAGTTTGCAGGACGAGGATTTGAGAACCGCATGGGGCGGCGCGAGGGCTTCTTGATAGTGAGCTCCACATGGGTTTTGTTCTCCGCGGTGGGCATGCTGCCGTTCCTGCTGAGCGGCGCGGAAAGTCGCGTGAGCTGTGCATTCTTCGAGGCCATGTCCGGATTCACCACTACGGGGGCCACGGTGCTCAACAACATCGATTCCCTCCCTCATTGCATCAACTTCTGGCGCACCCTGACCCATTGGGTGGGCGGTGTGGGTATCGTGTTCTTCACCATCGCCATTCTGCCAAACATGGGCGTAGGGGAACAGAAACTCTTCTCCGCTGAAGCCTCGGGACTAAACATCGGAAAACTCCATCCACGCATCCGCACCACGGCTCGCTGGATTGGAGGCCTCTATTTCTTCCTCACAATGGCTTGCGCCGTGAGCTTATATTTCGTTGGCATGACTCCGTTCGACGCCATCTGCCACGCGTTCTCCACCATGGGTACGGGAGGTTTCTCCACCCACCAGACGAGCATCGCTTTCTTTGATTCTATACAGATTGAATACGTCCTCATCCTCTTCATGTTCTTGGCCGGCATCAATTTCACCTTGCTGTATCTGGCCGTCATCAAACACCGCTGGAAGGACGTATGGAAGGACGGCGAGCTGCGCTGTTTCCTGCTCATCCTCGTTAGTGTGACCGTGGTGGGGGCTCTTGTGCTCCACCTCGTGGACCACCGCCCGTGGGAAACAGCCATCCGACTCAGCACGTTCCACACCATATCCATACAGTCGACAACGGGATTCACCACGGAGGACTTCATGCTGTGGCATCCCTCCACCTGGATGTTCGTGGCCTTTATCACAATCGTGGGAGCCTGTGCTGGCAGCACGAGTGGCGGTATCAAATGTATCCGCGTCCTCACGATATGGAAAGCCATCGTCAATGAGTTCCGCCTCATCCTTCACCCTCATGCCGTTTTCCCGCTCCGCATCAACAGTCAGCCCCTTCCGCCGGCCGTGGTTCGCAACGTGTTCGTTTTCGTGGCCTGCTATTTCGGCCTCACCTTGTTTGGCTCCATAGCTCTCATGGCGATGGGGCTCAGCATGATGGACGCTGTGAGCTGCTGTATCACTACGCTCTCCAATGTGGGCCCTGGCTATGGCCATCTCATCGGACCGCTCGACTCTTGGAACGTTCTCCCTGATGCCGCCCTCTGGATCAACTCGTTCCTCATGCTGGCCGGCCGCTTGGAGATTTTCTCTCTGCTCCTCCCCTTCGTTCCGGATTTCTGGAGAGACAACTAATAACAACTTTTATATGAAGAAAATTCTCACCGCAATGATGCTTACTGCAACGATGGCTGCTAACAGCCAAACGGCGGGCTTCCGTTACACCGACGAGGCCTTTGCCGACATTCAGATGCTTCGCTACAAAGTGGAAGGCTTCGAGAAGCTGACTCTCCGCCAAAAGACTCTCGTCTATTATCTCAGCGAAGCTGCTCTTCAAGGCCGCGACATCCTCTTCGACCAAAACGGACGCTACAACCTGCGCATACGGCGTATGCTCGAAACGGTCTATACGCAATATCGCGGCGACCGCAACAGCAAGGATTTCCGAGAACTCACCACTTACCTTAAGCGGGTGTGGTTTGCCAGTGGCATCCACCACCATTACGGTTCGGAGAAGTTCCAACCGGGCTTCTCGGAGAAATGGCTCCGCCAGACTTTGGCCGATCTCAACTACTCGCTCGACGAGGAAATCTTCCCCGTCATCTTCAATCCGGAAGTGATGCCCATGCGCGTCAACCAAAAGGACGGCGATGACCTCATCCTCACTTCGGCGGAGAACTACTACGGCCCTGGCGTTACGCAGGCTGAAGCGGAAGAATTCTACACGCAACGCAAGGCCGTCAACGATCCGCACCCCATCATGATGGGGCTCAACAGCCGCTTGGTGAAGGAGGACGGCGAACTCACGGAGCAAGTGTGGCGCGAACACGGCCTGTATGGCTCGGCTATTACGCGCATCATCGATTGTCTGCAAAAGGCGCGCCCCTTCTGCGACACCGAGAAGCAGCAACACGTCATCGACAAGCTCATCGAGTTCTACCGCACCGGCGACCTCCGCACCTACGATGCTTGGTCCATCCTTTGGCTCAAAGATACGGAGGACCTCGTGGACTTCACCAACAACTTCACGGAGACTTACGGCGACCCGCTCGGCATGAAAGCCAGCTGGGAAGCTATCGTCAACTTCAAAGACATAGAGGCCACGCGCCGCACCGAAACGCTCAGTGCCAACGCTCAATGGTTTGAGGACCATTCGCCTGTAGACGCTCGCTTCAAGAAGGAGAAGGTGAAGGGCGTGAGCGCGAAAGTCATCACAGCGGCCATCCTCGGCGGCGACCTCTACCCCTCAACGGCCATCGGTATCAACTTGCCCAACTCCGACTGGGTTCGAAAGGAACACGGCTCTAAGTCCGTCACCATCGGCAACCTGACCGATGCCTACAGCAAGGCGGCGCACGGCTCGGGCATGGACAAGGAATTTGTTATCGACGATGCTACGCGCCAACTCATCAATCGCTATGGCGACATCACGGACGATCTCCACACCGACCTCCACGAATGTCTTGGCCATGGCTCGGGAAAACTCCTTCCTGGCACTGACCCCGACTCGCTCAAGGCCTACGGCTCTACCATCGAGGAGGGACGCGCTGACCTCTTCGGCCTCTACTATGTGGCCGACCCGAAAATGACGGAACTTGGTCTTACGCCCGACGCAGAGGCCTACAAAGCGCAGTACTACACCTACATGCAGAACGGCCTGCTCACGCAGCTGGTGCGCATCAAACCGGGCAACAACATCGAGGAGGCTCACATGCGCAACCGCGCCTTCATCGCCCACTGGGCGTACGAGCATGGCCGCGACAAGAAGGTGGTGGAACTCGTGAAGAAGGGCGGAAAAACTTATGTTCGCATCAACGACTATCCTACTCTGCGCCAACTCTTCGGCAAACTCTTGGCTGAGGTGCAGCGCATCAAGAGCGAGGGCGACTATGAGGCCGCACGCCAACTCGTGGAGACTTACGGCGTGAAGGTAGACCCGAAACTCCACAAGGAAATCCTCGATCGCTACAACAAGCTCAACCTCAAACCCTACAAGGGCTTCATCAATCCTGTTTACTCGGCCGTTCGCGACGCACAAGGCAATATCACTGACGTGAAACTCGACTACACCGAGCCTTACGACAAGCAGATGCTCCGCTACAGCCGCGACTACAATACGCTGCCGGATGTGAATGAGTGAGCTTTTGGTCGGAGAAATCGGACCAGTCCGACCAGTCTGACCCGTCCGACTTGTCCGACTGCTCCAAGATTTAGCCAAAAGCCCTTTCGCTTTTGCTGAAATTCGCTGAAAAATATCTCTCGCGCCCCAATATTCTGACGTAAGGAAGAATATTGGGTTTTTCTTCTTCTTTTATCTTCTTCTTTTTATAGGGGGTGTGGGGGGAATCTTTTTCTTCTTCGTTTTTCTTCTTCTTGCGATGAGTGACAGATGAGTGCAAGATGAGTGCAGATGTGTGAGCGATGTGTGAGTGATGTGTGAGCGATGTGTGAGCGATGTGTGAAAGGAGGAGGCACACTGAAGGCGAGAAGCGTGCAAGAGGAAAAGAGGAGAAAGGCTGTTGTCCTACTTTCGAAACATAACGAGGAGCAGGAAATTGAGAGGAACTTTTTTACAACACACAGGCTCACTCCTCCCTCTCTCAACGAGTGAGAAAAAAACGACATTTCTGCAACGAGAAAAGCAGCCAGAAAGAGAACTAAAATTTCGGTAAGATTTTTATACTATTTTTTCAATGGTCTTAGATTGTCAAAGAACGCTTCGGAACGGGATATTGCACCGTTCACAGCACAAAGATACAACATTCCCCCGACTCTCTCCAAACATTTCCCCTCCCTTTTTCCCTTCTTTCTTCCCTCCCCGTCAGCATCCTTATTGCGCCCATCGGCTTCCTTATTCTGCCAGTCCATATCCTTATTCCGTCAGCCAGCACAATAAGGCTACCAGCAACTGTAGAAACACTTTTCTTTAAACTTTTTTTATTTTTCTTTTGTTATGTCTCACTCTTTTATATATATTTGCAAGCAACTTTTACCCAGAAAAACATTACAACAGAATAGTTTATCACTAAAAAACATTACACATGAAAACAAACATCGTTTTATTAGCATTGCTCCTATTGGGCTTGATGTCGTGTGCAGACAAGTCTGAGAGAGTCATTCAGGGAATACCTTTCCAAGAGACCAAAGACGGAAAATGGAGTATGATTTCTATGGAGGATGGCCAAGTGCTCTTCTCTGAAGAATTCAAAGAAGCACCCACAGTGGCCATCGAAGGTCGCTTCATGGTGAAAAACAAAGAAGGCTTGTGGGAAATCTATACCGCCGAAAAGAAACCTAAGAAAGTGGGCAAAGAATACGTTTCTGCCACGAGCTTCTGTGAAGGTCATGCCTTGGTGGTTGAACGCAACAAACCTGTTTCTATCATCGACAAGGAGGGGCAAACGCTCAAAGTGCTTGACAAAATTGATGGAAAAACTGTGACAAAAGTAGCTTCTTTTTCTGAAGGTTATGCTGTCTATCGAACCGACAAATACTTTGGTGTGATTGACACTGATGGGAAAAGCGTGATTCCTGCAAATTACTGTTATATAAGCAGCTGCAGTGATGGAAAATTTATTGCTATTGATAAGAAATACGAGCAAGAGGTTGAAAAAGGCGAAAAGGAAAAAGTCAAAATATACGTTCTCGACACTAAAGGGAAAAAGCTTTTTGAATTCAGTGGCGGAAAATACGATGATATCAGTGAACCTGGTTTCCAGGATGGATATTCAGGAGTTGCCATCAAAAAAGATGATAAGAAATGCTGGGGCATCATCAACGACAAGGGCGAAGAGGTTGTTAAACCCTCAGAAAAGATTGAAGAGGTTGGTACTATCCATGGTGATAAATTCATCTATAAAAAAGAAGATGAATATGGACTCATGAATATGAAAGGCGAAGTTCTTATCCGCGCTAAATATGATGTCTTATATTTTGATGGAGACAATCTCTGGGCAGGTCAGAAAGTGGACGGAAAAGAGTTGAATTTCAAATACAAATATATCAACGAAAAGGACGAAGAAATCTTCAAAGAGGACTACAAAGAGGCATTTCGCTTCGGCCTGTTCGGTGATAAATACACTGTAGTAAAGGAATCTGACACACAATACACGCTCATCGACAAAAAGGGCAAGAACGTAGAGAAGCTCCCCGACATGATAAACATCAATTTTTCGATAGGCGACAATTGGGTGGAAAGTGATTTTGTGGATCTCAATGAATTAGTGGGTGCTCTGGGTATAACGCCGAACGGCATTGACAAATTATCTTTCAATTCTACGGTTCAACAAGTGGTGGCTCAATATGCAAAAGAAGACAATACCGGCACGAGCGAACATCCGGGGACAGATCCGTATTGGTACGATAGCAAAAGTGATTTATCTTATGATAAAGCTTTCATCTCCATCCCTGTGAAGATTGAGATTGGATTTCCAGACAACATTAGTCGCCAAACCTACCGCACCGAACGCGAATATTATGAATACTTCTATTATGATCAAAGAGTGCCTACAGGCTACGCTTTTAACAACATAAAACCGAGCTATTTTGCTTTCGCTATTGGTAATGCAGGAAAGATGAAAGGCAAGATGAAAGACCTTTTCAGCAAAGTATGCGCAAAATTCAAGCAAATGGGAACTGTTGTGAGAGAAAACAATGGGGCTGCTATCATCGCCATGAACAATGGCTGCACAGCCTTAATCTTGAAAGGAAAAACTTCGGTATCGGCTCTTTGGGGTAAGAATGATGGGATAAAGAATTTTGATATCAGCAAATACGCGAATATCAGCGAAGACACTACGTCGGAGAATTATTCCAGCGATGTAGACACTGATATTTCAGACGCTACGGATTCCGACAGTGTAGTAGCCATCGAGTGAAAAATAGCATTCTCCTCGAGCAGAAGCAAAACGCTACGAAACATTGAGAGCACATTGAGGCAAGAATCACGCCTTGTGGCCTAAAAATAAGGGATGCTCTAAATGGAGCATCCCGTTGCTTTTATCTATCCGAAATATAAGAAATCGGCAGATAAGCGGTATGAGATTTCAGGTTAGAAAATATACTGAACGCGGGCCTGAAGCACATTGACGTTCTTCTTCTCGAGGTCGAAGTTCTTCACCGTCACAAAGTGATAGTTGAGACGGAAGGTGACGTACTTGTTCAGGAAATAGGAAAGACCTACGCTGACATCGCTCATGCGACCAGCTTTGGAGAGATCGACACCCGGTAAACCGGCAGCAATAGCAGCCTTGTTCTTAGCGTAAGCATCGCCGTCGCGGAGGTTCAGATAACCATAGCCGAGCATAACTTCAAGGTTCTTGTTATCGGGATTGTCAACGCCAGAGCCTGCAAAGTTGTACTTGTAGTTACCTGGATTAACAACGATGCCACGTGCCGAAACATAGAAGCCGTCAGTATTGTAGCTGTTACCACCTTCGCGAGCAATGTGTGACCAGTAGTACTGGCTGGAGAGCTGGAAGTTGCGGTAGAGACCTTGGAACTCAGCTGTAAACTTATTCTCCCAACGTGCGTCGGTGAGGGTTACGCCTGTTGCCACGGTTTTGTCCACCACGGTGAGGTAGCGTTTGTTGTAGCCGATGGCAGCATGCTTGCCCTTAGAGGTAGCCTCAGCCTGCACACGGTTCCAAGAGAAACCCACGTGGAAACCATAATCCTGCGTCATGATGGGACGCCAAACGCCACGAGCAGCCAGCGTGTAGCCCTGACGGCCACTCTTGTCGGTGCTCTTTGTCAGCGCGGAGTTGTCAGCAAACGCACCATACTGTCCCCAGAAAGGTTTGTTGTAGATAGTGTGCATCACACCGATGCGGCGGCCCACTTGATACACGTTTCCTTCTGGCTCGTCCATGTATTCTTTCTTAGCAGAGCTGTAAGCAGAAGAGAGACCGAAGGGCACGGTGTAGTAACCGGCACGGAGGAAGTTATTTTTCTGGAAACTATACTGGAGGTAAGTGTCCTTGAGCGAAACGCTATTGTTGGTATAGCTCAAATCGCCGCGGAAAAGCCATTTGCCATAAGTGGCCTTAACACCCACGCGAATATCACGAACAGCCACACCATCGGTGAGTTTGCCGTCCTGAGCTTCAGAAGCATCGTTTTGCCAATAGGAAGCAGCATCGAAGAGAGCGCGTCCCGTCATCTTAACGTCAAGCTTTTCCTGAGCTTGAGCAGCTACGCCGCAAGTGGCAGCAAGGGCGAGAGCCAATACTGATTTTTTCATATATAGATATTGTTATTTTTTGTTATCCAGTGAATGTTGTTATCCCTTTTTCTGAAAGGAGTACGGACACTTTTGTAAAGAGCCGTCTCCTCGAGGATTGCGAAGAGGGGCTTATTCAGCGTCGTCCTCGATCTTGTCGTAAGCGCGGATAGCTTCTTTCAGACGCTTATTGAAATCGCTGAAGTTATAGAGACCGTCAGCATTGCGAGTGAGGCCCTTGAAGTTCAATGGGTAAACCATCGGTGGGTTCTTCAGATTGAGCATCTGATTCTGACGCAACTGGTCGGTGGACTGATAAACGATGTTTACATCGCAATAAGTCTTACCGTCTTTGCCTACCCACTTCTCGATAACTACCTTACTACCTATCGGAGTTTTCTTCTCGATGCTGTTGGGGAGAGAGTATTCCTCCACGCCGAGGGCTGCCGTTACGGAAGCAATGTTAGAGTCGTGACCGCAAAGGAAAACGAACTTACGATTGTCAGCGTTCAGCTCGTCGTACATATACTGCAACAGTGGGTGAGCCACATTAACAGCCACGATGGGAGCTGCAAACAGCACATCACCATAAACGTCCTTGATTTTTGCAATCTTGGTCCAATCTTCCAGAGAGAGTTTGTTGCCAAAACCTGCCTTGATAGCATCGGGCTCTTCATAGTACTGCAAGATGAAAGCATCGGAGCAAGTGTTGGCATCCTTGAGAGAACCCTTCATGCGAGGTTCTTCGCCACGCTCCAGCAGAATCTGTGTGTTGTAGTTGTCGAAAGCCTTGATACCACCCTTAGCAGCACCGGGAGAGTGAGCCAGGTCGAGCGTCTTAGCTGTGATAGCGTAAGCGTCTTTCAAACCTTCGTTGATACCTACGATACCTTTCTTGCCACCCATAGCCTCGATTTCCTTCATGGCCTCTGCCTTGAAAGAGTCGCTAATCTTTGTGAGACGTGGGAAGAATACGGGGTCCATCTTTGAGGGTGTGTAGCGATGGTTCACATTCACGGAAGCCACGGGGAAGAAAGCACCGGTGAAATAGCGCGCCGTAGCGATACAACGCTGCATAGAGTTAGCATAGATATTCACCTCATCCGTCGTGGGCACGTAGTTCTCAGGGAAGAGTTTACTATCAACGGCCCATTTGCGGAAGTACTGACCGAAGATGGTTTCCAATACACCGCCCTTGAGCGTGAGCTGAGAAGCATCGGCCGACCAGTCGGTCCAGTGGTGAGGAGTAGCAGTTTCGAGAAGAGAGCCCTTCGTTGAAAGCGGGGCACGAATGTTGTGACGACTTAGGACTACAACTTCCTTAAGCTCATAACGATTCTTGAAGTCGTCAGAACGCAATTTCTGAGCAACTGAAGCCATCGGAGCGAGCCACATCATCATGGCTGCCATAGAAACATACAAGCTGCATCGCACGGATGATAAAATGTTTGTTTTCATTTTAAAAATGACTTTATTTTAGTTAAACAAAAAGAGAACACAGTCTGCCAAAACAGAAGGGTTCTCTAGGATTCTGATCGCAAATATAAAGTCCACTTTGCAAAACAAACAATAAATCCACTAATTTTAACATTTCAAAATCTCTTCTTATAACTTTTTGTAGGGTTTCAAAATAACTTTTAACAAAAAGAAAGGAGGGAGGAAACAACAGGAGGAATGCGGAGTAGAATCGCAAAGAAAAGTCCTCTTTTTTCCTAAAAAACGTGAGTTCGACGAATTATAAGTGTCTATAAATTTGGTGATTAGCGAAATTTG
>ERZ772909.49-NODE-49-length-103609-cov-5.450055_pt1 | contig 103609 bp, 82 predicted proteins | sample MGYA00511137_ERZ772909 | MGnify/ENA primary metagenome ERZ772909 (study PRJEB29015, sample SAMEA2738095) | human oral metagenome | biome: human oral; feature: human-associated habitat; material: saliva | place: China | collected 2270 ... | reverse complement strand
AACTTTTCATCTAAATTCAACAACTACCTTTCAGACCTACTTTTTCAGCTTTCTGGTATCAAAATAGTATCGCTAAGTCAGTTTTTACACTTTTAAATTGCTAAAACCCAGTATTTTCAATAGTTTTATAACAAAAACATATTTGTTACTCTATTCCTACTCGATATGTCCATTGATATTGTTTTGTGTAAATGGCATAAAATCAAGGTTTTTGTTATCAAATTTAGCCTTATTATCCACTTTATTTCTGTTTATCTGATTTTTTGTAAGCATATTGCAAGCACGAAACTATTCCTTAATTTTCCAATAGCCAGTCTTGTTAGATTCTACTCGTTTTATATATTCATTTTCTTTTAAAAATCTAATGTTGTTTTCGATGGCGGTTATTAGAAATGTATGAGGAAAGAAATGGAGAAATAAGCTATTTCGCTTCCTTCTCCGTTTCCCAATTCATAAATAATGCTAGTTCCTCATATTCAAACTTATACTTATCTCTATCAATATTATTTTTTAAATAAATTTCATCAACATCACAAATTATACCCATGTTATTCTTATCAAATGCATCTAAATAGTTATCTCTAAGGAAAATTGCAATGTTTCTTGGAAAACCTAAATTTTGTATTTCAATTACTTTATTATCAGTCGTTCCATACTCAATATAACTTTCCCAATCAGCCATATTAACATTTAAATTCTCTTTATTTTTTAATAATGCTTGATAATTAGAAACATAGTTTTTTATCTTAAATCTCAAAATGTTTTCTATATCGTTCACAACATCATTAATCAATTTATTTATATGAAATTCATTTTCTTTATTAAATTTAACAAGTTTTAGCTTTCCTTCTTGTCTAATATGAAGATTTCTTTCATCTCCATCATTATAAAAATAATCGATACTTCTTTGTATAAGCACTTTCAAAGGTTTTGTGTGAATCCATGATTCCATCAATGTTGCATAGTATTTAAGCTGGTTTTTATGTCTAATCATCGGATTTCTACCACCAGATTCAGTTTCAGTCCATTTGTATTGCTCATAAAGTATAGTAAGAACTTTAAGACAATCTTCTCTCTTTGTAGAAGTTGGTAAATTAGGAACATCACTAATTGCTATTTTATTCTGGTTTGCAATATTTATATCTATACTCGTTGCTAAAATTTCTGGTGCTACTTTTAATGAATTCCTTGTTTTCTTCAATAATAACAAAGAGTTTTTGTCACTATCAACGAATCTGTCCTTTAAAACAGAATCATTATTTATTGAATCATGAAAAATCAAAATATTTCCATACATCTCTATAGTTTTCTTCTTTTCACTACTTAGATTTTTGTTACTATAACTCTTTTGTTCAAAATAATTGCTTATATTCTTATATAAATTATCATTTTGTTTCGATAGTATTTGTGGTTTAATTTCACATATCTCTTTTTTTCTGAGGATGCTTGCATTTTTTGAATCTTTCCAATATCCACTTTGATTATACAGGTTGACACAAAAGATATTTCCAGAAATATCTTTTCTTAATCTACCAGCTCTTCCTGCTAAATTCCAAAAATCAATATCGCTCATTTTACCATCCCCTATTTTTTCACTTAAAATAAAAATATTTTTAGCTGGTAAATTCACCCCCTCTAACAATGTTGATGTACAAAACAGAAATTTTATTAATCCTTGTTTATATAGATTTTCAATTCTCAACTTTATTTCTTCAGGTATTCCACCAAAATGATATGCAATACCCTTATTTAAACATTTTTTTAAATAATACTGATGATGAATCCTTTCATCTATAAGTTTTATCACTTCATCTATCTCTTCAGAATCAATTTTAGAACATCGATCTGCAAAATTGATAGCTGTTTGAATAGTCTTATCTACTGTATTACAATAAATAATACTTTGTCTATCTTCAGAAAATGATTCTAAAACTAATTGCAAATTACCAATAATATCATTCTCTTTGAAATCAAATTTAGGAAAAACTATATCATCTCCATAATCTGATATCATGAAAGATTTGTTTTCTATGGTATCAATAAAAAATCTATTTTGAGTAACTGGTGATTCTATTATAGACATACTTTCGTCAGTGCTATTATTTATCATCTCTAAAAAAACACCTGCATTAGATATGTTAGGAGATGCAAAATATATATTGACACTTTTCCTCTTGGCTAATACTAATGCATGATAAAGTAATGGTGTTCTCGTATCCTTTTTACTAAGCAATTTATGAGCTTCATCCACAAAAAGATAGTCAATTTGGGGATTATTTTTATCTGTAAAATATAAGATTAATCTCTCAGCGGTAAATATAAAAATATATTTATTATCTTGATTTAAAAAAACTTTAGGAATAATCGGTGTAGTAATAACCTTATATCCAAACTCATCTACAATATCTTTCAACCTATTCCCAACTTGATTTATAAGGGCTTTAGTTGGAACAATAAATGCAATATTATCGGCTTTGTTACGTTCTTTTATTATATATTTTGTAAACGCCTCAAAAATGAACGATTTACCAAAAGATGTACTGCCAGAAAAGCTATAATGATTTCTTCTCTTCATTTCTTCAAACACATTATATTGTGCGTCTGTAAATGGATTTCCTAATGGAGATGCTTGCATTAATCCTTTTAGAATATAATCATTTCTAATTTCATCAACCTTTAAATACTTTCCATCTCTATCAATAATTGGTAACGATGGGAAATTTCCTAATTTGACCAATGTATTAGCAGCAATAATCCTAAAATATTCTGATGTACTCACATCTTCCAGTTCCAAAAGTAAACTTATTATTTTTAGAGATAAATTTCTATGCATACTTTCTTCAGATCTGCATAAAATATCCGAAAATCGTAATAGGTGTAAGATTTCTTTTTCATTTAGCATTAACCAACTTGAGTTTGTATAAAATTTTCTACAATAATCAGTTTCCAATTTATGAATTAAATTCCTTAAATATGGATCTTCATATGCCTTATTAGACATTTTCTGCATTATATTCATTATTCAAGTACCTTTTTTAATATCTTTTTCCTATTCTTGTCAATATCAGTAAATGGCATTATAAATACATAAAAGGTGTATCCCATTAAACCATATTTTTGAATTAATTTATAAACATTACCTTTATAAGTCTCTATCTGATTTGTAATTTTCCGCTCTATTTCAATGGAAAATTCATCATTTGAGCATTTCTGTTGCTCATCTTTTATGTCTATCTCGTAACCAATAAATATTGAAAAAGCATCATCTAAAGAAAATTTGTGGTTTCCTTTTTCTTCTGGGTATAAAAGCACATTCAAAATTTCTTCCTCATCTTTTTCAAAAATATCCGACTCTATATTGCTAGATATTAATCCCTTTTCAAAGCTTATACCACTTTTATCATCACCTTTTGCATTTACCTCATTAACAAACTCACTAATTGATTTAAACGCATTATCAAATGCACGATTCAAATCATCATAAGTCTTAGACTCACCAAAAATCAGTTGATATTTTTTATCTGAGAGCTTCTTCAAATGGACTCCATCTGACCCATTTACATAAAGCTTATTAGATGTTTTTAATTCTAATTTTGTTAATATCTTAGGAGCCTCTAAATGTCCCTCCAAAAAACAAAATAATAGTAATTCTCCTAGCTCTCCATCATTTTTTACAGCTTCCTTAAATTTTTCTCTTGCTTTCCTACTCAGAGTCATTACCTTATCTTTATATTTATCTCTAATCTTCCATGATAAGGCGTAATCAGCAACAGATTCTATTAGGTTATCAGAAACAGAATTATAATCAAAATTCCTTGCATTAATAGGGAGTAAAAATAAATCTAAAAACCCATCATCTTTATTTCCAGATATAGATAAATGCTTAATATGTTTAAATTGCTTTATTGCATTTTTTGAGTTTGGATTTATTTTCATTACTTCACTTCCTCGCTATATTTTCTTAATTAAACCACCAAACGATTATTTTTTATAAGATCGCTATATTTATTATTTAATAATTCATCACAATAGAAATAGTCTATTTTATCCAAGATACTTGCAAAGTCCAAATATTCTATCGAGGAAAATTCATCAGTCTCTAATCCTGTATTAAGAACATATTTGTAATCATCAAAGTCATAAAATTTATCAGCCTTATCAGATGTCAAATTATCATGGATTCTTGTTGATTTTGCTATCAAGCAAATATACTGAAAATCTCTGTCAATATATTGCGTTTTATTATTTGGATGAGCCATTGAAAAATGCTGATTTGGTGTAAGCATAATTAGATTCTCAATAAAATCTGCTATACTAGGATAATCAGACTGAGTAAAAATATGGTGAGCTTGTGTTGCTTTAACCAATTCTGTACTTTGACATACTTCTGTTTGCCCATTATTGAATATGTCATTAAATTTACGCACAGCCTTTTTAGCCTTATTAACGGTGTATGTTGCTAAAGCTCTCGCTTGTAGTTGTGCTACTGTAGGTTCATATTCTGATCTTGTTGCTGACTTATCCTTACCGCTCAACTCATCTCTCCAGTTAGAACGATTATATTGCAAATCATTCAATGTAATTGCAAACTTTGATATTTTTCCCTTTTCAGTGCCTAATTTCTTTAGTTTAAACGCTAGTGGATTTATAACCTTAGTAAAAATTCTTCCACATTCTGTCTCGCCATTTATTTTTGTATTGTTAATTGTGAAACTTATAAAGTTATCTCTCACTTCTTGATAAGAATCCTTAGTTTGTATTCTAAAAAAGTCCTCAAATGACTTCATTAATCCACTGTCTGATAAAACTTTGCTAATATATTCGTATAGGAAATTCAATGCATTCATGGGTCTTAATGCTATTTTATCCAAAATTTCTTGATTGTTTATAGAATAATAATATCTATTTTTTTCTTTTCTAACGTTAAGCACATGACTATAACCTAGAAGCTTTATGGGTTGCCCAAAATATTTATCATATTCATTTCCGGCTTTTAATTCGGGGTCCGGCTTAGAAAAAATCGAAACCACATTTTCTCTTGCATAATCACTATGCCAAATATCCGATACAGTAAACTCTCCAGAGTTAGAATTCTCTACATATTCATTTATACAGTCTGCAATTATAGAAACCACATCATATGTACACTTCTGATCAATCCATCGTGCATCACCAGACTTTCTAATATCATAATCATATTGACTTAAAAATTCATCATACAAACTCATATCACACCTCTAACATCATAGGTCCCATCCTATATTAAAACAATTAATCGCTGATGAAATATTTTCTTCTGTAGTTTCCCCTATTAATTGTTGTTCAAATCTATGAATAACACTCTCATATTCATTTGGGAAAAGATTACTGCTATATCCGGCATCATGTACTGAAAAATCATATTCTGCTATCAAATGATTAATATATTTGTTAGAATTTATTCTACACGTAATAGTATCTCCTCTTCCTGCACTAGATGCTTGCCATAAATCATGTAAATAATAATTAAGCATCTCTATGTCTTTATAATAATGGATTCTGCATTCTCTAGCCCATGCACCATCCACATGATTGCCCTCTATATGAATACTAATACTATTATCAAACTGTGTTATATTATCACCATACCCATCGTAATGCCTAATATTAGATAAAAAGCCCAATGTTTTTGCATATTCGAATAAATCAGTAAACTGTATTCCAGATCTCCCCCAACGTGGATTATCTGTTGTAAAATCAAGATTAATCATTTTTCTCTCCAGCTCCAAGTTTTAAATCTGTATTAACCCCAAACCAATAACAACTTGTTTTATCAATATTCAAAGAACGAGTTTGGTAATTTCTTGCTATTCTATAAAAATTTCTAAATTCATCACTCGAAATATAATTTAATTGTTTTTCATTTAAATTTATATTTTTTTCTTTAGGAATCAATATAGCTACAGAACCATTAACAACATATCCTTTATCTTTCTTTATAATACGTGGTTTATAGGTCATATTCGGTGTCAAATATACCTCTGTATCATTAAAGAATTTATTCACGGTAAACTTTGAAACTGTTTCTATATCTATAAAAGAATCATATCCCTCTATTGTAACTATCTTCCCTGTATCTAATATATTTCTAGATTTTAACACTCTAATTTGATACTTATCAGTTTTATTTAATGAAGTATTTCCGTTAGTTATTTGTCTATCTCTGAAAACATCAAAAATTCCAAATTTCATTTTCTGAAAAACTTCATCAAAAAAATCATTTCGATAAATTATCCAGTATGGTAATTTATCATCGAAAATATATTTACTCTTTTGATTTATCGAAATCCCTAAAGTAGTCGATATTACTTTTGTATACATTGGAAGTTGATTACAATCTATAACTAAGTTAATAGTTTCAATAAGAACGCCCTTGAATCCATTTTCACCAAAATCAATTATGCTATCAATCCTATTTTTAATTAGCAAATCCCTTGTATCTTTGAACTCCGATGTATTCAATATAGTTTTTGGTAAAATCATAGACACATACCTTGCACTTAAAATCGCTTTCTCCAAAATGAACTCTGCAAGATTAGTAGAGTTTTTATTAACGTTATTTTTGAGTAACTTATTTCTATAATAACCACTAATTTTAGAGAAAGGTGGATTACCTATGATTAGATCGACTTTATCATGCCTATAGTCCATATAATCATCACAAACAAATCTAATTTTAAAATTACTAGGTATATTTTTTTCATCATATAAAATTTTAAGTGTCTCTATTGCATATTCATCAATATCTACAAGTGTAAGGTTTACAAGCTTTTTATTTGCATATTTCTTAAAAATAAAAGGAAGAAAATTTCCTGAACCTACAGATGGTTCTATAATACTAATCTCTTCTGCTTCCAGCTCTGGTAAATTTTCAAAAATATCTTGGATAATATGCTTATTCGTAAAATAGGCAGAATTTTTTTGTCGCTTTGCATTCGCATATTCAATTATCATCGATAATGTTGACAAACTTAAGCGATTTTTGCTCTCATACAAATATTTTTTTAAATTACTATTTTCGTAAAGTTTATTTTCTTCAATAATTTCTTTAATATCCCTATATGTTAATTTTGGTAACAAAAGAAATTGTTTAATTTTAGCTGCTATCTGTTGAAAAATAGCTGTCGGAACAGCCTCCCCAATACTCTGCCTAATATTCATTTCTTCTTTTTTGGATATTTTCTGTTTTTCTACCACAGATAATTGGTTCAAATAACTTAAATCATAATCCAACCATTTAAATGAATCCGGAATTGTCATCATACGCATTAGTTCTCTAATTGAAAAAACCCTGTTATCAATAGGATGAACTGTATTTTGACTTGCCATCTGATCATTTCTTGTATGAATACACGGTGCTACCTTATTGTAGATTTGCCTTGTGTATTTATCCGCATTCTTTGATTTATTTATAACTAATTTCCCATTAACAATTCTATGTGGTTTCAATTCGTCGCTTTTATTATTAAATGCACTTTGTCCTTCTTCTAAGTGTTCTATCCACGGTAGCATATGCTTAGGATACGTTCTAAAGCTATGAAAGAAATCCTCAGAATCATACTCTCCCCAATCGAGACTCTTCATATTACCAATAACTTCAAACAATGTTTTTTCAACAGTATAATCAGGCATTAACTCAATAGCAGAAATGTCATCAGAGAACTTCTTGTCAACACCAATCACAAGTGTACGAGTTCTAGAAGAATCTGAACCATAATTTTTAAAATTTAGTACTTCATTATGAATTAAATAATTTTCCCCTAACTCTTTAGTTATCATTTCACCTATTGTTACAACACATCCTGTTTTATCCAGACAACCAGTTTTCCAAAAAGCAGCAACATTTTCAAACACAAAAAACCTTGGATTTATATTTTTAATTAAATCCACGCTTTCTCTTATTAAGCTATTTCTTTCAATCTCTTTATCTTTTTTCTTATGGTTCGCAACACTCATTCCTTGGCATGGAGGAGTTGCTATAACTACATCAACTCTATCATTCCCTAGCTTATCCCACTTTTTAATTTCACCATATATTAAATTTTTAGTTGCATTTTCTTTTATATCTGCTGCAATGTATCCACTTTCAAATTTGCATTTTTTATTTAATTTTTGTATATTTAGCCTTTTCGCCAACAACTCGTTTGTAGCTATGCATTCAAAGCCTTCAAGCTTAAAACCATAACAACCTACTCCCGCAGAGGAAAATAACGAAATATATGTGGGTATATTTTGTATCATGCTTTACTCCCTTTCTCAAAATTTTCATCTGCAATATGTTCAATTACATCATTGACATCACAATCTAATTCATCACAAATCTTATCTATCATTCTCAAGCTAACATATCTATCTTTTCCCATATTAGCTAATGTTACAGAGTTCATACCCGTAATATTTTTTAAGTCAGTTTTAGTCATATTTTTATCAATTAATAATTTCCATAATTTATTGTAACTAATAGCCATACCATCACCTTTACTTTTATAAACATAATATTTATAAAAATATATCATAAATGCATATTTTTTTCAATCAAAAAATCGGTATAGCCCATAGATTACACCGATTATATACTTTCACCTTTCAACTTCTTTCAATATTTTTTCTTCCCTTTAATTTTTTATCTTTCTTCATTTTGATGTTTCTTAATTGCACCAATAACTGATTCATTTTTCTTTTTATTTTTATTTCTGCCAAGATAGTCATTCATATTAACTTTCAGGTGTTCCAGTTCCTCATCCTTTGCAACTAATAAATTGTGTTTATTGATTATCTCCTACTGTTTTGTTTGCAAATTCTTAGAATGGTCATTCAACTTTTTTGAAAAAATTGTTACCGGATTTTGTCTTTAACTCTCCTAACACCATATGTCTCAAGTGGGGAAATTGCTAAAAAAATATCTATTTCTTCATAAGATTTCTGATAGGCTTCTACATCTTTTTTATTCATCATCATGTATATTTTATCATTAGTTTTTTTGTCCCCCTCATAATATTCTCTCTTGCTAATACAAATTGAGTATATTTTACAACTTCTTTTATTTTTTTTGTTCCTATAAAAGCTTATCGAATTCTCGTTTTAGCTCATTCTTTTCAATGGATATTCTACTAATCCCCCTCTCTAATTCTTCCATCGAATTAAAGCCCTTGTCTCTAATTTCAATAAGTGTAAAAGCAGCAATTTTTAGATTATACTTTGTCGCCAATTCGCATATCCTTTACTTGTCTTTGCTTTATGGTTGCTCTTAATATCTATGATATTTACCAACTCTTTATCTTTATCCAGGATTCTCTCTTTCATTCTTTCTTCAGTATAGTTAGCTCCTATAGTTTTTGCTTGGGTAAATCTCTGCTGATTTTTACTCCTGAATGCTATGTGTTTTCCTTGTTTAATTTCATAACCGCAGCTTTTCATTTTGGATAAGAAATCCTGCCAATTGATTAACTATTTTATAATCCTATCAATATCAAATTGAAACCTTGATTTATATCTACTTCCTTTTTTATCTTCATTCCAGTCCTACCAATTCCGTATTTGGGCTACTAAGGTATTACGAGAGTATATTGTAAAAGGTTTTGCCCTCAATAATGATATGTTGAAAAATGGAAAATATCCCCTCATGGGCACATTCATAAATCTGATGTAACCATCGCTAAAAATTATTTAACTGCCGATGAAATACGAAAACTAGAACGAAAAGTTTCTTCTTTCTTTGATTACATCTAGGGAATTATCGAGTGTAAACATACTTTCACCATGAAAGCCTTCGCTGAAAATGTAGATAAATTCCAGTCCTTCAACGAATACGAAGTGCTTACTAACAAAGGACACATTTCAAAACTACAATCCGATAAAAAGCTGTTACTGAGTATAAAGAATTTAATCGTACGCAGAAAATAGTCTCTGATTTTGACAGATTATTACAAAAGCAACGTGAGTAAATTTCTATTAAAATCTAGTGATATCATAATGCGAATCATTGAACAATAAAAAGTATATTTACAACAACATTTATAATAGATAAACCGATATCAAACCGACATTTTATATTGTTAATAGTCATGCAACAAAAAAATGATGATTACCTCACCATATCTAATGCAACACAAAAGCCAGCAGATCCTAAGTTCTGCTGGCTTTCAGTCTTTTTATTTATTCCCACTCAATCGTTGCTGGTGGTTTACTTGTAATATCGTACACGATACGGTTAATGTGATTTACTTCATTCACGATGCGGCGGGAGATAGTATCCAAAACGTCGTAAGGAATACGAGCCCAGTCGGCTGTCATGAAGTCTGTGGTTGTGACACCACGCAAGGCCAATGTGTAATCATAGGTACGGAAGTCACCCATAACACCTACTGTACGTGTGCTTGTTAACACAGCAAAGTATTGGTTAATGGAACGATCTAAACCAGCTTTTGCGATTTCATCACGGAAAATGTAATCCGCATCACGCAATACGTCCAGTTTATCTTTTGTCACTTCACCCATGACACGGATGGCAAGACCTGGTCCTGGGAATGGTTGACGCCATACAAGGTAATCTGCCAAACCAAGTTCAGCACCTAATTGACGAACTTCGTCTTTGAACAAGTTGCGAAGTGGTTCGATTAAACCTTTGAAATCCACTACTGCAGGTAAACCACCTACATTGTGGTGAGATTTAATAACTTCTGCTTCGCCAGTACCAGACTCGATTACATCTGGGTAGATCGTACCTTGTGCTAAGTAATCAACGGAACCAATTTTACGTCCTTCATCTTCGAAGACACGGATAAACTCTTCACCAATAGCTTTACGTTTTGCCTCAGGATCTTCAAGACCTGCTAATTTTGTTAAGAAACGTTCTTCTGCATCCACACGAATGAAGTGCATACCAGAATCTTTGAGCGCCGCTTCTACTTCGTCACCTTCGTTTTTACGCATCAAACCATGGTCAACGAAGATACAAGTTAATTGATCGCCTACGGCTTTAGAGATTAATGCTGCTGCTACGGAGCTATCCACACCACCAGATAATGCCAATAGTACTTTGCCATCACCTACAGTATTGCGAATTTCTTCAATAGCAGTTTTTGCATAGTTTGCCATCGTCCATTGGCCTGTGCATCCACATACTTCATACAAGAAGTTGTGCAACATTTCTTTGCCGTGTTCTGTATGTAATACTTCTGCATGGTATTGCATAGCATATAAACGACGCTCTTCGTTTTGCATGGCTGCTACAGGGCAATCTTTTGTATGTGCCACGATTTTGAAACCTTCTGGTACTTTTGCCACATAATCCACATGGCTCATCCATACGATTTCTTCTTCTGAAAGTCCTTTAAATAATGGTGAGGACACGTCCACATGAGTTGGAGTTTTACCAAATTCACGTGTTTCTGCAGACGTTACATGACCGCCTAATGTATGCGCCATAAATTGCATACCATAACACATACCCAATACTGGAATGCCAAGTTCAAATACTTCCGCTTCCATTTTTGGAGCATTGTCTTCGTATACGCTAGCAGGACCACCTGTAAAGATGATACCTTTTGGCTGTAATTCTTTAATTTTTTCTAATGCTTTATTGTACGGATATACCTCACAATACACATTATTTTCACGTACACGACGCGCGATCAGTTGGTTATATTGACCACCAAAGTCAACGACAACAACCATCTCTTTTTGTTCCATTCTGTCCTCCCACAATCTTCTGTTTATAACTTCAATATATAAACACTATATATTAAATATTATACCCTATGCACTAAGTTTTGACTAGAATCGGAAGTCACGTTCTCCCTCTTCCATTTGCGCAATATAAGCTTTGGATTTTTCTTTCACTAGATCATTTTTAATGGAGTCTAATTGCACATCGATAACAGCCGCACCAACAGCTTTTGTTTCCTCATCTGCATAGTCTAGTAAATACTCTTTCAATGTCATCAACGCATTCGGTTGACAACAGTTGGAAATTTGTCCGCTCTTGGCAAGTGCCATGAAGCGGTCTCCTGTACGTCCTTCACGGTAGCAAGCCGTACAGAAACTTGGTACATATCCTAATTGTAATAACCATTCCACGATTTCATCCAAGGAACGACGATCACTCGTATCAAATTGAGCAGAGTTTGCTTCTTCTGGCTCTTCTTCTACATAACCGCCCACAGACGTACGAGAGCCTCCAGAAATTTGCGAGATACCTAAGGCTAAACCTCGTTCACGCATAGCCTGACTTTCACGGGTAGACATAATCATACCTGCATACGGCGCAGACACACGAATCAAGGCTACGATTTTTTCAAAAATATCATCTGGTACAGCATTGCTGAAATCATCTACATCGATATCATCAGCTGGACAAATGCGAGGAACACTGATGGTATGTGGACCTACACCAAACTTCGCTTCCAAATGTTCTGCATGCATCAACAAGCCTACAAAGTCATATTTGTAGTGTTCCAATCCATAGAGGACACCAATGCCCACATCATCGATACCTGCCTCCATAGCACGATCCATGGCCGTTGTATGGTATGCATAATCACTCTTAGGTCCCGTTGGATGAAGGGCTTCATAATTTTCTTTATTATATGTTTCTTGGAACAATGTGTACGTGCCAATACCTGCTTCATGCAATTTGCGGTAATCTTCTACCTCACAAGCGGCGATATTCACATTCACACGACGAATTTCTCCATTATCTTTTTTGATGGAGTAAATCGTATTAATGCATTCCAAAATATATTCCAATGGATTTTCTAATGGATGTTCACCAGATTCGATAACAATCCGTTTATGTCCCATGGCTTCTAGCGCCATCACTTCTTCACGCACTTGGTCTTGGTTTAACTTTTTACGAGTGATGGTCTTATTTTTGGCATGATATGGGCAATAGACACAACCATTAATACAATAGTTTGATAAATATAACGGAGCAAACAGCACAATACGATTGCCGTAAATGGCTTGTTTAATCTCTTTTGCTAAAGCAAATAATTTCTCCTTATATTCTGGCAAGGGACATTCTAACAGCACCATCGCCTCACGGTGATTTAATCCTACACGAGTTTTCGCCTTTTCTAATATGGCATCTAATAAAGGACGATTTTCCTTGTTCTCTTCTGCATATTGTAATGTGGCTAGAATCTCTTCGTGATTAATAAATTCTTCCGCCTTGGAAGAGTGTACATCATACATAGTAAACTCCTTTTCTACTGACTTAGTAGATCTATGATAGCCTACATCTTTCTAGGCTTTGTCTTAACATAAGTGCTATACCGATTTTATTAGATATAGTCTTTCTTTTATTATACTCCACTTATGAATCAATGTATATAAAATTAGTCTGCATTATGAAAGCAAATACTAATACTATGTATGCATAAATGGAAACACACAGATATTCATCTGTTCATCATCTGACAGACTGCAGATACTACGTTTAAGCACAGCGTTATTGAACAAAATGAGTTGCTAGACTAAACCGAAACTTTTATATAAAACATATTATATTTGTCTAGCAACAAACTTTGACAACCATCCATATATAGCGCAAAAAGGTCACCAGATATTACTATCTAGTGACCTTTCATATGTGTTATGATTAAGCTTCTACAGGGTATACAGAAACTTTACGGTTATAACGACCAGCACGTTCAAATGCTACACGGCCAGGAACCAATGCAAACAAAGTATCATCTTTGCCGATACCTACGTTAGTGCCTGGATGGAAATGTGTACCACGTTGACGAACTAGGATGTTACCACTTTTTACAGTAGAACCGTCATGGCATTTAACTCCAAGACGTTTAGACTCGGAATCACGACCATTTTTTGTACTGGAAGCACCTTTTTTAGATGCGAATAGTTGTAATTGGATATTGAATAACATGTAGTTCACCTCCTATTGTTCACTCACTCTAACAAAATCACTATATTGATCCGCCACATTCTTGATACCAAGAAGCATCGTTTCTAATATAGTTTGTCCTCTTTCAGTAATGGGTTCTGAAAGTAGGATATGTAACTCACCGTCTTCTATTTCGTACTCCATGGATTGCTTAGCCACCTCATGAAGACCTAAGATCGATGTCTGTGAAAGCATGGATATAGCGGCACATACAATATCTTCTCCGTAAGGATCTGCCTCAGCATGTCCTCGAAAATGACATTCTATGATTTGCCCTAATCGATTGCGTTTCACATCAATGTGAGTCATGATACTTACGCCTCGATTTTTTCGATGCGAACTTTAGTGAATGGTTGGCGATGGCCTTGACGACGACGATAGTTGGATTTCGCTTTGTATTTGAAAACCAAGATCTTTTTCGCTTTACCATGTTCAAGTACTGTACCAGTAACTTTTGCACCGTCCACAAGTGGTGTACCAACTTTAACGTCACCGTCTTTAACTACAGTTACAACTTCGTCAAAAGAAACAGTTCCTTCAGCTGCTACATCCAATTTTTCAATAGTGATTACATCGCCTTCGGAAACGCGATATTGTTTACCACCAGTTTTAATAATTGCGTACATTATGACACCTCCTTGTATTCGTACTCGCTGAATGCGGTTATCTAGCCGAAGCCAAATATTATTGACCTCTTCATGCGGCTTGCAATAGTTGGGCGTACCCAAACTATGACTCAATTATTATACATGACAAGCATCGCTTATGTCAACGAAATAGGACTAATTTTTTTCTATCTACACCTATGAAAGTCTATATTGCTGTATCTATTATAAAAGTAACTCGAATCATTAAGTCATATACTAGCACGCCCTTTCATCTATATACTATTCTGTGTACTATAGAATACCACTACTATATCGTTATCATCTTTCATCTATACACCATTGTATGTACTATACAATGGCACTCCTTCAGATACACGCATGATCTTAGGATACAATACGATGCCAAAAGTTGACTATACACTATATTCACATAGGATTTCACTACTATGAAAGTATACCTATATAGCCGGACGAGCAAATTGATAGTAGCAAAGAAGTGCTGCCGAGGAACATATCACCATGGTAATTCCCATAGGAATTGCCGTATGTGAGCCTCCGATCCCCACGATAGGTGACACAATACCCGCAGACATCATGGAGAAAAAGCCTAATAAGGCAGATGCACTACCTGCTAGGTGACCGTAATTGGCCATAGCCATAGAAAAGCTAGCCGCCCCGAATAGAGACACCGTCCCTACGGTAAAGAATAAAATTGTGGTCACCACTAAGAATGGTATATTCAGTGCCATAGCGCCTAAGAACAAAAAAGATCCTAAGAAGAGCACAGTTAAACTGCCTTGTAATAATTGGTAATCCTTAATGACATTACTCAAACGAGAGCTAATCATACTGAACAGAATAATACCACAACTATTAATACCAAATATGTAACTAAATTGTTGTGCATCCAGCCCAAAGATATTTTGGTACACAAAGGATGATCCACTAATGTAACAAAAGAAAGCTCCAAAAGCAAAGCATTGAATACCACATTGCCCTAAAAAAGCTTTGTCTTTCAGCAACGTCTTGTAATTCTTAATAGCCTCTTGAATGCCACCTTCTACACGTTGTTCTTTCGGTAGACTTTCATGGAATACAAGTGACCCCAACAACAAAATTAGGGAAAATCCTGCGAGCACCACGAAAATAAATCGCCACGTTTCATAGATTAAAATTTGTCCTCCCACTAATGGAGCGATAACAGGCGCCAATCCATTAACCATCATCAACGATGCCAACAGCTTAATTAGAGCAGGCCCCGATGCATGGTCACGAGCGATAGCCTTAGAGATAACTACCCCAAAAGAACCTGTTACACCTTGCAAAAATCGGCCCAATAAGAGTACTTCAATATTCGGTGCATAAGCGCAAACAATGGTAGCTACTACGCAAAGTAGATTTCCCACAATAAGCGTTTTTTTCCGTCCCAGCACATCACTAATAGGCCCTGCAAAGAGTTGTCCCACTGCAATACCGATGGTCATAATGCCGATGGTCATTTGGATATTCGATGCCGATGTATCCAGTTCTCCAGGCATAATCGGCAAGGCTGGCAAATACATATCCGTCGCCAATGGCGTTACCGCTGTGAGCAATCCTAAGAATATAATTAAAAACAACGAAACAGACTTACTTTTCTTCATGCTTTTCCTTTCTAACAATCTCCGCATTGCGAAGCAACACGTTCTTTCCTCGCCAAGCCCATGCCTTGTGTCCGTACTTCGCTTTAAATTCTTTATTCGTCATAGATTCTAATTCCTCAACCTCAATGTAGGGTGTCACCTGTTGAAACTCTGGAATAGGAGTTTTAGGAATATCTCGATTGTGGGGGCACACCTCTTGGCATACATCACACCCAAAAATGAGAGGTGTTTTACCAATAATTCGTTCTTCTTCCTCTGAAAGATCCCCCTTACACTGAGTGAGATAACTTTTACAAGTTCGATAATCTAAATGATCTCCTTGTAAGGCCTTACCAGGACAAGCACGCAAACAAGCACCACATTGTAAACAGGTCTGATTCAATGGCGAAGAAGGAGGTAATGCTAAAGTCGTCATGATGGTTCCAATCACCGTATAGGATCCCCACGTAGGGTTGATAAACGTTTGGTTCCACCCATAAAACCCTAAGCCTGCCAAGTATGCCATATACCGATCCGCCAAAGGAGACGTATCACAATGAACCTCGTACATTTCGTCGGGATACCATTCGCGCAACACCGCTACCAACCGTTCCAAATACTGACGTACCACAACATGATAATCATCGCCCCAACAGTACCTAGCTAAATTCGTCACTCCTTCCCTAGGCATATAATAGGGAAACAAACAGACTATAGCGGACTTCGGTGAAGCAATAGTCGTGGACCCTTTCAATCGTTCTTCAATACTTCCATTCGTAAATGGACAAGGATAGGGCGTATCCAAATGCAACGATGCCTCCGCCGGCAATGGCCAAGATGCCACGCCCACCACCGGAATATTTAGTTCATTTGTTATTTTTTCAAGTTCTAAATTTGTCATGCATTCATTATACTATACAATCCATAGGTTTTATATATAAACAGCCACTCATATATCATACTAATTACGAACAACAACTATGAGTTTCAGGAAACTCTATCTTAATTTATAGTTTTCTTAGGAAGTACTACAAAAAACTCAAAACCAATCCCACTCTCTAAAGAATGTAGTTAAGCGTAGAAGCCTTGCGGCAGTTATCACTAGCAAAATTACACAAACACAAGGAGAGTGCCACATGTTTCCCACCATTCCTGAGGAACGCAGTTAAGCGTAGCAGCCTTGTAGCGTTCCTCACTACCCAAATAACACCACTCCAAGAAGACCGCAACATGTTCCCAACCATCCCAGAGGAACGCAGTTAAGCGTAGCAGCCTTGTGGCGAGATTTACTGACCGAATCAAAAAAACAAGAAGAGCACGGTGTGCTCCGAACAAACATTATGAAATACCGTTTGTGAGGAGTATACCGTGCTCTTCCCTTTGCCCTATTCAATTAACACGCCACAGGCTGCATAGATTAGCAAGAGACGTGTTGACGTAATCCCTGAAAAGTTTTATCCTTATACATATTGTATTTTAATAACTTACTTTCAATGTTCAAAATAGGAGGATTACTATGTCTATAGAACTACGTAAAGTTGCCATTATCGGCACTGGTCATGTGGGCTCCCACGTGGCATTTTCCCTTGCTACACAAGGTGAAGTTGACCAATTATACATGGTGGACATCAACAAAGATAAAGCGATTGCCCAAGCCACCGATATTAATGATGCTGTAAGTTACTTACCACATCGTGTAGAAGCTATCGCTTGCGAACCGGAAGACATCGGAGACTGCGATATTCTCGTCATTTCTGCAGGACCGCTCCCATCTCCAGAACAAGATCGATTAGATACACTAGGCTCCACCATAGAAGTATTGCGTGAATTTCTTCCTCGTGTGAAAGCCTCGGGGTTCAACGGTTTCATCGTTAGCATTTCCAATCCTGCTGATGTGGTAGCTGCCTATGTACAAGAATATCTAAACTACCCAAAACACAAAATCATCTCTTCTGGTACATCCTTAGACTCTGCTCGTTTACAACGATTAGTAGCTGAACAAATTCACGTACATCGTCGCTCCTTATCTTGCTACGCTATGGGTGAACATGGTGGCAGCGCTATGGTACCTTGGTCTCATGTCACAGTATCTGGCAAACCTTTAAAAGAACTCCAACAGGAACTTCCTCACCGCTTCCCAACATTTGACGAAGATGCCGTGGTAGAACAAATGAAATACGGTGGCTACCTCGTCCTCATCGGAAAAGGATCCACAGAATTTGGCATCGCCGCATCCGTTACAGAAATCATCCGTGCTTACTTCCACGATGAACAAAAAGTATTACCTCTATCGTGCAAACTAGAAGGCGAATACGGCGAACACAACGTCTTTGCCTCCGTCCCTGCCATCATTGGCAAAAACGGCATCGAAGAAATCTTGAAATTGCACCTAACCTCAGACGAACAAAAAGCCTTCCACAACTCTTGCGAACGCATCAGAGAGTACATCAAACTAGCGCATACACTATAACTCTCTGAGGAACGCAGTCATGCGTAGTAGCCTTGTGGCTACCCTTACTAGCTGAATTATAAAAATGCCAGAAACGAGCAACATGTTCTTGAACAAACATTATGAAATACCGTTTGTGAAGGAATGTGTTGCTCGTTTCCCTTTGCCATATTTTCTTATAGCCGCCACAGAGTACATAGCATTACAAGAGACGATACATTATGAAATACCGTTTGTGAGGAGTATACCGTGCTCTTCCACATCCCCCACCCCTGAGCAAAGCCCTTATGCGTAGTAGCCTTGTAGCGACCCTTACTAGCTAATTTATACAAACACAAGAAGAGCACGGTGTGCTCCGAACAAACACCACCAACTACCCCCTGAGCAAAGCCCTTATGCGTAGTAGCCTTGTAGCGACCCTTACTACCTAAATTACACAAACACAAAAAGACCGCAACATGTTCCTGAACAAACCTAACCACTGTATCAGTTTGAGAAGGAATATGTTGCGGTCTTCCCTTTGCTAGTAAATTCTCGCTACAGGCTACATAGCAGAACTATTTTGCGAACCATTTGGAGTAAATTTTATCATACGTTCCATCTTCACGCATTGCTTTCAAAGCTTCGTTAACTTTGTCACGTAATGCTGTGTTAGATTTATTGAACCCTAATACGAATGGAGGTGCATCTGTGCCTTCTCCTACCAATTTAAGATCTTTATCTGCACCTTGTTTTAAGTAATACATAGCCACTGCTTGGTCGATGATAGCACCATCAATTGTACCGGCTTGTAACGCCATGAAAATATTACTGTTGGAATCCATTTCTTTTACATCTGTACCAGGGATTGCTTTTGCCATTTCCACAGGAACTGTACCAATTTGAACGCCTACACGTTTATTAGCAAGGTCATCCATTTTTTTGATATCTGTATTATCTTTACGAACGATAGTGATGAAACCACCTTCTTTAAAGTATGGCTCAGAGAATGCCAATGCTTTTTCACGTTCTGGTGTAGCATTGATACCCGCTGCGATCATATCAATATTACCAGATTGTGTAGCTGGAATTAACGCATCAAACCCCATGCTAACAAACTCTAATTTTAAACCTAAACGTTTTGCTACTTCTTCACTTAAATCCACATCAAAACCAATGTATTTATTCGTATTTTCTTCTGCAAATTCAAATGGAGGGAATGTGGTTTCAGAACCAACTTTCAACACCCCTGCTGTTTGTGTTAGTTGCGCTTCTTTTTTATCGCTACCACAACCAGCTAGTAAACCTACACTAAGAACAGCCGTACATAGGATAAGACCCAGTTTTTTCATGCTAATCATAATTACCTCCCATAATATATTCACTACTTATGATTATTTATACATAAATTATACCACATAAATATTAAATAGCAAGTATCTTTTATAAAATTCCTATTTATAAGTATACCTGTCTCACTCTAGAAAAGGAATTCCATGTAATAACTACACATAAAACAGAGGAAAGTTGAAACAAAGCATCAACTTTCCTCTGTTAGCATTCTGTTATCTATAGAGGATATAACATATATCCTACTTAAGATCTTGTGACAGAACCTTATCCATGGTAATACCTATTGGTATACAGCATTCGGTATTATAAAAAGTCTTTAATTTTATCTCGTTTACCACGATTACGCAACTTCGTTAAGGCTTTCCCTTCAATTTGACGAATCCGTTCCCGTGTTACATTAAAGAATTGACCGACTTCTTCCAATGTACGTGGTTTGCCATCTTTCAAACCAAAGCGCAATTCTAGCACTTGTTGCTCACGATCCGTTAAACAACTAAATACTTCTACAATTTGCTCACGTAGTAAAATAAAGCTAGCCGCATCATCTGGAGCCACTGCCTCTTTATCCTCTAAGAAATCTCCCAAATGGGAATCTTCTTCTTCCCCAATTGGAGTTTCCAACGATACTGGCTCTTGGGAAATCTTTTGAATTTCACGTACCCGTTCTACGGTAATTCCCATACCCTCTGCAATTTCTTCTGGACTTGGTTCGCGACCTAAATCTTGTAATAATTGACGTTGAATACGCACCAATTTATTAATCGTTTCCACCATATGTACAGGAATACGAATGGTTCTAGCTTGGTCAGCAATGGCTCTCGTAATAGCTTGGCGGATCCACCATGTAGCATAGGTAGAGAATTTATATCCTTTTGTGTAGTCGAATTTATCAACCGCTTTGATAAGGCCTAAGTTACCTTCTTGAATCAAGTCCAAGAACAACATACCACGGCCCACATAGCGTTTCGCAATACTAACCACAAGACGCAAGTTAGCATCGATCAATTTTTGCTTAGCACTATTTCCTAAACGCACTTCTTTATAGGTAGCACCTTCTGCATTACCCGCCTCAATTTGTTGAGCCAAAATGATTTCTTCATCACCAGACAACAATGGAACACGGCCAATTTCTTTTAAGTACATGCGTACTGGGTCATCAATATTCATTCCTTCAGGAATAGATAAGTCAAGATTAATCTCTTTTTCCTCATCATCATCTTCTTCAGTGATATCGATGTCACTACTTAAATGCTCCACATCTACATCGACATCTACATCGACTTCCACTTCAAGATCTTTATCCAACAGTTCATCATCATGTAAGGGCAACTCAGTTTCTGACTCATGTCCATCATCTGGAATGACTTCAATGTTCAAATTATTGAACACTGCATACATACTATCTAACTGTTCTGCCGTTACTTCCATTTGTTCTGAAAGTGCATCAGAAATTTTCTTAGCTGTAATGACGCCTTCTCGTTTCGCATCTTCTAATAAAACCGCGATAATTTCTTGCACTTGCGATTCTTTTTTCTTCTTTGCCACTGTGCTCTTCCTTTCACTACATCAAGACCACTGTTTAATCAATTCTTGTAAATCCTGACACATTCGTAACTCTTCTATAAATCTAGGATCATTAGCTCTACTTAATTGGTCTGCCAATCGACTATGTTCCTTATATTGATTGCGAAGGGATTTTAATCGCACACTTCGAATTAAATTGTGCAATAATTCCTCATTCATTTCACGGTCAATTAAGACCGACCATTTGCCAAACATGTGCCAAGATTCTGCATCTAAAGCTCCTTCTAAAAGGATATCCGACAATGTTTCACCTCTAGTTACCAAGTCACCAATCTTTTCATAATAGACGCGATACATAGGATGCGATATATCTTCTACTCCTATATATTGGCTCACTAAGGTATAAATAGTATTATCCTTACCTACCCAGTACAGCAATTCTTCTTCATCTGTGAAATGTTCCTTAGGCACATTAAGATCCTGCTGTATTAATTCTATATTTCCTTGTCGAAGAAACTGCCTAAAGTAAGTAATGATAGTACTCACATCTAGCCACAAAGGTAATGCCATAGCTTTTAAATATTCATCACGTCGCACTTGACTTTCATGGCCCGCAATAAAGGGGAACATATCTCCCAAAACAGATCGCTTTCCTTCTACCGAATTAGTATCGTGACGACGTAAGCTTTCATTCAGTAAAAACTCAAAATCTCTTGGCGATGTATCCACCAATTCTTGCCATGCTTCAGGACCATGATTTTTGATAAAATCATCTGGATCCTTTCCATCAGGCATAGATACTACCTTAACAGAAAATTCTGTATTTTGCAATAATTCGATAGCACGCTTAGCCGCTGTACGACCAGCTCCGTCCATATCATAGGCAAGAACAACTTCCTCTGCTTGACGCATTAATAACCTACCATGGTCTTTCGTATAGGCCGTACCCAACGATGCTACTACATTCGTAATACCTGCATTATGACAACTCAGTACATCCATATATCCCTCTACAAGGACTGCTTGTTTCTTTTCACGAATGCTACGGTAGGATTGATAAAAGGCAAATAATAAATGTCCTTTATTAAATATTTCCGTTTCCGGGGAGTTCAAATATTTCGGATTACTGTCGTCAAGAACACGACCACCGAAGCCTAACACACGCCCCTTTCCATCCATGATAGGAAACATCACACGTTTTCTAAAATAATCGTATATTTTACCTTGCTCATTTTTACGGCATAGCCCTAGCTCTAATAACAAATTAGGGTCCACTCCACGTCCAATAAAGGCACTGTATAACTTATCCCATCCATCTGGAGCAAAACCTAAGCGAAACTTTGTTATAGTCTCCATGGATAGACCTCGTTTTAGTAAATAGTCTAAACCCTGTTTTCCTAACTCTGTTTTTACTAAACAATTATGAAAGAAATTTGTAGCTAGTTCATTCACTTCATACATAGATTCCATACGGGCCATACGTTTTCGTTCTGCTGATGATACGGTCCGTTCTGGCAAAGCAATATTAGCACGATTAGCTAATCTTTCTATCGCTTCTGGAAACGTTAAATTATCATATTTCATTAAAAAACTGATAACATTTCCCGATTCTCGACAACCAAAACAATAAAAAAAGCCCTTTTCAGGGGTCACACTAAAAGAAGGCGTCTTTTCATTATGAAATGGACAACAACCCCAATAGTTTTTCCCTTTCTTCTTTAATGGAATATGCTCAGAAATGACAGATACAATGTCATTGGCATCTTTGACTTGTTCAATTATATCATCATCGAAAAACTTGCTCATGTCATTCTCCTAAGCTATGCACTACAGTGTATTTACTAAAAAGTATAAATTATATATACGTTCTCTATCTATACTATTCTACACAAATAAAAAAACTCCTACTTACAGATACTTTCTTTTTCTTCACACTATATATGCAATTCATATATAGTGTGAAAAAAAAGAAGTTAGAGCAGCCAAAGGCTGCTCCAACCACTTATGTAGACTATTTTTTCGCGTAATCTACGACTCGTGTTTCACGAATAACCACAACTTTAATTTGTCCTGGATATTCTAATTCATTTTCGATTCGTTTAATGATGTCACGTACCAACAAGTTCGCTTCCACATCATCCACTTTATCTGGTTTTACCATAACGCGAATCTCTCGACCTGCTTGGATAGCAAAGCATTTTTCAACGCCTTCAAAAGATTCAGCGATTTCTTCCAACTTAGATAATCGTTTTAAATAATTTTCTAATGTTTCGCGTCTAGCTCCTGGTCGTGCTGCAGAAATAGCATCTGCTGCCGCTACCAATACAGCCTCTACAGATTTAAACTCTTCATCACCATGATGAGCGCCAATACAATTTTGTACCAATGCGCTTTCATGATATTTTTTAGCAAGATCTACGCCAATTTCCACGTGAGATCCTTCAATTTCATGTGTTAAGGCTTTGCCTAAATCATGTAATAAACCGCCTCGTTTAGCCAGTACCACATCGCAGCCTAATTCCGCTGCCATCATACCTGCTAAATGAGATACTTCTACAGAGTGTTTTAGTACATTCTGTCCATAACTAGTACGATATTTTAGTCTACCTAAAATACGAATCACTTCTGGATGTAAGCCATGTACATCTGCTTCAAAAGTAGCTTGCTCGCCCGCTTCTTTTATAGTTGTTTCCACCTCACGGCGTGCTTTTTCAACCATTTCCTCGATACGAGCTGGATGGATGCGTCCATCTACAATGAGTTTTTCTAAGGCAATTCGTGCTACTTCGCGACGAATTGGATCAAATCCGGATAAAATAACTGCTTCTGGTGTATCATCAATAATTAAGTCGATACCCGTCAACGTTTCTAAAGCGCGAATATTACGGCCTTCACGACCGATAATTCGGCCTTTCATCTCATCATTTGGCAATGTCACCACAGACACTGTAGATTCTGCTACATGGTCAGCTGCACATCGTTGAATGGCCATAGAAATAATTTCTCTGGCATTCTTTTCCGCCTCTTCTTTTGCTTGTTGCTCAAGATCTTTAAGCATCACAGCAGTGTCGTGACGAATCTCTTGTTCTACTTTTGTCAATAAAATTTGTTTTGCTTCATCAAAGGTTAAGCTAGAAATTCGTTCTAACTCTTCCATTTGTTGTTGATGCAATACCTCAATTTTTTCTTCCGCTTTTTCTAGATTGCGTTCCTTGTGGTGCAAGGACTCCTCTTTGCGTTCAATACTGTCTAGTTTTTTGTCTAATTGCTCTTCTTTTTGTAAAATCCGTCGTTCAAGACGTTGTAATTCATTACGTCTATCCCGATTTTCTTTATCTACATCAGCACGCAATTTATGAATTTCTTCTTTTGCTTCCAGTAACGCTTCTTTTTTCTTAGACTCCGCTAAGCGCTCGCCATCAGCAACAATACGTGCAGCTTCTGTTTCCGCTTTATTTAGCTTACCTTCTGCAATATTGCGACGCAATAAATAGCCTACTCCAAGACCAATTAATACCATGACTACGGCAATAATGCTGTATTCTAAAATCGTGTTCACCTCCCACTTGCATAAAAAAAGGAGAAGTCGATACATCCGCTTCCCCGGTTTCTCGCCCATTTTGCTTTTAAATTTTATTTTGCTTATTATTAAGGCTATTTTAATTTTAGTTCATACACCGTGGAATGTCAAGACAAAGCCCCTACTCTAAGTAGGGGCCACATTCATAACAGATAGATTGAATTGTGCTCACAGCAAATCCACGATTCTTCAAAAAATAAATTATTTTTTTCTTGCTAAACTTATCTTCTTCACCCTCTTCGATGGCTGCTAACCGCTGCTCATCGGATATGTGAAATCGTTGCTCTAATAGTTTTACCGCTACCGACCATTCATCATAGTCATCTAATACATGGGATACAGCAAGACCTCGTTCGCGCATTTTTTCACGAATGTAATAGGTACTATGCTTTTCTGCCTCCATATAGGCACGCAATGCTTCTTCCGACAATTCGTCATCGTCTAAGTACGATAAGGATAGAAGTTTTTCTTCTACATCGTGTATTAGCTCACTAGGCACAGACCGTTGAGACAATTTACGCCGTAGCTCTAAGGTACTTAAAGACCGTGGCCCTAATAAGCGCAAAGCTTGCTCCATAACTGATGCAAATGTCCACTTCTCTTCTTTCGATGTACGAAATGCCATTATTCCATATCCACAGTTTCAGTAGTTGCTACTTCATCCACTTCTTCATCATGACCAAGTACATTCAATGGTTCTGCTGCTAATGTATCACGAATAATAGAATCAATTTCTTGAGCAATTTGAGGGTTTTCTTTCAAGAATACTTTGGCAGCCTCTTTACCTTGACCCATACGCTCTCCATTATAGGAATACCAAGCACCAGATTTTTTGATCACTTCAATATTCGCACCGATGTCAATTAAGGTACCTTCATAAGAAACACCTTCTCCAAACATCAAATCAAATTCTGCTACTTTGAATGGAGGGGCTACTTTATTTTTCACGACTTTTACTTTTGTACGGTTACCGACATGTTCTTTAGCAGAAGTCAATGCTTCCCCTTTGCGTACATCTAAACGAATCGTAGAGTAGAATTTTAAAGCACGGCCCCCCGTAGTTGTTTCTGGGTTACCAAACATAACGCCCACTTTTTCACGTAATTGGTTAATAAAGATAATAACTGTTCTAGTTTTACTGATGGAGCTTGTTAATTTACGTAATGCTTTACTCATCAAACGCGCATGTACCCCAACGTGAGCATCTGTCATTTCACCATCAATCTCTACTTTAGGTGTTAAGGCCGCTACGGAGTCCACAACGATTAAGTCTACTGCCCCAGAGCGAACCAAAGCCTCTGTAATTTCTAAGCCTTGTTCACCATTATCTGGTTGGGAAATCAACAAGCTATTGATGTCTACGCCTAATTTTTTCGCATATACAGGGTCTAAGGCATGTTCTGCATCGATGAAGGCAACAACGCCACCATTACGTTGTGCTTCTGCTGCTGCATGTAAAGCCACCGTAGTTTTACCAGAAGACTCTGGACCATAGATTTCAATAATACGGCCCCGTGGGAATCCACCTACACCAACTGCCAAATCCAAGGCCAATACGCCTGTAGAAATGACTTCAATATTCATTTTATCCGCCGCTTCGCCCATGCGCATGATTGCGCCTTGACCAAAGTCTTTTTCAATTTGTTTTAAAGCCCCTTCTAAGGCTCTCATACGTTCTTCTTGAGATCCGCTTTTCATATCAATTGCTGCTTCTTTTGCTTTATCCTTTGCCATTGTTCTACCTTTCTATTAATTCTTTATATACATATTGAATCGCTCGTTCCGCTACACTCTTACGGATACTAGTACGATCCCCTATAAATATCTCTTTATATACAGTTATTCCTCGTGGTGTACCTATACCAATATATACAAGACCTACTGGTTTTTCTTGACTGCCACCACCTGGACCTGCTATCCCTGTGGTCGCAATGGCATAGTCTGTACGTAATACACGAAATACACCTTCAACCATTTCCTTAGCCGTTTCTTCACTGACAGCACCATATGTTGCCAATGTCTCTGATGATACACCTAATACTTGTTCTTTCACCGCATTTGCATAGGAAATAATACCACCCTGATAATATCCACTGCTACCACCTAAGTCAGTCATCATTTTTCCTACTAGGCCGCCTGTACAAGATTCAGCAGTTCCTATGGTAACGCCTGTTGTTAGAGCCACCTTGTGAAAGTCTTCCAACACCGATGTATCTAAACTACGGATATCTTCCAAGCGTTCTAATAGGATAGACCTCCATGGACCTAATTTCTCCTGACAGTCTACTTTTGATTCGCCTTTTGCAGTTAAGCGAATTTCAATGTATCCTGGTTTGATCAATAATGCTATGGTTGGATTCTGCTGATTCTGAATCAAGTCTTGCAATAGAGTCTCTAGTTGCATTTCACGATATCCATACACAGCATACCGTTCAGAATAAATCATCCCTTGCTGTCCAAAACGTTGCTCTAAAAAGGGACTAACACTTTCTGTAAACGTTCCTTTTAGTTCAGATGGAGGCCCTGGTAACAATATATATACTGTATTATCCTGTTCCACTACCACTGCTGGTGCCACACCTACTGGATTATGTAGTACCTTTGCCCCTTCTGGCAAATACCGATCTCGGTCAGATGCGTAAGGTTTCATCCGTCCTTGTTTCTCATAAAAAGAATCTACCTCATGACCTGCTTCTTCGTGAAATACCAAAGGTAATCCTAGCGCATCTGCCAAGGATTTTCGAGTTATGTCTCCTTGGGTAGCACCTAAACCTCCAGAACTGATTACAATATCTGCTCGCTCCCCTGCTCGTTGAAATACTTCTTTCATACGCTCAGGATTATCCCCCACTGTCGTTTGATATGCCACAGAATAGCCACGATTGTTCAGTTCTTCGCTGAGCCATTTTACATTTGTATTGACAATATGTCCTAGTAATAATTCTGATCCTGTAGAGATTAATTCTACGATCATGCTATCACCATCCTATACAGTTTCTACTACCACGTCATAAGCGAAACCTTGTGATACTTTTACAGTCACAATATCGCCTTCAGAAAGTCCTGTTACATCTTCTACATACATATTACCATCTACATCTGGAGCCTGCATTTGCAAACGTCCACGAGCCAAAAATTTTCCCGGCTCTACTTCATCGATGGCTTCAATTAGGCCTTGATGAATCGTTCCCTCTAGATCACGATTATGTTCTTCTGAAACTTGTGCTTGAATAGCCATTAATGTATGGTATCGTTCTTCTTTCACTTCTTCAGGAATTTGGTCATCCATCACACCTGCTGGTGTACCATCCTCTTGAGAGTACGTAAATACACCCATGTGGTCAAATCGAATGTCTTTTACAAAGTCTGCCAATTCTTGGAATTGTTCTTCTGTTTCTCCAGGGAATCCAACGATAAGGGATGTGCGCAATGTAATATGCTCGCTGCGATTACGAATTTTATGTAACAAAGCTACAATATTTTCCCGCGTATCCTTACGGTTCATACGTTGTAACACAGTATTGTTAATATGCTGTAGCGGCATATCGATATACTTGCACACCTTTGGCTCTGTCATGATTGTTTCTAGCAATTCATCAGAGAAGTGTTTTGGATACAAGTACAACATGCGAATCCATTCGATACCTTCAATCTTCGCCAATCGTTTCAATAACTCTGAAAGCAGCGGTGTACCATGATTCAAGTCAGCTCCATAATAGGTAGTATCTTGGGCAATTAATACTACTTCTTTCACACCTGCTTCTGCAAGCTGTTGTACTTCTCGTTCAATAGACTCCATAGATCGACTGCGATAAGCCCCACGTACTTTCGGAATGATACAGAATGTACATCCATTATTGCATCCTTCAGAAATTTTTACATATGCACTGTAGTCCGGTGTTGTCATCATACGTGGCATGCCTTCATCATACATATTTGTCATACTATCCATGATACAAATACGTTGACCTTGTTGAATAGCCTCCACAGCTTCCATGATACGATTCCAAGAGCCTGTTCCAATGAGGGCATCAATTTCTGGAATTTCAGTAAACAATTCTTCTTGGTATTGCTGACTTAAACAGCCCGCCACGATAAGACCTTTACAGTCTCCATATTGTTTATATTGACCAGCCTCTAATATAGTATTGATCGATTCTTCTTTTGCTTTCTCGATAAATGTGCATGTGTTGATAATAATAATTTCTGCTTTTTCTAACTCTTCTGTGATTTCATAGCCATTATCTTGTAAAGCTCCTAGCATCACCTCTGTATCCACCAAATTCTTGGCGCAACCTAAACTAATATAACCTAACAACTTACTCATGGTGTATCCTTTCTAAAACGCACTTGTCGTATCCATTCTTGTAATATCTTATCTTGCTCTTCTTTCACAACCCCTGCATTCCATAACACAAGATGATTGCCCTGTCGGTCTTTATGAGATTCCACTGTTTCTCTGGTTGGCAAATAATACCTATCCCCCTCTTTCAATACAGCTTGTACCCGTTCTGAAAGTAGCCAACTCACAAATGCTTCACTTTCACCAACATTACTGGATCCTTTTAGAATTCCTACACCCATCAAATCATAAGGAGTACCTTCCCTAGGATATAGAATCGTCAAAGGATATTTATGAACCTCATATAATTTGGCATCCGAATAATGTCCTACGCTGACCTGTACATCTCCAATAGCAGCCATGCGCACTGAAGATGGCAAGGCTTTTGCATACTGCACAATACGTGGCCGCAAACTATCAAAATAGGAGATGGCACCATCTAGTCCATAGATAGCACCAAAACTATTCAATAAAGTAGTGGCCGATGCATCGGCTACAAAATCAGTGACCGCTATGCGCCATGGGCCCGTATAAGCTAAGGAAAACCAAGTGTTTACATATTTTCCCTGACTACTATAGAAGGTATCGTGTAAGGCTAAGACATAAGGATCATACCATATCCCTACCCATTGCTCATCCGGACCGTGGAATACTGTATCTACCGAATACGTTAAAGTAATTGGCAATCTACGAAAGGCTCCATGCTCAACCCCTTCACTGAGATTGGATTTTGTAGAAATCACAAGATCCCCTTGTTGCTCTGCTTCTGGCAAAGCTAACCGTGTACCCATTTGATTCTGCGGTATGGGAATAACATGTACTCTTACTTGTGCCTCTCTTTCATAGGCCTGTCCTATAGCCGTCATGACTTCAGGGTCCCCATCTGTATAGATAGTAATTTCTGCTCTTGTAGAAATCACACGTTGATCCACTTGATCTTGTTTCATATCATTAAGCCACAAGCCTACACTAAACATACCTACTACTACTAGTACATACACCATAAGCAATCGTAACCGTTTCATAGATTCACCTCCTTTACCTATTAGAGATACCTAACCAAAATTCCTTTTTTTCATACCTTTATTTTTTCGATTTCCTATACCAATTTTAGAACCACTATTTGTACGTCCTTCCCCTTGCACAGGCCCTTTTCCTCTACCTGTTGGTTTCACTCCACCCTTAACTGAAGTTCTAGTATTATCAGATTTTGATGCATTCCGTTTTATACATCGCGGAGGAATCAAGCATAATGATCCAAAACCGATTAAATCCCTGCGATTTGCTTTGATTAAGGCTTCTTTTACTAATTCGTAATTATCTTCTCGTTTATATTGCATCAAGGCTCGTTGCATAGCTTTATCTCTGCCTTTTTTAGCCACATATACAGGCTCACCTGTAAGGGGATTGATTCCTGTGTAATACATGGCAGTCGATAAGCTACCTGGGGTAGGAATAAAATCTTGCACCTGTTCTGGCGTCATATTTTGATCTCGCAAAAATTCTGCCAATTCAATAGCATCTTCTAATGTACAGCCTGGATGCGAACTCATAAAATAAGGCACCAAAAATTGTTGTTTACCTAATTTGCGATTCGCCTCATCAAACCAAGATTTAAATTTTAAGAAGTAACTTTTATTGGCTTTCCCCATGATGGTCGTTACATGCTCGGATACATGTTCAGGGGCAACTTTTAATTGACCACTCACGTGATGTTCGCACAATTCTCGAACGAAGTCTTTGTTATTATCGTCCAATACATAGTCATACCGTAACCCAGAGCGAACAAACACTTTTTTTACGCCTTTTACATTACGTACTTTTCGCAAAATGCTCACATAGTCATCATGATTCGTATTTAACTGAGGACATGCTTTGGGCGCAGCACATGTTTTCCCCTTACAAGCGCCTACTTTTAACTGTTTATCGCAAGCAACATGACGGAAATTTGCCGTAGGGCCTCCTACATCATGAATGTATCCTTTAAATCCATCCATAGTTGTCATACGGTGAGCCTCATCTAAGATCGACTGATGACTACGATTTTGAATAATTCGCCCTTGATGGCTTGTAATAGCACAGAAAGAACAACTACCAAAACAACCACGATGACTAGTAATACTAAACTGTACTTCTGCTAAGGCAGGTACTCCGCCAGCCGCATCATACATAGGATGCCATTTTCTCATATAAGGTAAACTATAGACATGGTCCATTTCTTCCTGTGTTAATGGTAAGGCTGGGCTATTCTGCACTATATACCGATTACCATGCCCTTGCACCACTGTTTTCCCATAGTATGGATCTTGCTCATCAAATTGCATTTTAAAGGCTTTAGCAAAAACCTCTTTGTCTTCTGATATCGCTTCGTAAGATGGGCATTCAATAGCATTCTCTGGCACGGTGTTGGCAACATAACAAATCCCTTTGATGGCAGGTAATCGTTTTTGTAATTGGTCTTTATCTAAGGCTTCGGCGATTTCACGGATTTGCTTTTCTCCCATACCATAGATAAGGACATCTGCCTTACTATCCATCAAAATAGAGCGGCGCACCGTATCGGACCAATAATCATAATGGGCAAATCGTCGCAAACTAGCTTCAATACCGCCAATAACAACAGGAACCCCTTTAAAAGCCTCTCGCATACGATTCGCATACACCACCGTAGCTCGGTCTGGGCGCCGCCCAGATTCGCCACCTGGAGAATACCCATCATCACGGCGATGTTTCTTAGCTGCTGTAAATTTATTGAGCATACTATCTAAGTTGCCTGCTGTCACTAGGGACGCCAATCGAGGCTTTCCTAATACCTTAAAGGCATTCACATCATTCCAGTCTGGCTGAGCGATGATACCGACTCGATATCCATAGGACTCTAATAATCTACCAATTACAGTAGGAGCGAAGGAAGGATGATCCACATAGGCATCTCCGCTGATAATGACAAAATCAAGTTCAGCCCACCCTCGTTCGTCCATTTCTGCTTTTGTAGTAATTAAATATTGTTCTTTCATAGTATTCCTTATACTGTATTACACGAAAAATAACCAACCTAAAAATAGAATAATCAGCAGTAAAATACCACCTACTACAAATCGTTCTATCATCATCGTTTTTTGTCGCTTTGCCTTGCGACTTTCATAGGTTAACCGTTGTTTCGGCGCCTCAATCAATTCCTGTTCTCGAAAGGCATCAGCCTTCTCTTGTTCTTTTGACACCATTCTGCGTTTAGGAATCGTCAAGGATTCACCCATTCTATTTTTAAAAGTATCCACCAATCGACGACTATCTAAGCCCAGTAGTTCACTATAGTTTTTGATGAACCCTTTGGTGTACACACTACCTGGAATACGACTAAACTCATCATGCTCCAAGGCGTGTAGGTAAGCTACTTTTATATGTAATACATCTTCAATTTGTTCTAATGTTAAACCGCGTCGTTGACGCTCACGTCTAAGTTCCTCGCCAATCGATGCCATAGAACCTCCTATACATATAGGTGCCATCTACATAACGCAAATGGCACACTACTCTAATCTACTGTAAAATTTGGGAAATATAGTTCTCTAATTTGATCTTCTCCCATTAAAATATCGCGACCTTTACTACTATTCGTAGGAGGTCCAATAATTTTCATATCTTGCATGGTATCAATTAAACGACCGGCTCTAGAAAAACCAACTCGCAATCTACGTTGCAAAATAGAGGCTGACGCACTACGTTGTTCTAGTACAATTTGTACAGCTCGTTCCAACAATTCATCTTGTTCCTCATCACTACCAACGGCATCAGAACTTTCAGCACCTTTATCTGTTTCTGCCATCATCACTTCATCATATTCTGGCTGACCTTGTCCTTTGACAAAAGCAATCAATTCTTCCACTTCTTCATCAGAAATGAAGGCCCCTTGAATACGAATTGGTTTATTCGCTCCTATAGGATTAAATAACATATCGCCACGACCTAATAGACGTTCTGCTCCTGCTTGGTCCAAAATGGTGCGAGAATCAATTTGAGTAGCCACTGTGAAAGCAATGCGACTCGGCACATTAGCTTTAATTTTGCCTGTAATCACATCCACTGATGGTCGTTGTGTTGCCAATACCATATGAATCCCTGCAGCACGCGCTTTCGCTGCTAATCGGTCAATGGATTCTTCCACATCTGGATTGGTCATCATCAAATCAGCTAACTCATCAATAATAATCAAAATGAGAGGCATAGATTTGGTTGGATTTTGCTTATTATAGCTAGCCACATTACGCACACCCGCTGTAGCTAATGTCATATAGCGAGCATCCATTTCACGAACTGCCCACCGTAATACAGCAGCCGCCTTATTCATATCTGTTACCACTGGCAACATCAAATGTGGAATACCGTTATACACAGATAACTCTACCATTTTAGGGTCTACCAAAATCAATTTCACTTCATCTGGCTTACGACTAAACAAGATGCTAGAGATCAATGTATTGACACAAACAGATTTACCAGACCCCGTAGAACCTGCCACCAATAGATGTGGCATTTTAGCCAAGTCCGTAATAACCGGCATATCTGCAATATCTTTACCAAGGCCTACCGGAATACCACCACTCGCTTGTTGGAACTCTTCACAGTCCAATACATCTCGTAAATGAACAGCAGACACATTTTTATTAGGAATTTCAATACCTACTGCAGACTTTCCTGGTATAGGTGCTTCCATGCGAATATCAACGGCTGCCAAGCTCATTTTTAAATCATCTTGTAAACCCATAATTCGGCTTACTTTTGTCCCTTTCGCAGGTTCTAATTCATACCGTGTTACCGTTGGACCTTGGGTAGCATTCACCACTTTTGCTGTAATACCAAAATTATCTAATGTTTCTTCTAGTAAGACTGCATTATGAGCCACTTCTTCACTGGTCACAGGATTGGATTTTCCCTGTGAAAGCATCGTCAACGGCGGATATTGGTAAGGCTTTTCTATCGCCCTAGGACGCGCCACACCATCCGTATTCACAGCTACTGCTGCTGTATCTTCTTTCGTAGTTTCAATAGTTGGTACTTCTACCAAGGATCCTACATAATTAGTAGTTTGCAAAAATGATGGTGGAGTTATAGGTTCCAACTCGGTAGATACCTCTGTAACATGAGGCTCTTCATCTACATCTGTAGTATATATCTCTCCTGATGTATCCTCTTCAGTTTCTTCTGCACTATCTACCATCGGAGGTACCACTACTGATTCTACTTCGGAAGTACTCGTCACTACTTCATCTTCACGGATGTGAGGCTCCGGAATATACGCTTCTTCATCCTCATAGTCTTCCATAGGAGGCTGCATAATAGTCACATCTTTACTAAGCTCCATGGCTTCTAATTCTGCTGTATCTATCATTGAGTCTGATGGTTCCATAGACTCTACATCGACTACACTAGGTTCCGATACTTCTACCGTCGTTGTATAGTCCATCTTGCCCTGAATTTCTGCAACCGTATTTGGTTCCGCTTCTATTTCATCAGATGAATCTTCTGTTTTAGGGTACCTCGTATCTTTTTCACGATCATAGGCCTTACGACGTTCTTCTCGCCACTCCTCTTGCCATTCATGCACTTGCTCACGAATAGCACTAGCTGTTTCTGTAGCTTTTTCTTGTGCTATTTCAAGTCCTATACTAGCCTTGTCTTTCGCTTTATGCAATCCTTCACGTAGTGACAGTTTAGTAATTCCTAGTACACAGGCAATACCTATAATTGCAGATAATAAAATACCGCCCACATCTCCTACTAAATTTCTAAACAGAGACCCTAGTAAACCACCAACTACACCACCATTCTCTGTTAGTGTTGTGGTACTTAGTTCATCACCATTATTTACTTTCCACAGTACCAGTTGTACTAATACAACCAATAACACTCCTGTATATAGCAACCCTTTTCTCGTAATCGCTGCTAAAAATCCTTTATATAGCCAGCACCAACCATTATACAGAACCCAAATAGCAACTACCCAGCCCCCTAGTCCAAAACCGTAAGAAAAAACACCACTAATGATACTCCCCCATATGCCAGTTTCCACTCCAGCCATACCGATAAGAGCCAGTATGGCAAAGCCCATAAGAACTAGGCCTTTAATTTCGCTCCGAACGCCTTTCGTCTGTGCCTTGGCATTTTTCGTTTTACCTGGTTTACTTTCCTTTAGGGGAGTAGATCGTTTCGATTGTACCTTTTGCCCTCCTCGTGAGGACCTACCTTTCTTTTCCTCTGCCATTTCCAACTCCAAAATTCCGTTTCTATCATATACCTTAGCACTTTATTATACCATTTCCACCTATGAAAGTATATCGAATATCCTCAAAAACAATACTGCTCTCCCTGTGGTAATCCTCATCGTTTACGGTCTTCCCAGTCTTTCACAAGTTCACGTTCACGACCACGTTCCAAAGGGTTATAAAATTGCTCATCCACCAATACATCCGGCAAATATTGTTGCACCACATAGCCATTAGGATAGTCCTGTGCATAGCGATAGCCAACTCCATGTCCTAATTGTTTAGCCCCTCCATAGTGAGCATCACGTAGATGTTTCGGCACCTCCCCTTGTTCCTTATGGCGTACCGCATGGATAGCTGCATCAATTCCTAGGTAGGCACTATTGCTCTTAGGTGCTAAAGCTACATATACAGCAGCCTCTGATAATATAATGCGCGCCTCTGGTAGGCCTACCATATGAGCCGCTTGCGCCGCTGCATTAGCCACAACCAAGGCTTGTGGATCTGCCAGTCCTACATCTTCTGCCGCACAAATAACGATGCGTCTAGCAATAAATACAGGATCCTCTCCTGCCTCAATCATACGAGCTAAATAATATAGCACCGCATCTGGATCAGAGCCACGCATACTTTTAATGAAAGCAGAAATTACATCATAATGATTATTCCCCTTCTTATCATACCGATACACTCGTCGACCTAGTACTTTTTCTATAATTTCTATGGTAATTTCTCCACCAGATCGAACCATAGCCCCCACTTGCTCCAGAATATTTAAAGCCATACGGGCATCTCCATCTACAAAGCGGCCTATATCCTCTAACAGATCATCTGTCACAATCAGCGCTTTCTTACCTAGACCATACTCCTCATCTGTTAAAGCACGACGTAAGATAGCCACTAATGCCGTAGCATCTAATCGCTCTAGAGTAAGCAAACGCAATCGAGATAAAAGAGGTCGATTCACTTCAAAGAAAGGGTTCTCTGTGGTGGCACCAATTAAAATGATTTGACCACTTTCCACAGAAGGTAACAATACATCTTGTTGACTTTTATTGAACCGATGAATTTCATCTAGGAATAAAATTGTTCGTTGTTGCAACGAACTACGAATCCGTATCGCTTCTTCGATAGTACTACGAAGTTCACCAATCCCCACATTGGTCGCATTGAGCATAACGAATCGACTGCTAGTTAACTCTGAAATAATTTTAGCTAACGTAGTCTTACCAGTTCCAGATGGTCCATATAGCAATAAGGAGGGTACCTTATCTTCTTCAATCATAGACCGAAGAAATGTTCCAGGCCCTACTACTTGTTCTTGTCCAAAGAAATGGTCCAATGAACGTGGTCGCATGCGAACCGCCAAGGGTTCAAATGGATCCACTGGTTCCATATTCTCAAACAAATTCATCCTTACACCTCCCTATATCTACCACCATATATTGATAACTACTACCGTGCATGCAGTAGTACAAACATATATACTTATACATTATTATACATGCATCCAGTTATATAGTCTATATGTTCTTATTAATGCAAAAAAAATAAACCACCATAAGGCGGTTATAAAGACCCCACTATGCCGTATCCATACCGTGTTTTGATCCTGCAAAGGCAGGTGGGTTTCCTCCTTGTAAGATTACAGTCCTCGTAGAGGCAGAGCGCCCTTACAAGAGTGAGAATCCCTAAGTTAAAATGTTGGCTCAAAACTGCGATATAACACGCACATAGCAGGAATTTCTTTACCCATAGTATAGCAGAAAGGAACGGTCATTTCAAGAAGAAATACACCGTTCCTATCCTTACAAGTATAACAATTTTCTATTGGACAAATTTCGATTATACTAATTTTTCTTTTGCCACATCTGTTTTGATATGTAATTCACGCAATTGTTTTGGCGCTACTTCAGATGGAGCTTGGCTCATCAAGTCGGATGCACTTTGTGTTTTAGGGAACGCAATTACATCACGGATGGATTGACGTTTCGCCATCAACATTACCAAACGGTCTAAACCGAAAGCACAACCACCATGTGGAGGCGCACCGTATTCAAAAGCATCTAACATAAAGCCAAATTTAGAACGACTTTCTTCTGTGCTTAAGCCAATCGCATTGAATACTTTTTCTTGTACATCAGATTGGTAAATACGGATGGAACCGCCACCGATTTCCACACCATTCAATACCATGTCGTAAGCGATGGCTTTCACAGCACCTGGATCTGTGGCTAACAAGTCCATATCTTCTTCACGCGGAGATGTGAACGGATGATGCATTGCCACAAAGCGTTTATCTTCTTCGTCGTATTCAAACATAGGGAAATCAGTTACCCACAAGAATGCTAATTTGTTTTCATCAATTAAGCCACGGCGTTTACCCATTTCAAGACGTAACTCGCCAAGAGCTTTAGCAACTACAGCTGGTTTATCCGCAATCATCAATACCAAATCACCTGGTTCTGCGTTCATTTTTGCACCGATGTTACGAACAGTATCTTCACCTAAGAATTTCATGATTTGAGATTTGATCGTGCCATCTTCATTGAAGCAAGCCCAAGCCAAACCTTTGGCACCGTAGATGCCTACGAAGTTTGTCAAATCATCTAATTCACGACGTGGAACACCTGCATAACCTTTTACAACGATACCTTTTACTTGACCGCCATTGTCGATAACGGAGCGGAATACTTTGAACTCTGTATCTTGCACACAGTCAGTTACATCTGTAAACTTCATATCAAAACGAATATCCGGTTTATCAGAACCATATTGATTCATCGCATCATCCCAAGTCATGCGAGGCATTGGTAATGGAATTTCCACATCTTGTGCCGCTTTAAATACATGGGCAATCATTTGCTCTTGCATATTCAAGATTTGCTCTTGGTTCATGAAGCTCATTTCGATATCCAATTGTGTAAATTCAGGTTGACGGTCTGCACGTAAATCTTCATCACGGAAACAACGAGCAATTTGGAAATATCTTTCATAGCCAGCAACCATCAAAATTTGTTTGAAAATTTGTGGAGATTGTGGCAATGCATAGAATGTACCAGGATTTACACGAGATGGAACTAAGTAGTCACGAGCTCCTTCTGGTGTACTTTTTGTCAACATTGGTGTTTCAATTTCCAAGAAGCCATTGTTGTCAAAGAAATCGCGCATCGCTTTTGTCACTTTATGACGCAAGATCAAGTTTGCTTGCATTTCTGGGCGGCGAAGGTCTAAATAGCGATATTTTAAACGAATATTTTCATCTACATCGATATTATCTTGAATATAGAATGGAGGTGTTTTCGCTGCATTCAATACACGTAACTCTTCACAATACATTTCATATTTACCAGTTGGTAAATTAGGATTCACAGCCGCTGCATCACGTTCTGTAATTGTACCGCGTACGCACAATACATATTCATTACGTACATCTTCTGCTTTATGGAAGGAATCCATATTGTGATCAGGAGATGCCACGATTTGCACAACCCCAGAGCGGTCACGTAAATCAATAAAAATCAATCCACCATGATCACGACGGCGCTCTACCCAACCGCAAAGAACCACTTCTGTTCCTACTTGTTCTGCACCGATAGTTCCACAATGATGTGTACGGTGTAAACCTTTCATAGTTTCCATTCTAATTTCCTTTCACTAACTCAGTTATACGGTTTGTAATCTCAGCTAAGGATACTGTTTCTTGTTCAGATGTATCCATATATTTTAAGATGACCTTACCTTCAGCTAATTCATTATCACCAATTATAATAACATATTTTGCGTTAATTTTGTTAGCATACTTCATTTGGCTCTTCATAGATTTACCAGAACCTTCCATTTCTGCTTTTACATAGGCATTACGCAAAGTATTTGTAATTCTGAAAGCCTCTTTTTGTCCCATTTCTCCTAATGCCACTACGAAGACAGAGTCTTCTTGTTCTCGTTCTGGCAACAACCCTTGTTTTTCTAGAGCCAACAATAACCGTTCCATACCCATCGCAAAGCCTACCGCAGGTGTATGTGGTCCATCTAGTTCTTCTACTAGACCATCATAACGACCACCACCAGCAACAGCACTTTGAGACCCCAATGGAGTGTACTGTACTTCAAAAGCAGTTTTCGTGTAATAGTCTAAACCGCGAACCAAGCGTGGATTTAAACTGAATTTCTCGCCAGCTGCTGTTAAGTATTCTTTCACATGATGGAAATGATCTTGACACTCTTCACATAAATTTTTACTTAACTCCGGAACACCTACTGCCAATTGTTGGCATTTTTCTTCTTTGCAGTCAAGGATACGCAATGGGTTCTTGTATAAGCGGCTTTGACACAGTTCACATAGTTCTTCTTTTTTTGGTTCAAAGAAAGCAATTAACTTCTCTCTATACGCAGGGCGACACGTTGGACAACCTACAGAGTTTACCTCTACATTCAAATCTTTTAAACCTAAGTCACGCAATAGTTGTAGCACCAAAGAGATACATTCCGCATCTGCACTTGGGGCTTGTGTACCCAATAATTCTACCCCAAACTGATGGAATTGACGATACCGACCAGCTTGCGGTTTATCGTGACGGAACATAGGTCCAATGTAGAACCATTTTGTAATCGATTCTTGACCATAAATTTTATTTTCCAAATAGGCACGAACCGCAGACGCAGTTCCTTCTGGACGCAATGTATAGGATTGATCTTTTTTATCCCCTGTAGGAAAGGAATACATTTCTTTTTGCACGATATCTGTAGTTTCCCCAATACCGCGTAAAAATAAGCCCGTTTCTTCAAACATAGGCGTACGAATTTCTTCAAATCCATAGGTCTTACATAATCGACGAATGGTATTTTCAATATAGTACCAATTTCCAAGAACACTTGGTAATAAATCCTGTGTCCCTCTTGGTTTTTGAATAGCCACTAGCTGTCCCTCCAATGTTCATTACTTAGTAAAGTACGTTTTTCTAATAGTCGTTGTATATCTTGAATATACGTATCTACATCTTTCGGCATGTATTGTTTTTGTTGCCTAAAATCAGCACCACCTATCCATTTAGACACACTACCAGGTCCTATGGAAAGTATGGACTGACGTTCTTCTATCATTTGTATATTATAGATGCTTTCATAATTTGGTAAGGTGTAGCCAATGTTCTCCATTTGCCCCACCATGTATTGTTGACGATACATATAATACGGTATATAGCCTAGTTGCAGCAAAGCTTCATGAGTTTCATCTAACATGGTTTGCACCACATCTTCAGAAGGAATTTCATTGGCAAAGCGACTTCCATATAATGGGCTCCCCTTTTTCAATGCTAACGTATGGATCGTCACATTATGAGGACGTAATTGTTCAATATACCGCACATTCTCCACCATATGTTTTACTGTTTGACGTGGTAATCCTGCAATAAAATCCATATTAATGGAGCAATCTGTATGTCTTGCCACATAGTCATACATAGATAAAAACTCTGCTACGCTATGGCCTCTGCCAATGATACGTAACAACTCATCCTGCATCGTTTGGGGATTCAAGCTAATCCTAGTCACACCAGCATCTACAATAGATTGAACCTTGTTAGCATTCAATGAGTCAGGACGCCCTGCTTCTACAGTAAACTCACGGCCCTTTGGAATCACATCTCCCAATGCATGCACAATATGATGAAAATCTCCATCTCCTAAACTGGTTGGAGTTCCTCCACCCATGTATAACGATTGTACCTCTAAACTATGTGTTTTAACAAGTCTTTTCATATGTTCTATATCACGATGATAGACATCTACAAAGTCCTGTACCCTTCCATAGTTCTGAATGAGCCCATAGGGAAAAGAACAATAGGTACAATGCGTTTCACAAAAAGGAATGCCACTGTATAAACTAATCTCCTTAGGAGAGAGTTCTACATTCTCCACATATGGTCGCTCTAGTAATGCCACTTGCTCTAATAGTTTCCACTTTACATGGCTAATTCTATGAATGCTTTCTAGCTCTTGCCGAACTCGGTCTATATCACCTAAAGAATCCCATAATTTATGGGTCAACTTAGTAGGACGTACGCCTACCAAGGTGCCCCATGAACTTGTCTTCACTCCCAATATACGCCTAAGCTCTGATAAGACTTCTCTGCCTATCACTTTTCGTCCATCTACAGTATCTTTTCCTGAAAGAGACCAAATATGGACATACTCTGGGTATAATTCTGATGGTCCCTGTATACTAGTCTCTAACAATTCATGCTGTATCGTCGTATGGCAGAACATCTTGACTATCATATACTTATCAACATGGTCTAAGGTTCCTTCAGTACCTGCAGATTTAGAATCGTCTCGGTCCCTCACAATAGCCCCACTTTGCATAGTTGCTCTTGGCTCTTGTTCACATAGTAGAGATCCCGCTATTCCACTATACGATACATGGATGATAAAGTCTGGATTTTCTTTCGATGAAAATAACCCCACTGCACCACATTGATGAGCTATAACAGAACCTAACTCCATAGGTCCTTCATAGCTATATGTATTATGCATGTTCTTTTTCAGCTTCTAAAGCCTTTGCCGCTTCATAACAATCGCCACAGAAACCATATACTTTTAATTGATGATCAGTTGTGTGAAAGTTTAATTTTTTAGCAATAATAGACTCTAATGTTTCCAACATATCATCTTCAAATTCTTTTACACAACCACATTTCACACAGATTAAATGATGGTGGAAATGAGCTAGTTCATCGCTATTCAACTCATAGCGATTACGACCATCACCAAAATCCAAACGTTTCACTAAGTCTAGCTCAGTAAATAAATCCAATGTACGATAAATCGTAGCTAAACCAATATCTGGATTATTCTTTTTCACCAAAATATATACGTCTTCTGCACTTAAATGTTTTTCTTCTGCTTCAATGAAAGTTTGCAAAATAATTTGCCGTTGTGTTGTCAATTTGTATTTTTTATCTTTAATACGTTCTTTCAATTTTTCCATTGTTGCTTGTACTTCTGTTGCTTTATCCATGATGTTCCTCTTTCTGTAATTCATAATATCTATTAAAATACCATAAGCGTTTCGCTATAATTTGCGCGATAGCTGTCAATGGTACAGCTGTCATCATGCCAATCATACCAAAGAAATAACCACCTACAAAAATAGCAGTAATAATCACTAATGGGGGAAGATTAATGACATGCCCCATAATCTTGGGCATGATGATTTGTCCATCTAGCACTTGCAAGATCCCATACGTAATGGCCACTTTCACCGCTAGAGGGCCACTGATAACAGCAGCTAAAATAATGGCTGGAGCCGCACTGATAAAGGGTCCAATAATTGGAATCCATTCCGCAATACCTGCTAGCACCGCCAACACAAGGGGATATGGTAAATCATACATATAACACACGATGAAGGTAAGACAAAACATATTGCTTGCTAACAATAATTGTCCTCGTAAATATCCACCTAACGTGCGAAGAATGTCATTCACCACTTCTTCTAAATGAGCTGATGTAGGACTAGAAAAAATATCTAACACAGCTCGTTTGATGGTGCGTCCATCTTTCAATAAATAGAATGTTAAAATCGGCACCAATAACAATTGTAATAGGGTACTAGCAAAGGACACGATGGCTAGTACACCACGTTGTGCCAAGTCTACACCATAATTACCAATTTTTATCAAAGTAGTGTTGATAATTCCTTCAAATTGGTGAGGTATAATACTTTCCCCATCGATACCTTGTAATCCTTTTACCACTTCTACAAATTGGTCCAATACATATGGTAAATTGATTAATAATTTAGTTAATTCACCGATTACTGGTACCATTACATACCGCACCAACAATGTAGAAATCAATGCTACCACGATAAATGATGGAATGATAGCAATCCATCGTGGACATTGTTTCCAATACCGTCTTGCATACGTTTGCGTCATATTGACTAATGGCCATAATAGCAATGTTAATATGACCGCAATAATCAAAGGAATAACCACTGGTAAGGCGATTAACAAGCCAATACTAGCTAAAATCAGTAAAATACAACGCAACCAATACTGTATGGATTTATTTCCCATCCTATCACCTACCGTACAAATGGATTAGATTGCTTTTCGTCACCAATGGTAGTTTGTCCGCCATGACCTGGATACACCTTTGTATCATCTGGTAACGTATAAAGTTTTTCTTTAATCCCTTTACTCAACTGTTCAAAATCACCATTGGGAAAATCTGTTCTACCCACTGACCCTTGGAATAAGGTATCACCGGCTAACAAGGTTCCCTCTGTATAATAGCACACACCACCTGGTGTATGACCTGGCGTTTCGATCACAGTAAAGGTAGTATCCCCTAAGGAAATCGTATCGCCCTCTTTCACATAGCGAACATCGTCCACTTCTGCCGTTATATAACGACTAGAATGGGCACTTAAATTCACCTCTGGATTCGTCAGATACTCCGCATCACCTTCGTGAATATACACTGGCACATGATACGCATCCACCAAGGTTTTTACCGCCCCAATATGATCACTATGGCCATGTGTTAATAAAATACCTTGCACTTTGAATTCGTGACTATCTAGAATTTCTTTTAACTTCTCTCCTTCGTCACCTGGATCCGTTACAAGGCACGTATTATCTGCTTCATTATGCGCAATGTAACAATTTGTTCCATACGCTCCTAAGGGCATATAATATAGCTTCATTTGTTAACTCCATTAAAACTCTTTACTACTATCTAATAGAATCGTCACAGGTCCATCATTGACCAATTCCACTTGCATATGGGCTTGAAATTGACCTGTACTCACTATTAAGCCTCTTCCTTTGAAAGCCTCTACTAGCTCCAGATATAAGCACTCTGCCATCTCTGGTGGTGCTGCTTTCATAAAGTTCGGTCGACGACCCTTGCGCGCATCTCCGTACAGGGTAAATTGCGACACTACGCACACCTCACCACCTACGTCTAATACGGATAGGTTCATCTTATCCTGTTCATCTTCAAAGATGCGTAAGTGACTGACCTTATCGCAGATATATTGCACATCCTCTGTTGTATCCGTATCTGTTACACCTACTAGCACTAGAAGACCTTGCTTCGTACTCCCAATGACAGTCTCATCTACGGTAACCGAAGAAGAACTTACACGTTGTACAACGGCTCTCACGCTTTCCCTCCTCGATGGACTGAATATACATCTTTCACGCGGCGTAGTTTTGTCATCACAAAGTCAAGTTGTGACACATCTTTAATATCTAGCATTAAGTGAATAGTCACATCTTTCGAGTCATCTGTCTTGGCATTGATATTCGAAATATTAATTTTCATTTCCGACAAGACTGCCATGACTTCCATTAACAAACCACTACGATCATAGGCATGAACAGACACACTCACTTGGAATTGGTCTTGCGTAGCGCCTTCCCAATCAACTTCTATCATACGATGTAAATCATCTGGAGTATGTCCAATATTAGTACAATCGGCACGGTGTACGGAAACACCACGACCTCTTGTAATATATCCAATAATATCGTCACCTGGTACTGGATTGCAACAACGAGCCATGCGCACCATCACACCAGCTTCGCCTTTTACAAGAACACCACTGCTGCTTTTCTTGGATTTACCTTGGTGCACTTTAAGGCGATCGATGACAGCCATCGTATCTTTTCGCTGCTCTTCCTTAGCGACTTCCTGCTTGTGAATATCCACTAATCTAAGCAATACTGTATTCACTGAAAGTCCACCAAAGCCAACTGCAGAGTACAGCTCAGCTTCGCCGCCAGCATTCAAAGATTTTCCAATCTTTTCTAGACGACCATTTTTTGTTAGGTCTTTCCAATCATAACCTAAGCGTTTCGCTTCTTTTTCTAATAGTTCTTTACCTTTGACGATATTTTCTTCTTTATTTTCTCGCTTGAACCAGTTTCGAATCTTCGTCTTACTTTCTGTAGAACCAACAATATTCAACCAATCTAACCGTGGTTTTCCATTTTTAGAAGTGACGATTTCAACGATATCCCCATTTTGCAATTCATAATCTAGTGGAACAATCTTGCCATTAATTTTGGCTCCTACGCATTTATTTCCTACATCGGTATGAACACGATAGGCAAAATCCAGTGGCACTGTGCCTTTTGGCAACTTCATAACGTCACCTTTTGGGGTAAAGACGAATACTTCTCCTGTAAAGACATCTAGTTTTAATGCATTTAACAATTCTTTCGGATCGCTGGCATCTTGCCACTCAAGAACTTGACGAATCCAGCCTACCTTTGCATCAAAATCAGCTTCTGCCTTACCTTTATTGCCCTCTTTATAGCGCCAATGAGCGGCTACACCATATTCAGACACACGATGCATATCCCAGGTACGAATTTGAATTTCTACAGGCTGACCTTTTGTGCCTATGACGGTGGTGTGCAAGGATTGATACATATTCGACTTCGGCATCGCAATATAATCTTTAAATCGATACGGCAACGGTTTCCACAAACTATGTACTGTACCTAACACAGCATAACAATCTGGAATTGTATCTACGATGACACGAACGGCATACAAATCATAAATTTGCGATAAATCACGATTGTCCTTTTTCATCTTCTTATAAATACTATAAAAGTGTTTGGGACGACCTTTTACATCTGCTTTAATATGAGCATGTTCCAAAGCATCTTTCAAAGTATTCATCGTATCATTTACGATATCCTCACGAGCTTGTCGTTTTTCACTCATCTGTTGTACTAGGTCATAATATTTTTCTGGTTCTAAATAACGGAACGATAAGTCCTCTAGTTCCCATTTAATATTAAAAATACCTAAGCGATGTGCTAATGGCGCAAAAATTTCTAATGTTTCTTGGGCAATGCGCTGTTGTTTATCAGGCCGCATATGCTTTAAGGTACGCATATTGTGCAAGCGGTCCCCCAGCTTGATGACCACTACGCGCACATCTTTTGCCATAGCTAAAATCATCTTCCGATAATTTTCAATTTGCTGTTCTTCTTTCGTTTGATACTGAAATTGATTTAGTTTTGTAACTCCATCTACCAAGAACGCCACTTCTGGCCCAAATTGTTCTTCTATTTCCTCTAAGCTTATCTCTGTATCTTCCACTACATCATGTAATAAAGCAGATACCAAGGTAGATCGATCAATTTGTAGTTCGCTCAATATAGTGGCAACCCCTAATGGGTGCAAGATATACGGTTCTCCAGAAGCCCGTTTTTGTGGCGCATGGGCTTTATCTGCCAGTGCAAACGCACGCTCTATGACTGGCCAGTCTTCTTCTGGTAAATAGGACCGAACACGGTCCATAAATTGTCCATATTCTCGTTCTTTATTAAATGTATGCTCCTGAGGGGTATTTATAGTACTTACCATTATGCTCCCTCCTGACTATATGTCATAAACGTCAAGGATGTGTGAAGTTCCAACTTTTGTTGCACATTCACCCAGCGATATACATGACGTCCATCTTCTAATACTTCTTCTTTCAAAATCCCTAATTCTTTAAACACTTCAAGGGCAAGAATAGCTTCTCGAGAAGTCATCTCTTGAGGTCGGCTTTCCAAGGTTTCCCGTTCTACAATATATTTCGGTGCTGTGGGAGATCGGAAAATTTGTTTCACCACTGTATACAGTTTCCGCAAACTATCTACTTCTAACCGTTCTCGTTGCTGTGAAAGCGGCTCCAAGTCTTGCACAATAAGCTGTGGCGTCACCACACCTTGCCATTCATTTTTCTGCAAGGAAAAGGCTACTTTTACAGGGTCATCAGCAAAGATTTCTTGCATATAATGTTCCCCTTGCCAAGCCACCGCATCAATAGGGCCCTGTTGACCTTGTAGAATAATCTTACAATGATTTTTTTGAAAGCCCATAGGATACAGATTCTGTACACGAATCTTAGGAAGCGCAAAAACAGGCGTACTATTGCCCATACCATAAGGCTCCAAGGTAGCAATTTGATCAATCAGGTCAATACTAATATCATCGCTATGCATAGCGCCATCAATGGTAACAATGGGAATATAATCTTCTTCTGTTAACTGCTTACGGCAAAATTCACTAGCTTTTTCACGCAAAGCATCAATCTGTTCTGCTTGTACACTAAATCCTGCCGCCTGTGCATGACCACCAAACTGAATTAATGTATCTCCTGCATAGGTTAAAATATCATACATATTACAATGATCAATACTCCGACAAGAGCCCTTGCCTATGCCATCATGGATGCTAATCACCATGGTCGGTTTATAAAAGGCTTCTACTAAACGGGACGCAACGATACCGATAACGCCCGGATGCCAGCCTTCGCCCGCCACTACAATACATTGATCCGCCAAACTTCCTTGTGCTAATACCGATTGATACGCTTCTTCAAAAATAGCCCGTTCAATCTGTTGTCGCTCCGCATTTGTTTCTTGCAACTCTTCTGCAATGTCCATGGCCTCAGCTGGGTTTGTGGTAATCAGCAATTCTACAGCACGCGTCGCATGTGTCACACGACCTGCTGCATTTAATCGTGGTGCTAAGGTAAATCCAATATGACCTGCAGATAACACTTTACCTTCTAAACCTGCAACTTGCACTAAGGCTTGAATCCCTACATTGGGGGACTCTGTCATTTTACGCAAACCTTCACGGACGATGATCCGATTTTCTCCCACTAAGGGAACTACATCAGCTACTGTACCCAAGGCTACAATATCTAAGTCTTCTCGATATTCTTCACCAGTACGACGTTTCCATAAAGCTTGGCAGACTTTGAACGCCACACCTACGCCAGATAGGTTTTTATCTGTATAGGGACACTCTGGCTGTTTATGATTAACTACCGCTGTAGCTCTTGGTATTTGAGGCGGTGATGTATGATGGTCCGTAATAATCATAGACACACGATCTCTCACAGCTTCTACAATATCATAGGAACTAATACCGCAATCTACAGAAATAATTAAGTCTGTTTTTTGAGCAATCAAATATTCCAAAGCTTCTAAGTTGAGACCATAGCCTTCACTTTGTCGCTCTGGAATATAATAAGTTACATTCGCTCCTAAGCGCGAAAAAAATCGGTACATTAGTGATGTAGCAGTAATACCATCCACATCATAATCTCCGTAAATGACAATGGACCCATTCATAGCTAAGACTCTTTCGATTTCTTCCACAGCCTGTGCCATACCTTTTAACATAAAAGGATCTAATAAATCATCCATTGTGCTATATAAGAATGTTCGACCTTCTTCTACAGTGGTAATCCCACGATTTGCCAATAAATGAGAAACAATAGGGTGCACTGCTAATCCAGAGGTCAATTGAGATTCTACTTCTTCTTGATGTTCGGCAATTTCCCAACGTTTGCCTTTTTGTTTATATTTTTTCATGCGTACCTCTTGGATGGATTTTTCTTTCATTATCATTATCATTATTATACATGAAAGTCCAAGCATTTTCAATAAGTATCATTATTAAAAATATAATAATTTATTTTTATTATTATCACTTATGATAAAAGTAGAATTTATAATGATAATTCTTTATTTCTTAATTATTATTTTCATTTCTAAAACTCTCTATCACAAATGTCAGAACCACACATATATGAGCCACCATATTTAAAACAGCGCAAAAAAAGATTGTACTAAAATGCACCTATGGCATTTCAGCACAACCTTCTATAAAAACTATTCTAGTTCTAATTATAAAGGATATACATCCATTATTCCTATAGAGTCATATACTACTATTACCTCTATGGAGTTATATATTATCATCATTACAGAGGAATCATCTACTCATGCACTATGATGACTACACCGAAAGCATTTCTGTATCTACATCATCTCAGATGATTCCAAACAACTTCATGCTTAGGTTACCAAAGAAGAAGTGGAAGATATAATTCAATACGGAAATATAAAAGCCTACTTTCCACCACGTTACTTGTGGCACGTAGTGACTGCCAAAGAAGATTGGTGTTACCCCAGAGCTATAATGTGTCAACGTACAGCCGGGGCTATTCATCAAGCCAAACATCAAAATTGCATAAGGAATTGGTGCTCCCAAGGCAATTAAGATAGACGCAAAGGCAGAAAATAAGGCTGTAATACGAGCGGTGCCACTGGCAAAGAAATATTGCGAGTATACAAAGACTAAGGAAATAACCAAGGCCGCCCACTCCCAAGACATACCACCTAACATAGTGCTGACGAATTTTGCAAAGACAGCTACAACGCCCAATTTACCAAGCAATCCAGCCATACCTACTAGAGTACCCATCCAGATTAAAATATCCCAACCTGTGGTTTCTTTCAAAATGTCATCCCATGTAAGACATTCACTAATGACACAGGCCAATACTGCCATAACCGCAATGACCGTCGCATGTAAACCTGTAATTGTCGTAGTAGACCAGAGTAGAATTGCCCCTACAAAGATAGCTGCTACCTTTTTTTCCATCGTCGTAATCGGACCTAGTTTATCTAACTCTTCACGAGCCATAGCTGGAGCTTCTGGTGTTTCTTTGATTTCAGGTGGGTAAATTTTATAAATAAACCATGGCATGATAACCATACTGAGCAAACCAGGCAAGGCTCCTGCTAAAAACCACTCCCACCATGTCACAGTGTAGCCAAATAATTTTGCCCCTAACGATGTAATCAACAAGTTACCACTGCAAGCCGTCAAGAATACAGTCACTGTACAGGCATTGACTGTGTGAGCCGTAGTCATTAGGTAGGCTCCCATGCGACGTGCCGTTTCTCCTGGTCTCGAGTCAAAAGCCATGGAAATATTTTGCACGATAGGATAGATAATACCACCTCCACGAGCTGTATTCGATGGGGTAGCTGGAGAAATTATTAAATCAGTCATCGCTAGCGCATAGGCCAAACGTAACGTACTCGTACCGAACCAATGAATTAAGGTATACGCAATGCGTCGCCCTAATCCAGAGTTAATGATTCCTCTAGAAAAGAAGATAGCCGACACGATAAGCCATACATTAGGCTCTGCATAGCCTAATAAAGCTTCGTTCATCTTAATCGAACTAGTAGCTACTGCCGCCGCAGATCCCATAAATGCCATTACCCCAGTGGGATATGGTCGTAGTATAAAGCCCACAATAGTGGCTGTAAAGATAGCTAATAAATGCCACCCTTGATCAGAAATTTCTGGCGTATGTGGCAAATACCATATGATCAGTGCCACAGCTACCACTCCCAATAGTCTTATTAGTTTATCCATGTAGTATCATTCCTTTCACTATTAACACAGATCCTCCAGAGGTAACAAAAAACCCAGCACCATAAGGGTACTGGGTTCTGTAATCGCCAAATTAACGTTTGGAGAATTGAGATGCTTTACGAGCTTTTTTAAGACCGTATTTTTTACGTTCTTTCATACGTGGGTCACGAGTCAAGAAGCCAGCCTTTTTAAGACCTTGACGAAGTTCGCCATCAACTTCTAATAATGCACGAGACACACCGTGACGAATTGCACCAGCTTGACCGGATGGGCCGCCACCAGCTACAGTTGCCACAACGTCGTATTGTTCTAAAGTATTTGTTAATACCAATGGTTGTTTAACAATCAACTCAAGAGTTTGACGACCGAAATATTCATTTAATTCGCGTTTGTTTACAGTGATTTTACCTGTACCCGGTACCAGACGAACTCTAGCAACGGAAGATTTTCTACGACCAGTGCCGTAGTATTGTGCTACTGCCATTATATGTTCCTCCTCCCGGTATTAACGGATATCTAATTCCAAAACTTCTGGTTTTTGAGCAGCATGTGGATGCTCTGCGCCAGCGTATACATTCAATTTACGGTATTGTTGTGCACCCAATTTATTTTTTGGAAGCATACCTTTAACTGCCATTTCGATTACACGTTCAGGATGTTTTTCCAACATCATAGCAAGTGTAGTGAAACGGGATCCGCCTGGATAACCAGAATGACGGAAATATTCTTTTTGTAATAATTTTTTACCTGTTACACGAACTTTTTCTGCGTTCACAACGATAACGTGGTCACCAGTGTCTGCATGTGGTGTAAAAGTTGGTTTATGTTTGCCCCGAAGAACTTTAGCAACTTCGGCAGCAAGACGTCCTAAAGTTTTACCTTCAGCGTCAACAACATACCATTTGCGTTCAATATTGTTCGCATTGGCCATAAATGTAGTTTTCATGCTGCTTTCCTCCTAATAACAAGAATGTATTAACAGAAGCAATTACCACCTTCCGGGGCTAGTGGAAGTCCGTACAAATTGCTTACCGAAATATTATACTCAAAATACAATGGATATGTCAAGGATTATCGTAAAGATTTCTTCAACAACCAATCGATATCTGTCTTCTCTGGAGTCACAACAAATTGGTGTTCTCCAAATTTTTCAAACCCATACTGTGTATAAAAATGTTGTGCCTTATAATTTTTCTCCCAAACGCCTAACCATGCCCAAGAAAAATTACCAGATTCAGCGATGCGCAAAGCTTTTTCAAGCAAGGCTTTACCCACACCTTGTCCATGGTACTCTTTGAGCACATATATGCGTTGCACTTCAAAGGCATTCTCTAATTTACGCTCTGTTTGTGCGTCACCCCAATTTATTTTCAAATACCCTGCCAACACATCATCTACGTAAGCTAGATATGTTTCACTCTCGTCATGGTCCAACTCACGTTTCAATACATCATGGTTATAAGCCTCATCAAAGAAAGCCTGTAATTCCTCTTCCGTATTGTCATGACTGAAAGTTTCTCTAAATGTGTCTGCACACAAGTTAGACAATGCTGGAATATCTCTCTCTTGAGCTCTCACAATGGCGACTACAGAACCTATTGGTTCACGAGATTCCCCTAGGATGCGCACCTCTGGTTCCAACTGCACCCCATGAGCTGCATGAATCCGTTTTTGGACCTCATGAATCACACCTAGCACATCATTGGCTGTAGCGCCTCCACGATTGACCACAAATCCAGCATGCTTCATAGATACCTCTGCAGGCCCTACGGATAATCCTTTCAAACCCGTTTGGTCAATCAAAGTTCCTGCATAATATCCCGGTGGGCGCTTGAAGGTAGACCCTGCACTAGCATGTTCCAAGGGTTGTTTAGACTCCCGTTTTTCAGTGAGATCGTCCATTCGTTCTTGGATATCAGCTGGGTTCCCCTCTTGCAGCTCCATCGTCACCCGTACGATGATTTCATGGTTCTCGTGAAAACGGCTATGACGATAGGCAAACTGCAATTCTTCTCGACTATAGTGGTGCAACTTCCCTTGCATATCGACCGCATCTACGCCAGTGACTACTTGATCCATTTCGCCATCATAGGCACCAGCATTCATGAATACAGCGCCGCCTAAACTACCAGGAATGCCGATAGCAAATTCCAAGCCGCTTAAACTTTCACGTTGGGCGTATTCGGATACTTCTTTCAAAGTATACCCAGCGCTCATAGTAATGGTTGTACCGTTGCGGTGTTGCTCCTCTTGCAATTCTTTCAAGCAAAGAACGACGCCACGCATGCCTCCATCTTGAATCAACACATTAGATCCTAGGCCTAGCACAAAAGGTTCTATGTTATGAGCATGTAATACACGCATGCAATCCTGCAATTCTTGTATAGAACGAGGTAGTACAAGTAGATCCGCAGGTCCTCCTATTTGAAAAGTCGTGAAAGGTGCTAACAGGGCCTCCCTTTGAATGCGATCCAACGGAATCACCTGTTGCAATGCTTCCCATACAGCACTCATATCAGTTTGCCTTTTCTAAAATTTTCATACCTTCAGTAATTGGTTCGCTAATGATTCGATAAATATCATTCGCCACTTGTGTCCAACGTGCATGCGCTGTTAAGTACGCATTCGCACCAGAATTAGCTTGTACCATTGGCAATAAACCTTCTAATTTTTTCAATAGCTCTTCCGCTTCAGGAGCATCTGCAATTTTTGCATATTCCAGTTGCATTTGTAAAGACATAAATTCTTCTACCATGCCTTTTGCTGCTTGGTCGTCTTTAATTGCCTCTTGGGCTGCCATCATCTCTTTATGTTCTTCGCTGTCGCGCATTGCTTTTTGTAATTCATAAGCTAAATCGTAATTCATAATTCCTCCTCCATCCTTTTCGGATATGTGTATTACATTAAATACTTTCATATATTGTGTATGCTATACAGTCTATATTATCTAATCTTTGGTCATTCTGTGAAAGTCTATGATATTTTACTATATATAGGCTATACCATATGATTAGACTGACTATATGCACTATTCTCTATAGGGCAGCACCTACTATCAAGAGGTTACACCTCGATAGATACACCTGGTCCAACGGCCTGCAAATCTGGGAAATCCAGTTGGCGCATAGCTTCATAGGCAATGATTGCCACCGCATTCGATAAATTCAAAGACCGCGCTTCATCAATCATCGGAATGCGAATGCATGTATCTAGATTGGCTGCCACAATTTCTTCTGGCAAACCCTTTGTTTCTTTACCAAACACGAGCATATCTCCAATTTCATATTGCACTTCTGCGTGGGTATGGGCGGCCTTTGTCGTAGCATACCAAAAACGCCGATCTTTATATTGTTCATACACTTCATCTAAGGACTTATGTATTTTTACATCTACTAGATGCCAATAATCAAGGCCCGCTCGTTTTAAATATTTATCTTCAATGGAAAACCCCAAAGGTTCCACCAAATGTAGTGTCATATGATTTGCTGCACAAAGTCGTGCAATATTGCCTGTATTACCAGGAATTTCCGGTTCTACTAATACAATTTCCATGATTCACCTACTATCTTATCGCTTAAAATGTCCGCTTTTACCACCTTGTTTTTCCACAAGATAGACAGGACCAATGGTCATACTTTTATCTACAGCTTTTACCATATCATAGACTGTTAATAGACCCACTTGAACCGCTGTTAACGCTTCCATTTCCACCCCTGTAGGGCCCGTGGTTTTCACTGTACTACGAATGCATACGGCACGTTTTTCTTCTACTAAAGAGCAGTCTACGCTCACCTTAGTCAGCGCCAACGGATGACACAACGGAATCAGATTGGACGTTTGCTTCGCCCCCATGATAGCTGCCAATTGTGCCACTGCCAGAACATCACCTTTTCTGACATTCCCAGATGCCACAATACTGAAAGCTTCCTCACTGAGCGTAATAAACCCTTCTGCTACGGCTACGCGCTCTGTGTGATCCTTCTGGGACACATCCACCATGTGCGCATTACCGCCTTCATCAAAATGTGTTAATTTCATAGATACCTCCATGTGAAGATTATTATACCATAGAGAAGGGAGGGACGTCAGTAATCTATATTAGAGAAAAGAGTGTACGCAAAAAGGATTGCCACATTAGCATATGCTAGTGACAATCCTTTCATGTAGAAATATTTCATATTCTTTGCTATCAAGATCCGTACCCAAATGAAATACTTCCATCGCTTCTTGTAATTTTTATTTGTCTAAAGGACTGTTTATTGTTCACATCCTTTATATTACAATTCAATAGTTTGACCTGGATCCACCACAAGTCCAGCTTGTTTATATTTCGTTTCTAACAAGGCCACAAAGGTTGCTGGTTCTTTATCGATAACTGGCCACGTCTTGTAATGAATTGGAATCGTTGTGTTCGCTTGAATCCAAGATGCTGCTGTCACTGCATCCTCCACACCCATCGTAAAGTTATCACCAATTGGCAGTAAAGCATAGTCAATTTCACCGTGACGGCTAATTAATTTCATATCGCTGAACAATGCGGTATCCCCAGCAAAGTATACACGTTTACCAAAGAACTCAATCACTACACCTGCTGCATGTCCACCTGGTACACCAGAACCATGGAAAGCCGGTGTTAAACGAATGGACCCAAATGGGAAGTCAAACTTACCACCCAAATGCATCGCATGAGTTCGAGCCCCTGCTGACGCCGCTTTACCTGCTACCTCTGCCGTAGAGATCACAAGAGCATTATTCTTCTTCGCAATCGCATCGGTATCACCATAATGATCATCATGACCATGGGATACAAAAATATATTGGCACTCTATATCCTCTGCCTTTGCCACATCCCAAGTATTACCTGTAAAGAATGGATCACACACCAACGTGACCTCACCATTGCTCAAAGCAAACGTAGCATGACCATAATACGTTAACGTTACATTGCTCATACGAGTACCTCCCTTGTATATACTTATATATTATGTTTATTAAGTAAATTATATCATTCAAGGAAAGTTGGTCGCAAGGTCTCCACAAACATCTAAACTTTCTATAGCCACTTTGCAATAGCACTAACATTACATTCTTTGATTTTATCCACGCGTCCATTATAAATTATCTCTGTATAACCATTATTTTTTGCTAATTCGATTAAATACGATGAATATTTTAAAAATGTTATATTATGCTCTGCAACTATGTATGTTCTTCCATTCATCGAAATATCATTATATATAAACTCTAAAAACTTTTTAATTGATTTTTCATCCAACCCTTGACAAGGTTCATCTAATCCAATAAAACCAGTTTTTTTCCAAAGAGCTTTTATTAATTTTATTCTTTGATTTTCCCCACCAGATAATGTACTAACCCTTCTATTTAACGTCAGATATCCTAATCCTATATCAGATAACTCCTGTAGTTTATCTTTTAACTTTCCTGACAAACATCCTTCTAACCTTAAAATTTCATCTATCGGTTTCAATAACATATCTTCATAAGAAAATCCACCTATTTCACATTTGGAAAATAAATTATTACATCCACTACCTTTACAACTATCACAGACTGTATAATATGGCACATCATAATAAGTATTTATACTAACAATCCCTAGTCCTTTACATTTATTACACTTATTTTTTTGAAAATCTTCTTGTTTTATTTTAGTATTTTTAATAAACATTTTCTTTATCTCACTTATAAGTCCTAGATAAGTTCCAACAGAAGATGTTATATTCCCTTTAATCGGTTTTTGAGATACGTATATATAATCATCTAAAGAAAAGGGAAGCACTTCCTTTAAAATAATTGATTTTCCTACCCCTGATTGACCACAAATAGACACCAAAGTTTTATTCGGAATTTTTAAGATGCCTTTAAATTTTACAAACGCATTTTTCAATTCTATACATCTTGTCTCACATCCTAAGAAGAAAATGGCAGTAAGTTTATATATTTGAGATTTTTCTAAATCTTCCTTTTTTACTAGATTACTTTTCCCTGAAGCTTCATTGCGTTTCAAATAGTACGAAGCATCGGAAATTTCCTCCATTGCAAAATTATGATCAACAATTATAACTGTATTTTTCTCTCTTAATTCTTTTATCAATCCTGCAACAATTTTTATTTCATCTGGATATAGCGAATTAGATGGTTCATCTAATACTACGGTAATTCCACAAATACTACCATCAAAGATTTTTGCTAAACGTAGTCGTTGAAATTCCCCACCTGACAATGTAGTAATCCCTCTTGATAAATTCAAATAACTCAACCCTAACTCACAACATATTTTCAAATATCGTTGTAAGAGTTCAACATTTCTATTAATATGTGTTTCCTTAAACTCATCTAAAGAAATATATTGTAACAAATCTTCAAACGGCATTAGCAAAAAACCTTGAACTGTAGTCCCTCTTGTCAATTGCGCCTCTAAAATCTGGTTATTAAACCTTGCTCCATTGCATAATTCACATAAAGAAGGTTTTGTATATTGTTCATAATTGAGATTAAACGTATTACGATAAAACTCATCAATTATTCCATTAAATTTTATTGTTTTAGTTCTACTTTTTCCCAAATATTTGTATATTATTTTATATTTATTCTCATTTTTTCCATATAAAATAGCCTCCTTTTCTCGCTTAGTCAATTCATTAAATGTTTTATATGAATCAATATTTAATTCATGTAATTCAAATGCAAGTAATTGTTTATAAAAGTCATAATAACTATTTTGCCAATGCTTAAACGGCAAATCTATTAACCTTTTATTGCTCTCAATTATAGAACTTAAATCAATTACTTTCTTGATTCCTTTCCCTTCACATTCTAAACAATAGTTATAAAGACTAAGATTAACCGCTGGCTGATCATTTTTCAGTAAGATATAATTAATTATCCTGTTAATTATTTTTTTTAGTCCAAAATATGTCATAATGCTCGACTTAACATTTACGTTAAAATTTAATTGTTCTAGAGAGATGACCATCTGAATATCATTATAGCTTTCTAGTTCAAATGAATATTCTTTATCCATTCTTCCCTCTAACATCGAAAATTCATAATCGCTTATATCTGCAATCGTTTGAAATGCTAAACTTGACTTTCCAGATCCACTTTGCCCTCCAATAAATGTAATTTGATTAGAAGGTATTTGCACATCAATATTATTAAGCACATTCGTCTTAACACCTACATACCGTGCATTATTATTTTTCTTCATAAGTTAATTTTCTCTCAAATAATCCTTTATAAGTCTTTTATACTGCTCTAATTTAAATTCTTGAGTACATCCGGTTTTGATCATAGACCCTGTATTGATATAATTATCTATCCTACAGCCACCAGCGCAAATATACTTCAACTCGCATGATTGACACCCCTGAATATTGCGACACGAAGAGTTATTATTTAAATCATCAAAATATTTAATCACATCAACAATATCATCTGAAATATCCCTATGATAATCACTTAATTTATTACAAGGGTAAATTTTCCCCTTAGCATCAAAAACAATTGATGCTCCAATTCCACAATTATTAAACCGTATATTTCTTTCAGACTTTGAATTATATGTGACTCCTATTTCTTTTAGTTCTTGTAATAGATCCACTACAATGTTTTCAACATTTACTATATGTTTTTCTTCAGCAAAGTTTTTCAATGCATTTCCAGTCATTTCTAATTCATAATTCAGTCTAACCTCAATATTTTTATACGATAACCCTTCAAGAAATGAAATTAGATTACTTTTTATATCCTCTATTGTATTAGGTAGCATAGTAATTGCTAATATAATTCTAATGTTATTTTCCTTTAAATACACAATTGCATCCATGAATTTATCATACGTATTTTTTCCCCTTATCTTTTCAAATACGTGTTTAGAAATTCCTTCCATACTTATTTGGACTGCGTCACAAGCCTCTGAAATAACATTAATATTACTAGAATTTATCAACATACCATTAGTAAATAATGTTACCTGATTTTCTTTAATCTCTTTTAAAAATGAAAGAATCCTAGGGTGTAAGAGTGGTTCACCACCAGAAACGACAATATCTAGTTTGCTGTTATAATACTGTTGAATCTGCTTAATTCTTTCGCTCACCAAAGTAAGATTCAAATACTCTTGGGATACAATTCCTGCTGACATATAGCAATGCATACAACGCAAATTACAATCATCTGTTACCGTAATATGAATAGTTTTTATAATATGCTTAATATCATCTTCTTCACAACCTTCAATCTCCTCATAAAATGAGATAGCATCAATTTTAGATAAAACTGACTGTAAAATATTTATACAGTTTTCTTCTGTAAGAAAAGTTTCCGCCTGAAATAACACCAAAGCATTTAAAATGGTATTAATTCTAAGCAAATCAAATAATTTATACTCCAAATCATCAAAAACAACCCAGTTAGGCCTATTAGGGCTTATTACTATTGTATATTTCTCTACTTTTTTTAAATATACTTCTTTAGGTAATTTTATTATTGTTTGTACATCAAATTCTTTTTCCATTATACACCAAAAAAAGGCCCTTTATGGGCCTTTATATTTTTAACTAACAATCCTTTCTTTTATGCGTTACTCTACATTGACAACGCTGACAAACAACAGTTGCTTCATTAACAACCTTTTTCTTGATTTTTATTGTCTTTAAATTTTTAAACATACTATCCTCCTCTTAATATCTACAACAAAAAAAGTTTCATATATCTTACACTTCATACTTTACTTGGAAAAATTAACAATGATAATAAATTTTGTTATAAAACTTCCCTCATCACTTTTCCTACTTATAAAGTTTTAATGTATGGATATAATCAACAAAGCATATTAAATATATTTCATATTATACATCATGTCCCCCCCCCGTCAACATTTTTAGCAAAACATTCTCCTATAAAAGACAATTTACCCATACAATTAAAAACGACCACCCCTCACAGTTACCTGTAAGAAGTAGTCGCTTTGCTATGTATTATCCAGTTGTAAAGTGCTATACTAAACTCAGAGCAATTGATGTTACCCCTAGGGGCGATATGCGTTTGGCTCATCTCTTAGTAGACTTCGGATTTACTTGTTAAATCCCCCTCGAAAGGAGGTGAGTGCCATGACTGTATTTGAAGCTTTAATGATCGCATTAACTTCATGTACCTTAGTGGTACTTTTAATCACATGTATTGTCATGATCATCACTTTGATCAAGTAATATATAAGTGTTAAGGCCTAACGTATATGTAGAGTATTAGCCGTACTCTGCACGTTAGGCCTCATCTTAGATTCCGAGATGAGCTTGACGCTGTTAGACATCAATTGCTCTTCTTATGTATATAGTAAAACATTGTACTGTAAAAGTCAACATCCCTAGGTCGCCACCTAGGGATGTTTGCTATATGTTCATTTCACAAAATCTAGCTATACATTAGCATTTTTAGGAAAAAGATGCAATATATTTCTTACGCTTCCGCCCACTCTGTATGGAATGTGCCTTCTTTGTCTGTACGTTCGTATGTATGAGCGCCGAAGAAGTCGCGTTGTCCTTGGATTAAGTTCGCTGGTAATACGCCACGGCGATAGGAATCGAAGTAATCTAAGGATGCACTGAACGCAGGTGTTGGGATGCCATAACGTTTCGCTGCAATGATCGCTTCACGCCATTTTGCTTGGTGTGTTTGCAATGCTTCTGCGAAGAATGTATCCAACATCAAGTTGTTCAAATCTGGATTATTAGTGAATGCTTTTTTAATATCTTCTAAGAAGGCTGCACGGATAATGCAACCGCCACGCCACAACAATGCCATATCACCAAAGTTGATATTCCAATTATATTCTTTTGCTGCTGCTTTAATCAATGCAAAGCCTTGTGCATAGGAGCAAATTTTAGACGCATATAAAGCAGAATGAATAGCATCTACTAATGCTTCTTTATCTCCTTCAAAAATTTCTGTAGGACCTGCTAATACTGGTTCTGCCAACACACGTTCAGATTTATAAGCAGACATAGCACGCGCAAATACGGCTTCTGCGATAGTTGGAATTGGCACGCCAAGGTCTAAACCTTCTTGGCTAGTCCATTTACCAGTACCTTTTTGACCAGCTTTGTCCAAGATTTTTTCTACTAATGGAGTTCCATCAGTATCTTTTACTTTCATAATTTTAGCAGTGATTTCAATAAGGTAGGAATCTAATAATCCTGTGTTCCATTTTGCAAATACATCGCCAATTTCATCATCGCTCATGCGAAGTAATTCTTTCATCATGAAGTAGGCTTCGGAAATTAATTGCATATCGCCGTATTCGATACCATTGTGCACCATTTTTACATAGTGACCTGCACCGTCATCACCTACATATGTGCAGCAAGGACCGTCTGCCACTTGGGCTGCAATGGATGTAAAGATAGGCGCCAATTCGTTGTAAGATGCTTCGTTACCACCTGGCATCAAACTTGGGCCATTCAAAGCACCTTCTTCACCGCCAGATACGCCTACCCCTAAGAAGCGGAATCCTTTGGATTCTAAGTATTTTGTACGACGGATCGTATCTGGGTAATGGGAGTTACCACCATCGATTAACGTATCACCTTGGTCTAAATATGGCAAGAAGGCTTCAATCATGTCGTCCACAGGTTGGCCTGCTTTCACCAAAAACATGATTTTACGAGGTTTTTCTAACATGGCTACAAACTCTTCTGGAGTATGTGCTCCGCCGATTGTTCCTTCGTGGCTGTAGTTGGCTACAAACTCGTCTGTTTTTTGTGGTGTACGATTGTACACTGCAATACTGAATCCATGACGAGCAATGTTGCGGGCCAAGTTTTGTCCCATAACAGCCAAACCGACTAGACCAAATTGATATAATTTTTCACTCATCGTCATACCTCTTTCTTGATTGACTACTGTGCGCGAGCTTGTTCTTTCAAACGAGCCAACATCACTGATGAACTAAACATAATAATACCTGCGATGACGGTTGCCAAAGCTAGGTTTTCTCCGAAGACAATAAATCCCCAGAAGGAGTTAAAGAATACCCCTACATATTGCATAAATTGTGCCACCACTGCATTCGTTGCTACAAATGCACCAGTTAAGAAGAACTGCGCCACTACGGAAATGGCACCAATAATCCCTAAGTAGAGCGCTTGCGTTGCGTTAGGCCACACAAAATCTGGTATCATGACAATTCCTCCTACTAGCATGGTGGTCACCAAGAAATAAAACATGATTTCATAGGAACTGTGACCACCTTTTAAGCTAATGGTGCGAATCGTTGTATAGGCAGCTGCCGATAAGGCGGCGCCTGCAATAGCAATGAAAGAATACCAATGCAAGCCTGATAAATTCCAAGGTTGAATCATATACACAACGGCTATAAAAATTAACCCTAGCCATTTAGCAGATCCATTGGGTAATTTTTCTTTCAATACAATGTTGCTGAAAATCAGCACGAATATACCCGACAGTTGGAATAAAATAGATGCATCTGCCATGGACATGTACACTAAGGCAATGAAGTTGCTCAAATTCCCTAATCCACCAAAGATACCTCGCAATGTCAACAACCCTCGATGTTCTGTAGAAAAGGAAATTCCTTTTTGTCGCATCACTATGAGTACGGCAATTGTTCCTATCAATCCTCTGAAAAATGTCACCTCTGCCGCCGGCATACCATCACCTAAGAGTTTCACAAATAAATTCATAATACTGAAGGCGAAGGAGGACATGAGGGAAAAGAAAAATGCTTGTACCATAGGTCACCTATTGTTTGAACGTATCCACAAAGGATAGAATTTCTTCTTTCATAGATTCTTTTGGAATCACCTTAGTGAAACGCAATGGTTTATGTTGCAACTCTGCCAATTGTTTTGGACAACCTACACCTGTGACAGCGGAAATATTGTCTAAGCTTTCATACAGCGTAGTGCCTACTTTGATATCCAAAGCTTCGCAAATCGGTGTTGGGAATTTGAAAGGATGTGCCGTGGAGGCAATCACCGTGTGACGATGTCCATCTTCTGGATGAGCTTCCAATTCTTTCATGTAAGCACCCATTGCCACTGCTGTATGTGGATCCATCACATATCCATAAGAGTTGTACACTTGCTCGATGACAGCCTTTGTCATGTCATCATCTACATAGGCGCCGGCAAATTCTTTTTGCACCGCTTGTAGTTCTTCTGGAGTGACAGAGAATTTACCATCTGCTTTCAGCGCTTTCATGCGCTCAGCTGTCAATTCGGCATTTTCACCGCTCACATAATAGATGAAACGTTCAAAATTAGAACTTTCTAAAATGTCCATAGACGGAGAAATTGTCGTATAGAATGGACGGTTCATATCGTATGTACCAGTGCTGAAGAAGTCTGCCAACACATTGTTTTGATTGGATGCACAAATTAATTTACCCACTGGAATACCCATGCGTTTTGCATAGTAAGCCGCCAAGATATTACCAAAGTTACCTGTTGGCACCACTACGTTGAACGCTTCATCTTCGTGGATAGCCCCTGTATTCACTAGCTCCGCATATGCCGCTACATAGTACACCACTTGTGGCGCTAACCGACCAATATTGATGGAGTTTGCAGAAGAGAACTTCACGCCCTTGTCTGCCACTTCCTTTGCTACATCAGCATCCACAAAGAGACGCTTCAAAAATTGTTGCGCATCATCAAAGTTACCTTCGATGGCTGTTACATTGACATTTGCACCTTCTTGCTTTTGCATTTGTTCTTGTTGCATTGGGCTAACGCCGTCTGTAGGGAAGAACACTTGAATGTGCGTTCCTGGCACATCTTTAAAGCCTTCTAAAGCGGCTTTTCCAGTATCACCAGAGGTAGCTGTCAAGATCAACACTTCTTTTGTTTCTTTCTCCGCTTCTTTCGCTGCTACCAACAAATACGGGAATAAGGATAATGCCATATCTTTAAAAGCTTGGGTGCGACCGTGGAACAATTCCAACACAGACACTCTTTCCAACAAGGAATGCATAGGTGCCATATCTGGCGTATCAAAGTTCACCGTATTGTAAGCACTGCGAATCATCGTTTCTAATTCTGCTTCTGTGAAAGTTGTAAATAACTTACTTAACACAACCAGTGCAATTTCTTCATAACTTTTGTCTGCTACATCTTGGTAGGAAAGGCATTTCTCTGGAAATGTTTCTGGCACGTAAAGACCGCCATCACTTGCCAATCCATGGAGCAACGCAAAGGTTTCACTCACCGTTTCATGACTGCGCGTACTTATATACTTCATCTCATCATCCTTTATATTACACAATATATTGTATTATCTTCATTCATTATAAATTAATGCTATCTATTTAGCAAGAAAAGGAGAGCTTCAATCTCAATCATGACAATTAGTAATAAAAGTCACAATTATGCCTTTCTAATTACAAATTAGTCATACCCATTCATCTTGTTCTTGACATTAAAAAACCAAAAGAGTACAATACACACATACAATCAAACATTCGGGAATAGGTGCGAAAGCATAATAGAGAAGCCAGTGAAAGTCTGGCACGGTCCCGCCACTGTAAAGCAGAGCAAATCCAATTATGTCACTGGGAAACTGGGAAGGCTGGAGGCGCGTTGAAGCTGAGTCAGGAGAACTGCCTATTCATCATTCACCACTTGACCTACGAGAGATAGGGAGGAGAATCAAAGGCCTTTTTCTGATACTCCAAAACACAAGAAAAAGGATTTTTTATTATTACAATATGCGTTGTATGGGATACGTCACATATTGATAATCGCCTTATCATGGCCAAGTGAACCTACCATTATGGTATTAGCACTCAAAGTGTTGATATAGTTGTCATGATTTTGTATGGGCGTACATCATCATCCTAAAAAGAACCTGCCGGCGGGCAGGTTCTTTTTTCGTCAATAGTAAATAGGGAGACTACTCGCACAAGAGCAGTCTCTACTATTTTTATCATATTCTATTTTCCCCACTATCGTCATTGCCTTACACATGGTACAATACAATTGCATAGGGGATTCCGGCCCCTTGTATCATACCCTCAAAGGCAATATGCGTGTCCAGCGCTAGCTTTAGAGGGTTTTTTCTTTGTCCATATACATGGCTTTGAAATCTTCATAGTCTTCCACCATGTAATCTGGCATCATGGATAAGGCTTTTTCTTGTATCCATTCTGGGATTCCGTAATAAGCTCCTGCCACAGCACCGACAATGGCACCTAATGTATCGCAGTCACCGCCGATATACATTACATTGCGAATAGCCGATTCATAGTCTTCACTTTCAAAGAAACATTGCATCCCTTCTGGCACAGTTTTCTGACAGCTTGGTTCAAACTTATACGTCTTGTGCAGTTCTTCCACACTGTACTCGTCAGGGTAGTATGATTTTACCATCTCTTGGATTTCCTCTTTCGTAGCTCCATGTAGAGCTTTGAATACCGCCAACGCTGTCACCTCTCCCCCTTTTAATCCTTCTGGATCATTGTGGGTAGTACCTGTTACAATTTGGCTCAACAGTTTGACTTCCATTTCACTATTCCCTACGTAAGCCACAGGGCTAATACGCATCGCTGCTCCATTACCCCAACTACCATAGGGTTCTGTCACATCAGATAATCCCCACTGAAAGAATTTAGCTCCAAACCCTCCCATTGGCAATGGATTAGAGAGAAAATATTCTTTCATCCGAAGCATAGTCACTCGTTGTAAGTGTGTCCCCCTTCCTTTTACATCGATTAAAGCCCGTGCAATAGCACATGTTAAAATCGAATCATCTGTAGGCTCACATCGTTCTGATAAGAACTCAAATTCTCGGCTTTTGATATTATCAAACTCATAAATAGAGCCCGCCATATCTCCAATGATTGCTCCTAACATAGAACTCCTTTCTAGTGTCTCCACCATAACAATTGCGCAAAAAACATAGATGTATGCGAAAATTATATACTTCTATATTTTCCATGCAGCATACCAAGCTATATCTATTGATATAACTGAATTGTCATCATTATACACCATGTTCTTTCAAGAGACAATAGCCCCTACTAGCTATAGACATATAGTATATATAGTGGTATAATTAAAAGTTATTAAACATCATATTATATGGGTAAGTTAGTTTTGGGAGGTAGTATGTCTTTATTTTCTATGATTAAACATTTCCTACTTGTAGCTGCCCCCGTCATTGCTACACAATTTTCTATCATTGTTGGTAGTTTTATAGCGGTCACATTAACGGGGCAATACAGTACCATAGATTTAGCAGCTATCGGTGTGGGGTATAACTTATGGGTCGCCGCTTTTTTTGGTCTGTCAGGAATTCTCCTTGGTGTGACCCCGATTATTTCTCATGCCTTAGGGGCTAAAAAAACTGAATCGGTAGCTGCTACTATGTGGCAAAATATCTATTTAGGGCTTGCATTTGCAACAGTCCTTATACTTGCCACCCTACTTGGTTTATCTCCTTTGTTAGATCTATTGGGATTAGAACCGGCGGCAAAATCTGTTTGCATCCAATATATGAACGCCATGTGCGTCGCCTTTCCAGCTATGATGATTATGTCTGGATTCCGATATATCGTCGATGCTCACGGAAATACTCGCTACTCTTTATACATCATTGGCAGTAGCGTACTTTTTCAGTCCATTTTCAATGTACTATTCATACAAGGTTATGGCCCCATCCCCGCTCTTGGGGGCTTTGGTGCCGGTATTTCAACGGCCATCGCCTATTGGTACATGATGTTGTGTTTCCTTGGGTTAATTACATTTCACAAGAACTTTAAGCACTATCGGTTTTGGTCATCTTTCACTGGTCCTAGTTGGATACTCATTCGAGATCAATTAGCTCTAGGGATTCCTATTGGCTTGTCTATCTTTGCAGAAATCAGCATTTTTAGTGCTGCTGGGATTGCTATGACTAAGTTCGGTACAGAAATCATAGCTGCCCATCAAGCAGCGTCTAGTTTCCTAGGTTTAACATTTTCTTTCCCATTGAGTTTAAGTATGGCATCCACCATCGTCATCGCTTATGAATTAGGGGCTAAACGATATCAAAATGCTATTACTTACACATGGATTACTCGTGGTGTAGCAGCTTTCATAGCACTTTGCATTGGAACCTATTCTTTCACTCATATCGACTTCTTAGCCAGCCTATATACCAAGGAAGATCATATGATTCCACTTATTGAAAGTTTCATTTCTTACGCCGTATTTTTCACAATTATCGATGCTGTAGGCACACCTTTACAAGGAGTTCTCCGAGCCTATCGTGATGTAACTAGCGTTTCTATTATTACCATCGGCACCTATTGGGGCGTGACCGTACCCGTTGCATACCTCTGCTACCTATTCACAGACTTCGGGCCTTACTCCGTTTGGATTGGATTATTATCAAGTACGTCTTCGGCTGCTCTCTGCTATATGTATCGATTACGTAAAGTCCAGCACAATGTACTGAACATGTCATTCTAAAATCATTAATTAAAACTAAACCTTTTAAATGACGAGGCGTTCCCTGAACAGCCTCGTTTTTATGTGATAACGACATACACAGGCAATTAGACACAATCATTGGTACAAAACATATGGTATCAACCGAAACAGCTATAGGTGAATTTACTAGTATAACTGCACACTATACCTCCATTTTGCTTTTGACATATCTTTGTAAATACTATAGAATATAGAAATGTAATTTAAGGGACCTATTCAATCCCCTTTTATATCATCAATTATTACATCTATATATAAGTGTTCCTCGTCTTGCGTGTCTGCATAAGCAACTCACGGCATATACACATATCTATTATGCTGAAATACACATACCGCTTCGATGTCTTTATATACATGTATCTTTATTATTTTGTAAAAGAAGGAGCTCCTATGGCTACTGTAAATCCAAATTATGAAAATCTACAAGGTTCTTATTTATTCGCTAATATTGCTCGTAAAGTAGAAGCTTTCAAAGAAAGTCACCCTGAGGCAGATATCATTCGCCTTGGTATCGGCGATGTGACTCGCCCTCTTGTACCAGCTGTCATTGAAGCTATGCATGCAGCAGTAGATGAAATGGGTTCTGCCGATACATTCCGAGGTTATGGTCCTGAGCAAGGCTACGACTTCTTACGCAATGCCATCGCCGAAGGAGATTATGCTCCCCTAGGCATCACCATTCAAGCAGATGAAATCTTCGTATCTGATGGCGCTAAATCTGACGTGGGCAACATCCAGGAAATTTTCTCCGAAGACAATATCATTGCTATTACTGATCCTGTATATCCAGTATATCTAGATTCCAACGTCATGGGCGGTCGCACTGGCAAAGCTATCGATGGCATTTATGAAAAAGTGGTATACCTACCAACAAATGCAGAGAACAACTTCTCGCCTGCATTTCCAAAAGAACGAGTAGATATCGTATATCTTTGCTGCCCTAACAACCCAACTGGCACCGTATTAAGCCGTGCTCGTTTAGCAGAATGGGTACAGTGGTGTAAAGATAACGAAGCAATCTTAATGTTCGACTCCGCTTATGAAGCTTTCATCACATCCACAGATACAGTTCGTTCTATTTATGAAATCGAAGGCGCTCGTGAAGTGGCTATCGAATTCCGTTCTTTCTCTAAAACAGCTGGTTTCACTGGCACTCGTTGCGCCTACACTGTAGTTCCTCATGAAGTAACTGCCAAGAACGCAGAAGGCAAGCGTGTTCCTCTAAACCCTATGTGGAATCGCCGTCAAACCACAAAATTCAATGGTGTTCCTTACATCATTCAACGTGGGGCTGCTGCTGTTTACACACCAGAAGGTCGTGCACAAATTAAAGAACACATCGCTTACTACATGGAAAATGCTCGCATTATCCGTGAAGGCTTAGAAGCCATTGGTCTAACTGTATTTGGTGGTGTTGATGCTCCATACATTTGGATTCAAGCACCAAAAGGCATGACTAGCTGGGACTTATTCGATACCCTATTAGAAAAGGTACACATTGTAAGCACTCCTGGTTCTGGCTTTGGTCCAGAAGGCGAAGGCTATTTACGTCTCACTGCATTCGGCAGCCGAGAAAACACCATTCGTGCAGTCGATCGCATTAAAACATTACAATTTTAATATCCCCCCTTTTCTCTATGAGAATTTTTCGCTATAATGGTACATGCGAAAATAGCGGACACGGTACCCTATTTTATGTCATCATATACTGTAATTTCTTATTACAGTTCGTATATTAGTGATCGTATTGAAAGTATCAACTTTCACGAAAGGAAGTAACAATGAGCAACATTCGTATTGGTATCGTTGGATACGGTAACCTTGGCCGCGGTGTAGAAGCGGCTGTAGCATTGCAACCAGATATGGAATTGGTAGGTGTATTCTCTCGCCGTTCTGGTTTGCAAACTGTTAGTGGCGTTCCTAGCTACACAATGGAAGAAGTAGAATCTTTCAAAGGCAAAATCGATGTAATGGTATTATGCGGCGGTAGTGCTACAGACCTAATCGATCAAACTCCAGCTATTGCAGCTCATTTCAATGTGATCGACAGCTTTGACACACATGCTCGCATCCCTGAACATTTCGAAAACGTGCGCAAAGTAGCCCAAGAAGCTGGCACAGCAGCATTAATCTCTTGTGGTTGGGACCCTGGCATGTTCTCCTTGCAACGTGTATACGCTGAAAGTATCTTACCGCAAGGCGATTCCTACACATTCTGGGGCCGTGGCGTATCCCAAGGTCATTCCGATGCTATCCGTCGCATCGAAGGCGTAGCAGATGCTCGTCAATACACTGTGCCTAAACAAGAAATCATCTCCGCTATCCGCAATGGTGAAACACCAGAAGTGACAGCTACTTCTTCTCACCTTCGTGAATGCTATGTAGTATTGGAAGAAGGCGCTGATGCAGCTCGCATCGAAAATGAAATCAAAACTATGCCTAACTACTTCGTTGGCTATGAAACAACAGTAACTTTCATTTCCCAAGAAGAATTAGATGCGAACCACAAAGGTATCCCACATGGTGGTCTTGTGATCCGCAGCGGCGAAACTACAACAGGTACAAAACACATCTACGAATTCGGGTTACAACTAGATTCTAACCCTGAATTTACTGGAGCTGTATTAGTAGCCTTCGCTCGTGGCGTACACCGCTTAGCAGCACATGGTGGCCGTGGTGCTTTCACAGTATTCGATATCGCACCAGCTTGGTTGTCTCCAAAATCTGCTGAAGAATTACGTGCACATTATCTATAAGATATACGTTAATAGCATCTTATTTCATAAGATACCCGGAACTGTAATAACATAGCCAAAATAAAATAGAGGAACGTTGGTCAAATACTATCAACGTTCCTCTATTTTTGTATAAATCTATTGGCAGTTAGTATGCAATTATGGTATACTATGACTGTAAAAAAGAGAGCCCACAACGTGTACTAGGCGTTAGGCTCATCTCGAAACGTATCAAAAATCGAAATGCCTAACGTGTTAAGGTACGCGAAACCTTATATCGTTAGGCATTTTACTTACTTTTACGGTAAGACAAAATTGCTACAACTAACATTCCAAACTGTATCAATACAGATGCGATTTCAAATGGTGTCATAGTATCACCTCCTCCCAGAGTAGGAAGAGATGAGCCCAACTCACGTTGGAAGCTCTCTTATTTATAGTATATCACAAATTATACATACCGTTTATACTATTTTGATAATGTATCGCAAGCACTAAAGGAGTTACCAATGAGCACAAATTTAGAAGTAGGCATTGTAGGCCTTCCAAATGTCGGAAAAAGTACATTGTTTAATGCTATTACAAAGGCTGGCGCAGAAGCGGCAAACTACCCATTCTGTACCATCGAACCAAATGTAGGCGTGGTAGACGTACCAGACGCTCGTTTAGCGGTGTTGGCTGAGATGTTCGGTTCTAAACGCATCTTACCTGCTGCTATGCGCTTTGTAGACATCGCAGGCCTTGTGGCTGGTGCATCCAAAGGGGAAGGTTTGGGCAATAAATTCTTAAGCCACATTCGCCAAGTCGATGCCATTGCACAAGTCATTCGTTGTTTCGATGACCCTAACATCACACATGTGGCTGGTTCTGTAGATCCTGTTCGCGATATTGAAATCATCAACACTGAACTTTGCTTAGCTGACCTTGAAAGCGTAGATAAACGCTTACAACGTATTGCTAAATTAGCAAAATCTGGTGACAAAGATGCTCGCATGGAAGCACCTATTTTAGAAAAAGTATCTGCTGCATTAGGCGATGCCATCCCTGTTCGTGCCCAAGGCTTAACAGACGATGAGCTAGACATCTTAAAAGACCTAACACTATTAACAGCTAAAAAATCTTTATACGTAGCCAATGTGGGGGAGGATGAAGTGTCCGACTACTCTGGCAACGAATTTGTCAAGCAAGTAGAAGACTATGCTGCTAAAGAAGGTTCTGGCGTAGTTGTCGTATCTGCTCGCATTGAATCTGAAATTGCTGAATTATCCGACGAAGAAGCAACAGCTTTCCTAGCTGATCTCGGTTTAGAAGAAAGTGGCTTAACAAAATTAATCAAAGCTAGTTATTCCTTATTGGGCTTAATTAACTACTTCACAGCTGGCGAAATGGAAGCTCGTGCGTGGACTATCGTGGAAGGCACAAAAGCTCCTCAAGCAGCTGGTAAAATCCACTCTGACATCGAAAAAGGTTTCATTCGTGCTGAGATCGTATCCTTTGACGATTTAGAAGCTTGCGGCAGCCAAAATGCGGCCAAAGAAAAAGGTCTTGTTCGCCTAGAAGGCAAAGACTATATTATGAAAGACGGCGATGTAACACATTTCCGTTTTAACGTATAATTACTATACTAATACAATAAGGCATATACAGTGTACTTTTACTTAAAATATCACTGTATATGCCTCTTTTAGTTTCTTTCACTTTAAAAACTCATTTACAATATGTACCTAACAGTGATGCAAGCTTATAAACACATTTACATACAAACTACGCATAAAAAACTAGGCACACATTTCTCCGTATGCCTAGCTTTTATATTGTTTATACTATTTAATGAACCCTTAACTAATTACTATAGCCTATATTAGCAAGGTCTGCGTACATATTCAGTTGGTTCTTTTCCCTTTTCATAATAATACATATGAGAAGGGGTTATTTTTTCTACTTCAAAGATACGCAACACTTCTTCTATGTATTCTTCTTGCACACCAATAGAGAGCCCACAAGCGCTAGATAGCTCTGGTGGAACTGGCATCAACTGATGAGGTACTTTATATTGCCCTAGCGTTTTATCTGCTTTGTCAGCAAAATAATAAGAGCTAAATAGTATAAGCATTTTTCGTGATACCTTATCTATAGATATCTTAAGCTGTTGACTAATTACTTCCAAAGCAGACACCCCCTGTCCCTCATTCAATCTTTCCAGTGATACCTATCTATCTCACTAAGCATCCAGTTACAATGTAACAAATGGTTCTTGCATCATACTTTCAGTAATAGCATACAGATTTGTAATAGTGCCCACTTGCACTTTGTCTTTTACCTCGTAAAAGTCTAAACAAATGCCACAGCCACTCACAGTTACCCCTGCTGCTTCTAAGGCTTTGAAGTTTTCAATATGTTCAGACCCTTCTACGAGCATTTTTACAGCACTATTGATGCAATAGATAGCTTTTGGTTTCACATCCGTTTCTGTCAATACATAGATAAATGTTTTCATCAAGTTGCGGCCTAACTCTTCACTACCTTCGCCTAAATAATCCTTCGTGAATAGTAGCACTTTACCGCCCATAGAAGAGGTTGGCACAGACAGTACCGCAGTCCCCATCAATTCAGGTGGCACTGTATCTTGACTTATTGGCGCGCCCATAGCTGCTTTTTCTGCTTTTGTTTTTTCATAAGCTGCAATACTACGTTCCAAGCTTCCTGTTCCATTTGTCATATAAAATGGAGCCTCTCCACCGGCAATTGTTGTATTCGTCACAACCTTTCCTAGGGGTGCAGCAAATTCATTTTCAAAAATAGCTTCCAAATCTAGGTCCTCTAAATCATTCGACGTTTGAATATTAGCAGCACTAGCTGTAGCTACTTCCTCTTTCACCGCTGTAGGAGGAATCAATACAACGATATAATTTCCCTCTTGTTCTAATACATGGTTTTCATAGCCTCGGTATTCCCCTAATTTCACCACATTGTCACGGCTCACATCATTGTCAACAATGACTTTTATATACGTATTTGCATCGGCATCCATAGCCTTCTTTGCTTCAATCACTGGTGCTGGGCATACTTGGCCTCGCATATCTATCGTTACTTCTTTATTTGACATAGACTTGTTTCCTTCCTTCCTGAATAACACGGCCAATCTGTGCGGCCTGTAAACCCTTTGATTGTAACTCTGAAAGTAACTGTTTTCCTTCACTTTCAGAACAAGCAAATAATAAACCACCTGATGTTTGCGGATCAAAACAAATATCGCTCCATACTGGATCTAAATGGTCAGAAAACTCAGCTTGATCACCTAATGCCTTACGATTCCCATACGTAGATGCTGGGACTAAGCCCATGCTAGCAGCCTCTACTACATCGGTAAAGAGAGGAATTTGCTCCGCATAGAGTTCCACAGATGTTCCACTAGCTTTTGCCATTTCAGATACATGACCAATCAAGCTGAATCCTGTAATGTCCGTACAACCGTGAATGGTAAACTGCGCCGCCACATCTCGAGCTCCTTTATTAATCGTTCCCATACTGTGCATCGCTTCCTCTACGCCTTCAGGAAATACGCCACCTTTTGCTGCCGTGTTCATAATGCCCGTTCCAATCGGTTTAGATAGAATTAAGACATCACCCACTTGAGCATCTCCATTGGTCCAAATATGACGTGGATCAATGAGACCGGTCACAGCCATTCCAAAAATAGGCACTTCATTTTCGATACTGTGACCACCAAGAAGAGCTACTCCCGTCTCCAGTAAGACCTCATTGGCCCCCTCTAAAACGTCACGAAGGACACCGTCTTTCACTAAAGGCACAGGAAATCCTACAATATTCAATGCTGATATAGGCGTGCCCCCCATGGCGTATATATCACTTAAACTATTACAAGCTGCCACCCGACCAAAGAGTCTCGGATCTGCCACTGGAGGTGTAAAAAAATCCACCGTCTGTACAATGGCTTGACTTTCATTAATTTGATACACCCCAGCATCTTCCATACCAGATGCATCGGTCAATACAGCTGGGTGCGTAGGCATCTGCATATGTTGCAACACATCCGCTAAGATATGAGGCCCAATCTTACACGCGCAACCACCCTTGGCTGCATATTTCGTTAAATCAACCATAGATATCCCTCTCCTAGAAAACTATACTGATATACGAACACATCTTATTCTTCGGTTGCTTCTTTTCTGGATACTATCTTTTTTACATTCTTTTCAAACTTAGGTCGTGGTATCATCACTTGATGCCCACAGCCTTCACAGACTGTTACGAAGTCAACGCCAGTTCGTTTAATCTCCCAATTCTGACTACCACAAGGATGGGGTTTCTTCATTTGTACCACATCACCTACTTGGTATTTTACAAATCCCATAGGCACCTCCTATTTCCATGATTATGTTTATAGTATATCATCTAACTTTATATTTCTCTATAGGACCTTATGGGTATTGCTGAAAGTTTCTCCCTATGCAATCCTTACAAACTATAAACATTGATGACGAGTATCATTTGATAAGACCTCAAAAATACCTACCCTATCACTATATCGCCCAAAGCCTATAAATAGAGGTATTTCTATGTATTATCATTACACTTTTACCTTTTGAGTTCGATTCTCAATTTCTATTTTGTGTTAATCCCCCTATTTAACAGGGGAATTAACACGCTACAAATGCGATAACAAAGCCGATTGAGAGAGCTTATCATTTATAAAAAATTTTTAAAATTTTCTAAAAAAAGACTTGCATTTCTCATTTTCATAGTCTATAATGTAATCAACAATGATTATTCGTTAAGTAACGAAATCAATAGGGAATCACTCAAGTGAGTGATCCCCATATACAAATAAGTATTTATTTTATTACAGCTATGTAAAGTACATGGAGGAAAGAAAATGCCAGAATTAAAAGGTACTCAAACAGAAAAAAATCTTCAAGCAGCGTTCGCTGGTGAATCTCAAGCTAACCGTAAATATACATACTATGCAAGTGCAGCTCGCAAAGCTGGTATGAACAAAATCGCTGATTACTTCGAAGAAACAGCAATCAACGAATCCGCTCATGCTAAAGTATGGTTCAAATTGTTACACGGTGGCGATGTAAACGCTGACGTAGCAATCAACTTAAAAGACGCTGCTGCTGGCGAACACTACGAACACACTGTAATGTACCCAGAATTTGCTAAAGTTGCAAAAGAAGAAGGTTTCGCTAAAATCGCTTACTTATTCGAACAAGTTGGTGTTATCGAAGCTCGTCACGAAGAACGTTACCTTGACCTTGTAACTGCTGTTGAAGGCGGTAAAGTGTTCAAACGTGAACAACCAGTTGCTTGGATCTGTGCTAACTGTGGTTACATCCACATCGGCGAAGAAGCTCCAAAACTTTGCCCAGTATGTGCTCATCCACAAGCATTCTTCTCTCAACACGGAGAAACTCTTATCTAATTAGTAAACCGAGTGGTTTCTTAGATAAGTACTATAACATTGTATCAAGTGATACAAACCAATCTATCTAAGAACTAAGTAGTTCTAAAGGCAAGTGCCTGATATACACAATATACTAAGTAGTAATGATGTCTACCCAAGTGGGTCAAATTACATATACGTTATCCCAAGTGGGTTAGAGCTAGTATAAGTATACTAAAGCGACTGTGAAAACAGTCGCTTTTTTGCATATTAACCTATACAAGCTTATGGCTATCATCTACCTAGTCGATATAACTATCTTGTAGTATTCATCATCTTCTCTTCATATTCGTAGGATATACTTTAGATACAGATAACAGGATACACTACATTAGTTTTAACGCTTATACTTTTAATTATATGCTTAATTCATAGTTTCCCTCTATAAAAGCCTTGAAACAGCATATAATACACTCTATGATAGCCTACTAATAGGGTGTACCTAATTAACGTTTATAAACTAGATACTACGAAGGAGACGCTTATGAAACGTACATTACTATTAACCACACTAGCCATAACTATCGGTTCTTCCGCTTTTGCTTCATCCATTAACTACCCTAGTTTCCAAAGTGATCATAGACCTATGTCTTTTAAAATGGCATCCACGGAAGATATGAAAGCCTATACAACAGACTTAGAAAATTATCTAGCTGATACAGATGCAGTGATTCAAATGTTGATCACTAAAAAACGTGCTGCTATCGACACTTACAATGCTGGTGTACGCGAATATAATAAGGATGATTTTTTCCACAAAGACCGTGTTGAGCCTTACTCCTATGATGAAAGTTACTCCCAAACAAAACGTGTAGGTGGTCATACCTATCATTCCTTCGGAGATACAGTAATTATCACGTCTGATAATATCATTTCTGTAGCAGAAGAGACAAAATCCCAGAAAAAAGAGGAAGATGATGCCTTCGCACGTATGATGCGCCGCATGGAAAAACACCTTGGCGTTGATCGCTGGTAAGGTTTCCTATATATACCCTTAAATAGCCTACTACCCTCTTATATCTCCTTTCCTATATGAGAACTTATATACCCACAACAATAAGGACCTGCATCGCTCGATACAGGTCCTTATTTTACAGATCTATGTCAAATATATAGGCACTCCTATAAAATGCCAACAGTAGTATAGAGTCCTCATACAGTACCATCTTTTCTTGACAGTATATACAGAAAGGCCATAGCTCATGTATATCAGTGAGCTACAGCCTTGTATTTGTTTTATAGTACTTTCATCATAGATACATGATGCATCTAATACATTACTTATACATTACTTATACCTTATCGAATTGTTTTTGTATCGTTAAATGCTTCTTGGTCAAAAGTACCTTGTAAACGATCTACTACGATAGCATTCGTCATGGAACCACTTACATTTAACATTGTACGTCCCATATCAACGATAGGATCTACTGCTAAAATTGGAGAAATGGATCCGAAGAATGCACCCATACCGGTACCAGATAAGGAAACAGAGGCTGCCATTGTCGCTGTACCAGGTACGCCAGCAATTCCCAAGGAGCCTAAAGCGATAACGATAACGCTCATTACATACATGGTAAAGTCTAATGGCACACCAGATACTCGAGCAATATAGATGATACACAACGCTGGAAAGATACCTGCACAACCTTGCATACCTGCTGTGGTACCAAAACTTGCTACTGTATTCGCAGTGGCAGGATTAACACCTAATTTTTTAGTCAATGTTTCTACCGTCAATGGCAACACGCCCATGCTAGAACGAGATGTGAAAGCTAAGATTAATGCCTCTTTTGCTTTACGGAAGTACATAATAGGGCTCACACCGAATACTGTTAATAATACGGCTTGTACAAGTAACATAATCACTACGCCTACATAGATCAAGATGATGAACAAGGCCATATCAGCAATAGCGCCAAAGCCTTTTTGTGCTAATGTAGTAGCCAACAATGCAACGACACCATATGGCATCAAACCGATGATGAAATCAGCTACCCAGAAAATCACCGTATAGGCTTCATCAAATAGTTTTGTCATCACTTCTAAATCACTGGCACCATGTTGTTTTACCAGTCTAGCAATACCACCGATGATAACACCGAATACTACAATAGCAATAACATTCGTTTGCGCCATAGCATTCACAGGATTGGAAGGAATCAAGGCACGCAATGTGTCTACTACTGGTTTTACTTCACGCATTTTGGAATCCCCAGCCACTGCTAAGGTACCTTCCCCTAATCCAGTTACTGTACCTAGCACTAAGCCTACGATAGCAGCAATACCAACCATGACTAAGGCTACCACGCCTGTGGAGGATACAAGACGCTTTAAGTTCGCATTCGTATCCATATGTAAGATAACATGAACAATGGAAATAAATACCACAGGAATAACGAGCATACGAATTAAATCAATGAATCCTCCCCCGATAAGAGAGAACCACTTCGTGCTTTCCTTGATGAATACCACATCCATCGGGTTGTTAGGGAAACCTGCAATCAGTTGCACCGCAACCCCTAGTACAGCACCTACTACAGTGGCAACCATTACTAATGTACCGAAGTGAATATTTCTTTTTTGAAGAAAATATACATATCCTAAGGCGATAACGAATAGCACGAGTATACCTATCGTCATAGGATTGCTAATCATGAGAAATTGTGTAAAAAATGGCATATCCATACAAATTCTCCTTCCTTTCCAGACCTAACTATAGTCCAATTACTTCTTGATTTCCTGCACTGTACAGGCAACAATATGACCCAATTATATCATTCTCAATATAGTACGTCAATATTCCTACTTTTTATATAGGTTTATATCCATGAGTTATAATCATAAACTAAACCATAATTAACAGCATTAGTTAACAAATATAGGAGACGAATTATAAAATTTATAGTACAATAGAATGGTAAAGGTTAACAATAAGAGATCTATTGTACGATGATGTGCGCCCATGAATAGAAACGAACTAACATGACATCTGACTACGTATGTTTAGGAGGATACCATGGATACATCTTACTATTATAATTTTATCATCTTAGTACAAACGGGGAATATGACGCAAGCAGCAGAGATACTGCATATTACACAACCAGCTTTAAGTAAGCAACTCAAGTACTTAGAAGCAGAATTTGGTACCCCCTTATTAGTCATCAAGCGCGGTCAACGTGGAGCTAGCTTTCATCTGACCGAAGCTGGCCGTATTTTCTATGAAAAAGCACAACAATTGTGTTCCATTGAAGAGTCTACCTACGCTGATGTAAAACGTCTTAGTTCTGAAGTAGAAGGCACCTTACGCATTGCCTCTTCTGCCTCAAGGTCTACCGCCTTAATTCAGCAATATTTGCATTTCTTTTCCCGCCAATACCCTGTGGTGCGCTATGAAATTTATGAAGGATTAATGACAGATGTAACAGAATCCTTATTAAATGGCAGCGCTGAAATTGGTCTATGCAACGAGCAAATGGTAGATACCAACAAATTTGATGTTCTCTATACGCAAACAGAGGACTTATATGCTCTGTTCCGAAAAGATTTATTCTGGACAGACCGTGACTTGGAAAGTATTTCTTGGAAAGATATTTCCAAATGTCCACTCAGCTTATCTGGTGGTTCTGTACGTATGCTCATGCAAGCTCACCACAACGACTTCTCTTCTTTGAATGTCATTTCCGTGACAACTACGAAGAGCTCCGCTATTGAATGGGCTCAATCAGGCCGTACCATAGCGATTATCCCAATGGACGGACAGGAAACCGTATCCCATCCAGATATGACACGCATTAGACTTTCAGAACTAACAAATACATTCTATAAAGCATTTATCACCATCAAAGGACAACCTTTGTCCATGGTGGCACAACAGTTTTTAGAATTCTATAAAGCACATTCTGGTGGAGAATAATATAGTAATACAAAAGGGTCCCGAAGGACCCTTTTTTCATATCCAATTATAATTCTTCTGTTTCTTTGATTAAGCCTCGTTTTTTCTTATTTAGATATAAGAAATACAGTGGCAGGATAATAATACAACCACCAAGACCCCAAATCAATTGATTTGGTTTTGCTTGTGCCAACATCCAAAGAGATGTAATGATGGCAATCACAGGGATAATAATACCTCCTGGAATTTTGTACGGACGCTCTTTATGAGCCCATTTTTTGCGGAAAATAATGACAGAAACACAAGTTGGTAAATACTGCGTAAACCGAGATACGGCGCTGATGGCTGCCAATTGAACAAAGCTACCGCTCCATGCTAGTAATAAGCTAAATACACCTGTCACAATACATGCGACAACTGGCGTGCCCCAACTAGTACGTTTGGCTAGGATACTTGATAACATACCATCTTCTGCCAAGGACGTTGCAATACGAGGCCCTAAGAAGGACTGAGCAATGTTAATACCACCCATAGATAACAATGTACCGGCTAACACGAAGTACATGCCCCATGGTCCCATAATTTGACCAAATGCCGTTTGCAATGGTGCTTTATCATTAGCAAGGCTATCACCCATAATACCGATACATACTGCCAATACCAACATATATAACACAGATACGATGATCATGACCGTAATGATGGCACGAGGCAAATTCTTTTTAGGATTTTCCATATCTTCTGCGGCTACCGCAATGGCTTCAAATCCGGTATACGCAAAGAATAGCAATATCGCAGTGGCTGCAAATGCTCCCGATACGCCTCCATCTGAAAGTTCCACAAAATCTGGTACAAACGGTGTAAAGTTTGTTCCATTAATGGCAAACAACCCGATGACAATAAACGCAAATAATGGCACTAACTTAGATACGGTAATTAAGTTATTCAGAATTTTAGTCATATTAACGCCAATAATATTAATCACCGTTAATAAGACGATGATGATTGTGGCGATGACATCTTTCATAAAGTCGCCAGATAGCGCCGGAATGGCTGCCCCCAAGGCTGTCGCAAATCCTACTGCCATAACTGCCCAAGCGATGAGCACAACAATCCATTTAAGAACGCCTACTTCAAATCCCCAAAAGTCACCTAAGGAATGTTTTGCGTATAAATAGGGTCCTCCATTACGAGTGAAGAATCCCGCTACTTCAGCAAAGCATAAGGCAATACAAATGGCAAGGAATGCATCAAATAACAGCACCCCTAGACTCGCTGGCCCCATAAGAGCATATGCTTTATTCGGCAATAAGAAAATCCCTGTTCCTACAATAGCGTTAATGCCGAGGAGAACGATACTCCAAAAGCCAAATTTACTATCTTTTTGTTCCATATTAGGCCTCTTTCTTAGCTGCCTCTACAAAGTCTTTGAAAATCACTGCATTCAACTCTGTATGACGCATCATTTCTGGATGGAATTGATACGTACGTAAGTATGGGTAGTCTGTGCCTTCCATAGCCTCTACTACAGTATCTTTAGCACGACCTACTACACGCAAGCCTTCCCCTACTTCTTTCACGATTTGGTGATGATGGGAATTCACCATCACTTCTTCTGCACCTACCATAGCAAATAGTTTGGAGTCTTTCTCAATCACCATGGAGTGTGTTGGTAATCCTGCGGTTTGGTTTTGGGCATGCTTAATCGTCGCAAAGGCTGGTAGATCTTGATATAAAGATCCTTTATGAGCAACGTTGATAATTTGATGTCCACGGCAAATCCCCATAATAGGAAGCTTACATTCTTTTGCGAAAGCTAATAAACGCATATCAAAGATATCGCGTTCTGGCCAAATAGCACCTAATCCACGCTCTGGCTCTTCTCCATAGAATTGTGGGGCAATATCATGACCACCAGAAAGAATAAGACCATCTAAGCGTTCTACTAATGCTTTCAATGTTGCCTCATCTTCCTGGAATGGAATAATCACAGGAATACCGCCTGCTTCTAATACAGACTGCACATAATCATCATTCACATAGGATCGTTTATAGCCTGGAAATGGACCGCCTTGGTCAATCATATGAGAACCTGAGATACCGATTAATGGTTGTTTCATAAGTAACACCTCTCCTTACTAATACAGAGTATATATAGCTATATAATAAAATAATTTATCCTTCATTACAAGGTGTACATACATCTATTCACAAAAATAGATGTAATTTTTAATTCCCGCCAGACTACAAAAATAAAATTAGAGGAAAGTCCATACTATAGATGGGCTTTCCTCCATATATCATGTTATATCTGTTACAATAACTTGTTTCTACTATATTCTATTAGTATTTACCAACTTTAACATAGGCAATGCCATCCATAATAGGGCGAGCAGTTCTTGCTACCCCTGCTTTGGTAACACATAAACTCTCTGTATCTATATCAATAGTAAATGTGAAAGTCCCACTTGGGTGACCTAATGTTACTGTTTTTGTACGCTTAGCTGCTTCACTGACTACATCATTGACAATCGTCCCTGGAATAAGTGCTGCTGTTGCAGTAGCAATACCTCCAGTGACTGCATAGGCCTTATGAATCACTTGTAATGCTTTTGTTCGTGCTACTATATCTATCGATGCACCCTCAATGACACGGCCCTGTATATCGGTATACGTAGAAGCAGTACCCACCATACATACCTTTGGAATGGCTGGACTAGCGCTTTCTTTTGATGTCGCTAATCCCATTCTGACAGCGGCAGTCCTACGAATATCTTCTAATATATCTAATAGGCCCTCTGCATCTGCTTCAATGTCACTTGGCATTTCTGTTCCTGTATATCCTAAATCTTCTGCTTTCACAAATACACCCGGTGTGGCAGAGTCCACAAAACTTACGTCTATCCTATGATTGTTCTTCGCTGTATACGCATTACCCACTTCCAAAGTGATGGTATCTCGCGCATTCCCCGTTGGCAGTAATTCCCCCGTTTTAGACCCACTAGGGGATTGAAAGTAAAGCATAATTTGTGCCCCTGTACCAGGAACTCCATCGATGGCAAAGTCCCCTGTTACCACTGGTAATCCATCTTGTACAGGTATATGAGCTTCTATAATTTTATGGGTATTCGTATTATGTATGCGAACTACAGTGATTGGCTCTACTGGTTCTACCAAACCACGTAACATAGCAAAAATACCAACTCCAGATGAAATATTACCACAATTACCTTCATAATCGACAACTGCTGTATCGATACCTACGTAAGCGAATGTATAATCTACATCGCATCCTTCCACCGAAGCAGGTCCCACAATAGCCAGTTTACTCGTTAAAGGGTCTGCTCCTCCAATCCCATCAATTTGTCGCACATCTGGGCTCCCATAGAGGGATAGAATCATTGCATCTCGTTCTGCTGGATCTGTTGGCAAGTCTGAAGCATATAAATAAGCTCCTTTACTAGTTCCGCCACGCATGTATAATACGGGTAATTTCATATAATCTTTCATCATACACCTCGAATATAGAGGATGACACAGTCTGCACTGTGCCATCACTTACTTTATTTATTGACTGTTATCTCTAATTATTGTCCACCATTACGTAAGAAGTTTAATTTACCTCCCGCTCGTACAATTTCTAATTGTCTTTCATTTAATGGTGTTTTTAATGTGTAAATAGTAGATTTTGTTTTATTCTCTACGGTAAATACACCTGATGCAAAAGAAGCATCATCACAGTGATAGAATAATTCATCACCTTCTTGAAGACTTTCATAATCTGCATCGCTTTCAAATAATAAAGGCAAAATACCAAAGTTCACAAGATTATCCATATGAATCCGTTCAATAGATTTTGCAATCACTGCCTTTACCCCTAAATACATTGGGCAAAGCGCCGCATGCTCACGAGAAGATCCTTGTCCATAACTTTCACGAGCTACAATCACATTATAGTATCCGTGCTCAACATTTTCTTTACATTCTTCTGCAAAATCTGGTTTTACAGGACTAAATACATATTGACTATATTTAGGTACATTGGATCTAAATTTCAAATATGGTCCAGCTGGCATAATATGATCTGTAGTAATTTTATCCTCTACTTTTATAGCCACTTTAGCAGAAATTGTTTCTGGTAAGGCACTATTACTTGGAGGTTCACCAATATTAGGGCCACGTAAAATAGATTGGTTCACATCACAGCTTGGAGCAACAATCAAGGAATCATCAATTTCATACACTTCAGGGAGCTCAATTGTTGGTACTTCTATCCCTATTTCACGAGGATCTGTAATCGTTCCCGTTAAAGCAGAGGCTACCGCTGTTTCTACTGAAACTAAATGCACTAAGGCATCTTTAGTCCCACTACGGCCCTCATAGTTACGGTTATTCGTACGTAAAGAAATAGATTTTGTTCGTGGTGCTTGTCCACAACCTACACAGAATCCACAGGCACTTTCAAACAGACGTGCTCCGGAAGCAAGTATATCTGCTAAGGCTCCATTTTTTGTAATCATAGCTAATGCTTGCTTGGATCCAGGAGCTACCCCAAAACTCACATCTGGATGAATTTTACGTCCTTTCAACATAGCTGCTACCATCATTAAGTCTCGATAACTTGAATTGGTGCAGCTTCCCACCAACACTTGATCTACGGCAATATCTTTTAATTCTGCTACTGTTTTTACATTATCTGGAGAATGTGGACATGCAATCATAGGCACTAAGGCATTTAGATCAATTTCAATGACTTCATCATACTGTGCATCTTCATCTGCCTGTAATTCCACCCATACATCTTCACGACCTTGAGCGCGCAAAAACTCTTTTGTTTTTGCATCACTTGGGAAAATGGATGTAGTAATCCCCATTTCTGCACCCATATTCGTGATGGTTGCTCTCTCTGGTACTGTTAAAGATGCCACACCTTCACCTGTATATTCAACAGCTGTTCCTACATTTCCTTTAGTGGTTAAAATACTTAATACTTTTAACACGATATCTTTTGCTGCACACCAAGATTGTAAACGCCCATTTAATTTAATATTAGTAACTTTTGGACAAGTCAAATGGAATGGCTTTCCTGCCATAGATGCCGCCACATCCATACCCCCAACACCGACAGCAAACATCCCTAAACCTCCAGCAGTTGGAGTGTGACTATCTGCCCCTACTAAGGTTTGACCTGGTCTAGCAAATCGTTCTAAATGTACTTGATGGCAAATCCCATTACCTGCTTTTGAGTAATAAATACCATATTTACTTGCTACATCTTGTAAATATTTATGATCGTCTGCATTTTCAAATCCATCTTGTAATGTATTATGATCTACATAGGATACGGACAGGGTTTTTACTGTATCTAAACCTAATGATTCGAACTCTAAGTACGCCATAGTCCCTGTGGCATCCTGTGTTAATGTTTGGTCAATGGCAACAGCAATATCTTCACCTGCAACCAATCTTCCCTCTACTAAATGAGATTCCAATATTTTATAGATTAAACTTTTTCCTGCCATCTTAGTCCTCCTACTTATGACTAACTACGGTTTTACCTTACTTGAAGGCCTTTATAGTTTAAGTATATATGTTGCAAAGAAATAAATAAAATAGATTACATTTATCTTATATGATAAAATATTTTTATAAAAGGAGGGCTACCATGGAAACTATGGAAAAAGATTGGCATTTTTTTATTGCTATCGCAGAAGAAGGAAATATGACAAAGGCAGCCAATCGTTTATATATCTCTCAGCCTGCGTTATCGTATCGTTTACAGCAACTAGAAAAGCAGTTCAATAAACCTTTATTTATACGTACATCTCGTGGCGTTACCTTAACAGAAACGGGGGAATTATATTATCACTATGCCTTAGATATGCTACATAGAAAACGTGAATTTGAAAACACTCTATCTAATTATAGTGAAGAAATAACGGGGACATTACGGCTTGGCGTCTCGAGCATCTATGCCAATTATATGTTACCTGATATTTTATCAGGATTTACCCGAGCCTATCCAAAGGTAAAATTAGAAGTTTATACTGGCATTAGTTCTAAAATTGCTCAATTATTTCAGTCTAATGAGGTAGAGGTTGCTATAATTCGCGGTCCTCAATCCATTGATGGCGAATCATTGTTAATTCACACAGATCGTATCGGTTTAGTGACTAATACATCTTTAGCTTCTAAACCTATGCCTAGAGAAGACATCCTGACTTTGCCATTTATAAGATATGCAACAGCCCATGATTTATATACTATCATCGATAAATGGTGGAAACAGCATTACCAAGTCCCTCCCAACGATAGTATAAAAGTTGATACCATGGCTACATGTCGACAATTCATAAGAAAAAATTTAGGATGGTCTGTCCTCCCAGAAACGGGATTGGGAAGGTTCTCTGATGAATTTACCTTTGAACCATTACTATGGGAAGATGGTACACCTCTATTGCGAGAAACAAAGCTTTATTATCAAGCAAATGCACTACAACGTAGAGCTGTTCATACATTTATTAGCTATATAGAAAGTACTATATAACATTCTATTGTATATATGATAGATATACAAAAAGGATTGAACTCGTTGAGTTCAATCCTTTTGTATTTGATAGTATTTATCTTATAGCAATGGTTTACGTACTACGTCAATAATAGATCCATCACGATATTCGATGATTGCTACTACATCTTTAGGGTCTTGAGATACTTCAATACCTTCTGGTTTACCAACCATGTCGTACGCCATTTGTTGTAATTCTTCAATTGTATAAATTGGCAAATTAGAATCTTTGAATCGTTCGATCAAATCTTGGCGATTTGGATTGATTGCAATACCACGTTCTGTTACTAATACGTCGATACTTTCACCTGGAGTGATAACAGTTTCCACGCGTTCACGAATCATTGGCAAACGTCCACGAATCAATGGACAAGTAATAACTGTTACTTTTGCCCCTGCTGCTGTGTCGGAGTGACCACCGGATGCACCCATCAAGATACCATTGGAGTCAGTCATACAGTTTACGTTGAAATCTGTATCGATTTCTGTAGCGCCCAAGAATACTACGTCTAAGTAGTTTGTCATGCAGTCTGTTGTAGGGTCTGCGTACATGGATGCGCTCATTTCGATATGATTTGGATTTGTGTCCAAAGATGCCGCTGCTGTTGTATCAAATGTTTGTGTATCATAGATAGCTTTGATGTGTCCTTTTTCAAGCATGCTTACTAGTACGCCTGTAGCACCGCCAACACCGAATCCACCAACAACGCCTTTTTTCTCTAATTTTTCGCCGATGAATTTAGCTACTGCTAATGGAGCTCCGCCAGCGCCCAATTGGAAAGAGAACCCTTCTTGGATAATACCAGCTTCATCAAGGAATTCTGCTGCCATTTCCGCAATTTTAATTTGTACAGGGTTTTTCGTGATTCCCACAGCACCAGATGCGATACCTTCTGGATCACCGATAGCTTCTACCTCAACGATGTAATCTACATCTGTTTGAGGGATGGAGATTGGGTATACATTGTCGATTAAGTTATCTGTTAATAATACAGTTTGGTCTGCATAGTGAGAGTCAACCATAGCATAGCCCAAGGCACCGCAAGCGGATTTACCTTTACGGCCTGTGGCATTACCACGGCGGTCACAAGCAGGTACGCCCATGAAAGCTACGTCAATGTGAGCTTCTCCAGTGCAAACGGCACGAGCACGTCCACCATGAGAACGAATCACTACTGGGCGTTTCAATACGCCTGGATTCAAGCTTAAGAATTTACCCAATGCATCACGAAGACCAGATGTTTCGATAGCTGTTACTGTGCCATCTTTAATCATATCGATTAAGAACTCATGACAAGGTGCTAAGGAAGAGTTAAGAATTGTAATATCTTTGATTCCTTTGGCTTGTACACGGTCCATTACAAGTTTCATTACATAGTCACCATTACGTAAATGATGGTGGAAGGAAATGGACATACCATCTTTCAAGCCTACTTTTTCAATAGCTTCATCGATAGATCCTAGTAATTTATTTTCACCTGGAGTGTGAAGTTTCACTGGTTTACCTGCACGGGTACCAGTTTCTGCCATAGCGAATTGACCTTCATATACACGACGACCTTGAAGGCATTCTAATTCCATAGGAATATCGCGACCAATTTTATTTAACATCGATTTCTGCTCCTTCCTCAAGCTCTACTTTGATACCTGCTGCACGGGCTTTATCTACCACGCGTTGTGCACGTACTACGATAGGACCGTCAATCATTTTACCATCTACAGCGATAACGCCTTTATTGTTGCGAAGTGCTTCTGCATAAGAGTTCAACACTTTTACAGAATGCGCAATTTCTTTTTCATCTGGCGTGAACACTTCATGGATAATTTTGATTTGGCTTGGATGAATGCAAGATTTTCCATCGTAACCAAGGGCTTTGATGAATTCTACTTCTTCACGGAAACCTTGTGGGTCTTTCACATCGGAGAATACTGTATCAAGCACACGGATACCTGCTTCACGAGCTGCATGAAGGATTGTTTGACGAGCAAATAACAATTCATGAGCTGGTTTATGTTTACCTGTACGAAGGTCTGCACGGTAATCTTCTGCACCAAGAGCGATTGCTACTACACGAGGACCTTGTGCGATTTCACGTACATTGTATAGACCTTTTACAGATTCGATAGCTACGATAATGTTGATGGTACCTTCTTCCCAACCGTTCGCTTTTTCTACTTCTTCAATTTTCTTAGCAACGATTTCTACTTCAGATACATCTTCAGTTTTTGGAAGACGAATCAAGTCAGGTTTTGCTGGTACAATCACATCAAGGTCAGCATAACCATATGGAGTTTGTGTAGGATGGTTGATACGAACCACTGTTTCGCCTTTAAATTTTAAAGTTTTCAAAGCTTCTGCTGTCAATAGACGAGCTGTATCTTTTTCAGTGACTGCTACAGAGTCTTCAATGTCAAACATGATGGAGTCTGCACCGTGGATATCAGCACTGTTAATCATTTTAGGTGTGTTACCAGGTACGAACATCATGGAACGAGATAAACGTTTTTTTGCTAATTCAGTTAATTGGCTCATTATGCTTCGCTCCCTCTTTCTAATGCACCCAATACACGGGCTTTAATCGTATAATCCCAAGCTGCTTTATCGATAGCTGTTACTTTCACGCCATCGAAGCCTGCTTCTTTTACAGTAGCTTCGATAAAAGCACGAATATGCTTACCATAAGCACGCTCAACTTTAGATTTTAATTCTACTTCGATACCAGATGCAATTGGTTCCACTGTTACCAATACATCATTTTTTTCATCAAAGCCAGCCATAGCTGCTTTTACTAGATGTTTCATAGTTAATCCTTTCTATGCATGACAACATCATGAAAAGCCAGGTCCACAGGAAATACCCCTGTAGATCCTGACTCACATGATCCAATTTATATTATAGGATACCTAACATACCCCACCATGGATAACCAATTACGAATGTAAGCACTAAGCAAATGATTGCTACTACACCGCCAGTGATCCACCAATCTTTTACATCGTTATAGCCTGCGCCAAATACGATAGGTGCTGCCGCTCCGCCGTAATGTGTTAATGCACCACCATAGGAGTTAGATGCACACAATACTAACGCTAATGCCATAGGGTTCACACCAGCTGCAGGGCCTACTGCCAAGAATACTGGTAACATAGCTACTACATAAGCAGAACCAGATGCGAATAAGTAACGAATTGCTACGGAAATAATTCCGATAATAACAAGTGCTACAAATCCATTGTCTCCGAAATGAAGATGTGTTTGCATTACATCTGCTAACCATTCGAAGAATTTAGCTTTGGATAATGCATCAGATAAACCGATGATACCACCGAACCACATCAATGTGTTCCAGCCACCTTTATTAGCAACCATATCATCCCATTTAATAGCTCCCAAGCAGAAGGAAGCTACCATGGATACAATTGCCACAGCTGTAGCATCAATTTTGAATTTAATGCCGAATGCCGCCAAAATGGAAGGCAATGCCCAACCTAATAAAGCGAAGATAAAGATACCAACCAATGTTTTTTCAGATCGGGACATAGGTCCTAATTCGGCTAATCCTTCAGCAGCAATTTTTTTATTGTCTACTGTTGTCATAGTTGGTTTGTTGAACAAGTACGTGATGTATGGAACTACTAATAACATAGCAATACCTGGTACAATCATCGCTAGAGCCCATAAGCCCCAGTCCAAATGTACACCTAACATTTTTGCCATGAAGTCACCTGCCAATGCGTTAGGTGCCATCGCTGTTAAGAACATTAAGGACGTAACTTTTGTTACCATGTAGGTATTAACCATTAAGAAACGACCCGCTTTATTAGCTGTTTCACCTGGTTCAGAACCTAAGGATTTTGCCACTGCATTCATAATTGGGAATACGATACCACCACAACGAGCTGTATTGGATGGTGTTGCTGGAGATACAACAAAGTCAAGCAATGCTGTTACATAGCCTAAACGAAGTACTGTACCGCCAAATGCATTGATTAGATGATAGGCAATACGACGACCTAAGCCAGTCTTTACAAATGCTACAGATAAAGCAAATGCAGAGAATACCAACCATGCTGTTGTTGTCGCATAACCAGAAAGAACTGCTTTTGTGTTACCTAAAAATAATGCAGAACCTGCGATAGCGGATAATACTACAACAGGAGCTGGAAATGGCTTCAAAATTAAGCCTACGATAGCTGCTAAATAGAAACCAAATAGTTTCCAAGCACCATCTGCTAATCCTTCTGGAGCTGGGCTATACCAGATCACGATTGGGATTAACAACATAATCAAAGCATTGATTACTTTTTTGTTCATCTTTTGTCTCCTTACTACATAAGATATAAATACATTGCCTATGTTGCTTGCACTCATACTTTCTATAAACGTGAAACTTAATATATATAAATACGTGTATATAAGGGCGGTTCACCACTTACTAGAATACTAGAACGTGCAAATGTCTAGGTCTTTTTACGCTCTCATTATATCCAATCATTTCAGAAGGTAAAAATAAAAATCCTTTATAAGGCTTATAAAATTTTTATTATCAACAAAACGCCTTCATGTATGCATTTAGAGAATACATTATAAAGATAGGTATCATGCGGTTTTTATATTATTCCTACTAAATTGTTCCTATTTTCATGATATATATCTGTGATAATTGCTACTTTCATATACATTAACAGTCCGTAAATAACATTCTAAATCAATCAAAATTGCCGTTAAAACAATCTGTCCATTGCAAAATATTCGGACATACTAAAAGGGGAGGTTTTGATCCTCCCCCTTTAGCTTGTATACCCTGGTAAGGTAACGATTTGGTGATTTTCGTAATACTCTGTTACATAATCAATGAAAGTTTTCACTGCAATGAGCTTTGTACTTACTTCATCATGGAACAAATAGGTAGAACGTACCAATGGACGATCATCTTTCATCCGCAAAGGTTCTACATAAATACCATGTTCACGGCAACTACCAAGTCCTAAGTATGGTAAAATAGCCCAACCTAATCCTTCTCGCACGAAGTGACGGCAAGTCACCATAGAGTCCAGTTCCATGGCTGGTCTCACATCTCCCACGCTATGTTCTTTCTTCCAATTTTCTACTACTGTTGCAATGGATCCATCCGTGCGATAGTTAATCATCGGAATATCCCGTAATTCCTTGTAATCCACAGGATGTTTATAGACTAAACAATAGGGTTCATCAAAAAGGCGCACACCATTCGGCACATGATTATATTCTCCACGGGCAAAGGCAATCATCACCTCTCCAGAATTAAACATTTTATTCACATGGGAGCTATACCCTGTTTTCACTTCAATACGAATCTTTGGATACTGTTTTGTGAAATTATTGAGTAAATGAGGCAACTCATAGTCCGCAAAATTAATGGATGCAGCAATCTTTAAGGTACCTTGTATTTTTCCTGTCACCTTTCCAATATTTTGTCGCAACTCCTCCCGAGACCGAATCATACGTCGGCAATAATCGTAATACAGCTCACCTTCTGCGGTTAACGCAATGCCATCATTAGCACGAATTAATAAGGGGCGCCCTAAGATATCTTCTACTTGTTTTAATCGATAGCTTAATGCAGGCTGTGAAAGAAATAATTTTTCTGCTGCTTTCGTAATATTGCCTTCTTCCACCACTGTGACGAAGGTTTGCCATTCTTTTGCTTCCATATACAACCTCCTTACTTGTGTTATTCTACTATATATTATCTCATATATCGAAAGATTTGCATACTAAAAGGGAGAGCTTATAGCTCCCCCCTTATATATATGTGCTCTCACAAATTAACGATACATTATCGACGACCGAAAATGCGAAGTAGATTGATGAAAATATTGATAAAATCTAGATATAAACCTAACGCACCAATCAATTCAACACGTTCCAAGACACTTTCATCTTCATAAGCTACTTCCATTATGGTCCGTTTAATGCGATATACATCATACATGGTAAATAAGGAGAAAATCCCTACGGCTATATAGCTGTATACTAATAATCCAAAGTCGCTAGCACCGAAGAACATCATAATCAAACTAGCAATGAGCAGCGCAATTACTGCACCCATTAAAAATGTGCCTAATCCAGACAAATCTTTTTTTACCACTACACCTAAAAAGGCAAAACTACCAAACACCGCTACAGCCCCTGTTAAAGCATACACTACCACCTCAAAGGAATAGTGTAACGCAATAGCTGTCAAGGTCAATCCATTCATAATGGAGTAGAGAAAAAACATAGCTTTCAAAAATGTATTAGACGCCGTATATTGGCGGAAGGAAAATAAGAAGACCACCGCCACTTCGGCTAACAAAATGATATTAAAGTTGGAATGGGCAAAGCGCAACCAACTAGAGTTCGTCAACGCCATAAACCCAATGATGGCTGTAGTCAATAAGCCCCATACCATCCAAAGCATAGAATTTCGTAATTTACGATTTACAATTTCTTCTACTACCACCGTATCTGGTTGTGTAGGAATACGATACTCCATAGTTACCTCCTATCTTGCGTTTGCAATACCTTCATAAACATTACCACGAATACCATCCACAGTTACCACCTGACCATTTGTCAATTGCGATTGATCATGAGCACCTAAAATAACAGGAATACCAAACTGAATACCTACAATAGCTGCTGTCGATGTGTATCCTTCTTCTGCAGTAATAATAGCGCCAGCTCGTTTTGCTAGTTCCATATATTCTGGTTCTAAATCACGAACTACTAGAATGCTTCCATCTGCCATAGACTCTGTAGAGTCAGCGTGATGGATTGGTCCCGTTACAGATAGTTTACCAACTCCGCGACCTTTGATCAATACATTACCAGTAACATGAACACGAATCATATTAGTTGTACCAGATAAGCCAGATGGCACACCAGCTGTAACAACCACTAAATCACCAGATTGAATCAATCCTTCTCCTAAGGCGGCACTCATAGCGCAGTGTACCATTTCATCTGAATTGGAGTGGGATGGTCCTTGGATCGGTGTCACCCCCCAGTATAACTGCATACGACGTACAGCGTGTTCATGTGGTGTTACTGCAATAATTTGACAGTTTGGACGATGACGAGAAATACTCATGGCTGTAATACCCGATTCAGTACAAGTAATGATCGCACCAGCTCCCAAAGAACGTCCTACTTCAACAGTAGCAGAACAAATAGCATCTGTCGTTTTTGCTTCTTCTAACGGTACTGTATGATTACTATTCACATATAAATCAGATGTTTCTGTTACTTTTGCAATACGAGCCATAGTTGTTACCGCTTCCAATGGGTAGTCCCCACCTGCAGTTTCCCCAGATAACATGACCGCATCAGTACCATCTAATATGGCATTCGCAACGTCACTAGCTTCTGCTCTTGTAGGTCTTGGATTGGTTACCATGGACTCTAACATCTGGGTCGCTGTAATCACAGGCTTGGAGGCGGCATTACATTTTTGAATCATCATTTTTTGCAATACAGGCACTTCTTCGGCTGGAATCTCTACACCCAAGTCACCACGAGCCACCATTAATCCATCAGAGACTTCTAAAATATCATCTAAATTATTAAGACCTTCTTCATTTTCGATTTTAGAAATGATACGAATATCTGCCCCTTTGGATTCCAAAATACGACGAATTGCCACTACATCGCTGGCCCGTTGCATGAAAGAAGCTGCTACATAGTCCACGCCCATTTCACAACCAAATACCAAATCTTTTTCATCTTGTTCCGACACTGGCGGCAAGGATAAGGATACTCCTGGTACAGCCACTCGTTTGCGATTGCTCATCATACCCGTGTTCATAACAGTCGTATGAATCTCCGTGCCCTCGATAGAATCAATACGCAATGTCACTAATCCATCAGATAAGAGAATTTGTTTTGCCTCTTTCACATCTTCTGGCAATCCCGCATGATTCACGGAGCAAATCTCCTTCGTTCCTTCCACATCTCTTGTAGTCAACGTGAAAGCTTGTCCTTCTTCTAGACACACTTTACCTTCTTTGAACAAGCCAAGACGTATTTCCGGACCTTTTGTATCTAGCATTAATGCCACTGGAATCCCCGTTCTAGTAGAGGCTAAGCGAACGAGCTCCATACGCTTTGCTTGTTCTTCATGAGAACCATGAGAGAAGTTAAAACGTGCCACGTTCATACCTGCTCGCAATAAGGATTCTACCATTTCTAAACTATCTGTACTGGGTCCCATGGTACAAACAATCTTTGTCTTTTTATTCATTTCTATCTCCTTATAGTAACTCTACTGCATTGGCCCCTAGTAAGGCTTGCACACGCCCAATAGACTCTTTCGATGGGGTGAAATAAAAACTACGGTTCACCGCTAAGCTACGTTTTTGACGTTGCAAGAATAGAGTAACTGGTGTATCTCCTTGTAATTCTTGCAACAGCTTTTGTAATTGTTGGCTCACTTGCGGTGTATCATGAGCTGTATCAATATGAATACGAATCTGCCGTACTTTATCATATTCTACTTTCAATAACTGTACGGAACTAGCAATGCATTGCACACCTTTTTCATCCGCATCAATGCGTCCCTCGATAGCTACCACACCATCTCGTTGCAATAGCATATGGCTTTTTTGATACCCTTGTGGGAATACTACTACTTGTACGGTGCCTGTGAAATCTTCCAAGGTTAAGGTGCACATTTTTTCCTGTTTTGCCTTCGTTAATCGATCCACTTTTTCCGTAATCAATCCGCCAATCGTAACAGTTTTACCATCAAAATCCTCTGGATTTTCTGCTAATCGTCCTAATTGAAACAGTCCTTCCAATTCATCACGATAGGCATCTAAAGGATGGCCCGTAATATAAAAGCCTGTATATTCCTTTTCATCTTTCAGCTTTAGTTCTTTAGGCAAATCTGGTAAGTCCGGAACATGGATCGTCTCCATTTCCTCCACCTCCGCAAAGAGGCTCACCGCTCCTAAAGCACTATTTTTTTGTCCTTTAGAACCAATCCCTTGGGCTTGTTCATAAATCTGTAACAGCTGATTTCGATTTTCTTTGAAAGAATCCATAGCCCCGCATCGGATTAAACTTTCCAATAAACGCTTATTGACCACGCGGTATGGAATACGTTCGCAGAAATCAATAATGGATGTAAATTGTCCATTTGCCTTACGTTCTGCTAGTAATTCTTCAATCGCATTATCACCTACATGTTTGATACCACCTAAACCAAAACGAATTTGTCCATTTTGTACGGTAAACATACGCTCTGAATGATTGATATCTGGTCCTAATACAGCCACCTGTTTCGCTTTACACACATTGATGTAATTCGTCATTTTATCCATATTACCCATGAAGCTTGTCATAGTAGCTGCCATAAACTCTGGGAAATAATGGGCTTTCAGATACGCCGTTTGATACGCAATATAGGCATAGGCAGCAGAGTGGGATTTATTGAATCCATAACCTGCAAAATATAGCAAGAGATCAAATACTTCATTAGCTAATTTCTCATCGATTCCATTGTTCACAGAACCAGATACAAAGGAATCTCGTTGTGCTTTTAGTACAGATTCCTTTTTCTTACCCATGGCACGGCGCATTAAATCCGCTTGCCCCAAGGAGAATCCACCCATGGCAGAGGCAATCTGCATAACTTGTTCTTGGTATAGGATAACCCCAAATGTGTCCTCTAAAATAGGCTCCAAGATAGGATGTAAATATGTTACTTCTTTTTCTTTATGACGACGCTTGATGAAATCTTCTACCATGCCCGATCCCAACGGTCCTGGACGATAGAGGGCCACTAAAGGAATTAAATCTTCAAAATGTTCTGGCTTCAAGTCCATTACTAATTTTGTAATCCCTTCTGACTCTAACTGGAAGACCCCTGCTGTTTCCCCTTTACATAAGATTTCACAAGATGCCTTGTCATCTAACGGGATGGCATCCAAATCTAAGTCAATACCGTGATTTTCTTTAATCAAGCGTAACGCCTCACCCATTACAGTCAAAGTGCGAAGTCCTAAAAAGTCCATCTTTAATAGGCCTAGTTCTTCGATATTATCTTTATCATATTGCGTGACAAATCCATCTTCATTGGAGTTTTGTACTGGCACATACTCATCTAATGGTGCTGCTGAAATTACAACCCCCGCTGCATGGGTAGAAGAGTTACGAGCAATCCCTTCTAACCGCAAGCAAAGGTCAAATAACTCTTTTACCGATTCGTCTGTATCATACAAGTCTTTGAGTTCTTTTACTTCTAAAGCTTTTTTTAACGTAATACCCAATTCATTAGGAATCATCTTAGCTAATCGATTCACCTCTGGTAAAGGCATATCTAATACACGACCTACGTCACGAATGACAGCACGAGCCGCTTCGGTACCAAAGGTAATAATTTGCGCTACTCGCTCTTGTCCATATTTTTCTGTCACATATTCGATAACCTTATTGCGAGTTTCATAGCAAAAGTCGATATCGATATCAGGCATACTCACTCGCTCTGGATTCAAGAACCGTTCAAAAAGCAAATCATATTTAATAGGATCTAGACCTGTAATCCCCAATAAGTAGGCTACTACTGACCCTGCCGCACTACCACGACCTGGGCCTACTAGTACCCCATGTTCACGAGCATATTTAACATAGTCCCAAACGATGAGGAAGTAATCTTCAAATCCCATACGACTGATAACACCTAACTCATAATCTAGCCGCTCTTGTAATACCGGTGTTACCTCTGGGTAAAATTGAGGAATATAGGACTCACAAACTTTACGCAAATAAGAATGTGCTGTTTCCCCTTCTGGTACATCAAATTTCGGCAAATGGTGGGCATCAAAATTGAACTCTACATGGCAACGTTCCGCAATTTTTAACGTATTATCCAAAGCTTCTGGAATATGACCAAAGAGTTCTTCCATTTCATTGCCGCTTTTCATGTAAAACTCATTACTGAAAAACTTCATGCGATCTACATCATTCCGCCTTGCACCCGTAGCAATACATACCTTAATATCATGCGCTTCCGCATCGTCTGCATAGACATAGTGAAAGTCATTGGAGCATACTAGACCTACACCATATTGCTCCGCCATCTCTACTAGCACATCTTGGACACGCAATTCTTTTGGGTCTCCATGATTCTGAACTTCTAAGAAAAAGTTCTCTTTCCCATAAGTCTCAATATACCATTCGAGGGCTCGATGAGCGCCCTCCATGTTGTCCTGTAAAATCAGTTGCGGAATTTCTCCTGCAATACAAGCACTTAAGGCAATAATTCCTTTGTTATATGTTGCCAACAATTCTCTATCTGCACGAGGTTTACGATAAAACCCTTCTGTAGAGGATTTAGATACGATTTTTACAATATTTTCGTATCCTTCCATGGTTTCTGCCAAGAGAATTAAATGCTTTAATCGTTCATAAGTCTTACCTTCAGGGCGGTCAAAACGACTGCCTTCAGTGACATACACTTCACACCCTAAAATTGGTTTGATGCCTTGTGCCATGGCCTCTTTATAAAAATATATAGCTCCATACATATTGCCATGGTCCGTTAACGCTAGGGCAGGCATATTGAGTTCTTTCGCACGACTCACCATTTGTGGCAATCGACTAATGCCATCAATGAGGCTATATTCACTATGACTATGCAGATGTACAAATGGTCTCATGGGCCCTCCTTACTAACGTAACACGATATGCTTTCATTCCCTTTATTATATCATACATTACGTATTTCAGTGTACCGTGAAAGCGTTTGACACCTGTCGATGAATGGATAATTACAAACTTAAAAATGCCTATGTAATTCGTACAGCAAATTACACAGGCTTTGTTTTATTTGATACTGTTACTGCTTGGTACATCAATGCTAAGCACATTTATGTATAATATGCCTTCATTTCTGCTTTCACTTGTTTCCAGTTCGGCAACACATCGCTCATGACCTTGTAAAAGCGTGACGAATGGTTCGCCTCGATGAAGTGCGCAAATTCATGGACCATCACATAGTGAGCAAACTCCGTAGGCCCTAATAGCAAGCGAGTATTCATAGTGATAATTTCTTTTACAGGCATACAAGAGCCCCAACGGCTCGTCATGTACCGCAAGCGCAAGGTCGGTGTCGGCACTGTATATCCCGCTTGTTGAAACTCATCATGCACTTGTTGTGCTAGCTTCTCCATAAAACCCTGACCTATGGTTTTCCAAAAATTAAGCCACATCCGTTCTACTTTGCTAGCATCTAGAACGTTAGGGTCACTTGGATAACGTACTAGCAATATATCGTTTGCTACTGTTACAGCGTAGGTAGAGGTGCTCCCACTCGATAGTTTTCTGTGTGAAAGACTATCGTGTACGGCTTTCCTTTTTGATGAACTACCTTGCAATGGAGAATCTGATGGAGTATCACTTAATTGACTATCCTGTGAAGGTATTTCCAAATAGGCAGATACTGTATGAGGCTTTTCTAGTACTACTCGATACATGTGACCCATCACCATGATTTCTGTATCTACAGCAGGTACCATGGGATGACCGCCTCTATCTTTTCGATTTTGTAGTGCCTTTTCTATGAAAGCTCGATGACGACAGATAAACTCTTCAATCATCCCTAGGGGGACGCGAGGAGAGGCAGACACTCGCACCACACCACTGCTGGTCACACGAAGATTCATGTTCTTTACTCGTTTTCTATGCAGTTCGTAAGTGATGCTCCCATCTGGCAGTGTGCGAAGTTCTCTCATCCTATCTCCTGTATCTCCTATATCATGACTAATATGTTACTTATATATCTATTATAGGCTTTCACCTCTATAAAATACAACGCCCACATCACTCATAAACGCCTCTAATTCTATAAATAAAATTGAACATAATTATGGTATGCTATTGAAAAAAGATTTTTGGTTATCAATAAATTAGAAAATACCATATACAATGCTGCACATTTTTATAAACAATGAATCAACAATACGATACTTTAAACTCTGTTTGACATGTTATTTTTAATATGTTAGTATTTGAGTATAAAAGTATATCGAAAAGCGAGAACCTGTGAGTGTGGTGATTCCCACCAGCGATGTATATATGGTACATCGAAAAGCGAGAAACTGTGAGAGCGGTGATTCCCACCGATGGTGTATATATGGTACACCAAGAAGCGAGAACCTGTGAGAGCGGTGATTCCCACCAGCGATATACTTATTTATATCTACAATGCCGAGCTTTGTCTCGGCTTTTTTCATAGGAGAAGCTTAATGGAACGAGAGCCAAGATTTATAGTTTACACCGTATCTGAGGAATATAATGAGGTGTTATCTAAAGGTGATACTGAAGTTATGCGATCAACAGATGATAAAAAAACTCGCCCATTTGCTGGGGTATTATTTACATTAGAAAATAGAAACTATTTTGTTCCTTTGACATCACCTAAACCTAAACATCTTACTATGAAAAATAATAAAGAGATACATAAATTAGATGGGGGGCATCGTGGAATTATAGACTTTTGCAAAATGATTCCTGTGCCAGATTCACAATTAGAAAAAATAGACTTTTTTGAAAGAGAAAAAACACATCCCCATAACTACAACCTATTACGAAACCAGTTAAGGTTAGTAAACAAAGACCGTGAGACTATCCGTAAAAAAGCCAAAGAGTTTTATCAAAACTACTTTTCAAATAAAATGAGCAAAGGGATAAAAAAGAGATGCGTTAACTTACCAAGAGCTAACAAGCTTCACGATTGCTGGATAGAGCGAGAAAACATTTACAAAAAAGACAATCTCCAGGACAATTAAAAGGATACATCTAAAGACTTCAGTAGATAAAAAACTCTTACTACAACAATTGAACTTCAACAAAATATCTTTGCATAACAAAAAGCACAGGATCGCCCTCCTGTGCTTTTTTGTGTGTATCAATGTTAGATACTTCTTTGTTATTTTAGCCACTGCTATTGTATCATAATTACCTTACAAACTCCAGCCTTGTTTCATGAGAGATAGAAGCTAAGTCTTTCAACGGAATTACTCCCTATAGCATATGTAATTATTTTCCTGCTTTTGCTGCTTTCGCACGAGCGGAACGATCCAAGATGGCTTTACGCATACGGATATTTTCTGGTGTTACTTCTACCAATTCGTCATCGTTGATCCACTCTAGAGCTTGTTCCAAGCTGAAGATACGTGGAGGTGTTAAACGAACTGCCTCATCAGAGGAGCTAGAACGCATATTAGTAACATGTTTCTTTTTATTTGGGTTTACGTCCATGTCATTTTCACGAGCATTTTCGCCGATAACTTGGCCTGTGTATACTGGCACGTTAGCACCTAAGAATAAAGTACCACGGTCTTGTACAGAGTTCAAGCCATATGGTGTTGTTTCACCATCTTCGAAGGCTACCAAGGCACCGCGCGTACGGCCCGGGATATCTCCTTTGTATGGTGCATAGCCATGGAATACATGGTTCATGATACCATTACCTTTTGTAGCTGTTAAGAATTGCGCACGGAAACCAATCAAACCACGAGCAGGGACTACGAATTCCATACGTAAATAACCAGCTAATTCCACCATGTTGATTAACTCAGCTTTACGAACACCTAAGTTTTCCATTACGGCACCCATAAATTCTTGTGGCACGTCGATAGTTAAATGCTCCAATGGTTCACATTTTTGACCATTGATATCTTTGAAAATTACACGAGGTTTACCCACTTGTAATTCGTAACCTTCACGGCGCATCGTTTCAATCAATACTGCCAAATGCAATTCGCCACGGCCAGATACTTTGAAAGAGTCCGGAGAATCTGTTTCTTCTACACGCATGGATACGTTAGTTTCTACTTCTTTGAACAAACGGTCACGTAAATGACGGCTTGTTACATAGTCACCTTCACGACCTGCGAATGGAGAGTTGTTAACGGAGAACATCATAGATAATGTTGGCTCGTCGATAGAGATTGTTGGTAGTGCTTCTGGATTTTCTGCATCCGCTACTGTTTCACCGATATTGATGTCATCGATACCTACGAAAGCGATGATGTCACCCATGCCCGCTTCATTTGTCTCTACACGATTTAGACCATTATATGTGTACACACGACCAATTTTACCTTTACGAGTGCTTTCACCATTCATCAACACCACTTGTTGGTTTGGTTTCATACGACCGCGAACGATACGACCTACCGCAATTTTACCTACGAAATCATCATAGTCAAGGGTCGTTACCATGAACTGCAATGGACCATCGATGTCACCTTCTGGAGCTGGAATTTCTTTGATCAATACATCGAATAATGCCGTCATATCTGTGGAATCATCTTCCATAGATGCTTTCGCAATGCCATCACGAGCGGATGCATATACCACTGGGAAGTCCAATTGATCGTCGTCTGCTTCAAGCTCCATGAACAATTCTAATACTTCGTCTTCTACTTCATGAACACGTTGGTCAGGACGGTCAATTTTATTGATAACCACGATTGGTTTCAACCCTTGCTCCAAGGCTTTACGCAATACGTATTTCGTTTGTGGCATTGGGCCTTCGAAAGAGTCCACCAATAACAACACGCCGTCAACCATATTCAATACACGTTCTACTTCACCACCGAAGTCAGCATGGCCCGGTGTGTCCACGATGTTGATTTTCACATCGTTATGCATAACTGCTGTATTTTTGGAAAGAATCGTAATCCCTCTTTCACGTTCTAGGTCGTTAGAGTCCATTACACGTTCAGCAACTTTTTCATTATCACGGAAAATATGGCTTTGTTTAAGCAATGCGTCTACCAATGTTGTTTTACCATGGTCAACGTGGGCAATAATCGCCACATTGCGAAGATTTTCACGAATCATTCTATACTCCTTTATCTACTTAAGTAGGGTATTCCTAATATTTGTACAAATCGTACTACGACAGTCTATTATATACTTTATTTTAGGATTTTACAAGAAACTAGCTATACTTTCATGACAATATCTCTACAGTAGTCAAACATTTGTGACAATAGATTACTTCACAATATGGCATCCCCAGCCACTATATTCCCCGTCAAACTCTTCTGCCAAATCCATAAGATACCAGACAGTTTCATCGATATCTTCAAAATTATCTTCTCTGCCAATGACAAGTATATATGGATATTCCTTATCTATATCCTCATTATTGTTCTGATTTTCTGATGAAAGTTTTATAAAACTGTCTTCCATTACTTTGGCTAAAAAGGCTTCCCCATGTTCTTCCGTTTTAAAGAGTAGGCAATGTTCGAGTACTCTCGGCACCATACTATCACCATCACTTTTAATATTCTCAATAAGCATCCTATTCATAATGCTTTGGTATTCATATCTATCAGGATACAGTGCCTGAAAATACACTTCCCAGTCCGGATCTTCTACTACTGCCAATGTATAGGCATAGTCAGGGAAGTTTTCTGACATCATCTCAGAAATTTCATTGTAGTACCCCAACTCGTTCTTAACATAGGCAAAAATACGTGCTCGTTCATCGCATTTCACAACGCCTGCTAACATATCTCCATGTTGTTCAATAATCTCTACTACAGCGTCTTCTATATCATATAAATATTCCCCTTCTTCTTTTGTGGGAAACCCGTTGTCATCAGCATTCTTATATAATATTTGTAATTCTAGTCTTTTAGGGTAGTTTGCAGCGAACTCAAAATCCCTAAGAGCTAAATTGGTTCGAACCACAGCCGGCAAGTCGTAAGCAAATGCATTGCATAGATAAATGCCCCAGTCTTCATCAATTTCGGCAGTTTCTTGATTGATTACTTTCTCAGTAGCCACATTGGCTCTGCACTCTCTTTTTTCAATTTCTTCTTTACACTCTTTTACTACTCCCAATGCATTCTCATCCTCAGGATTTAACTCCGCCCAACGCAAGGCATAAGAAATCGCTTTTTCTTCCTCATGAGCCAAATACTGATAGGCATATGCCATACGCATATTCCATCCAGCCTTATCTTCCCCCTCTTCTCTAATTGAATTCAAAATATCTATCGATTTTAATAAAAATTTATCGCCAATAAAACTAGGTGTCCCTTTATCATCATTGCCGATAATTGCAAAGTTTTGATACGCACGAGCAAGCTGATACCAGACTTGGTAATCCCGTTCTTCCATAGGGATGCTTTCCAATGCTGTCATACATTCCGTATATGAATCTTCATCTGTAAGCTTTTCTATATACGCAAAAAATTCTTTGCGATTTTCTGAGTTCCATTTCATGTTACATTACCCCTGCTCTTTATCGTTTATCTAACATTAAAAACACAACACCACAAATCGTAAGCAACAACCCACACAGTCCTATAAAGACTCTATATCCTTTCTCACCCCACACTTCAAAAATAAATGCGCGTCGCACCTTATCTCCGACTGTAGCTTGATACACCCATTTCCAATCTCGTATAGCACCGATTAAAAATAGTAATCCACCTGCTATCAATACATACTGGTA
>ERZ772909.47-NODE-47-length-105982-cov-4.603472_pt1 | contig 105982 bp, 127 predicted proteins | sample MGYA00511137_ERZ772909 | MGnify/ENA primary metagenome ERZ772909 (study PRJEB29015, sample SAMEA2738095) | human oral metagenome | biome: human oral; feature: human-associated habitat; material: saliva | place: China | collected 2270 ... | reverse complement strand
CACCACCCATTGCAAAGAATGTCTTATTTTCAATAATGTACTTGTACCCTCTCATTAAATGATAGATTTTATCTTTTAATACTTCGTGAGTAGGGTTTCCGTACATCTCAACAATAGGTACTTTATTTAATATATCAAAATTTTCGTGATTGCCATCTATGAATAGAATATGCTTATAAGAAACAGAATCAGCCAAGCGATTAAGGAATTCATTGTCGTCTTTTTCATTATACCATATACCACCAAAATCACCAAGAATGATTAAAACATCTTCATCTGTAACTCTTTTTTCTTTTGATAATTCTACTAATGGCTCTAAATCAATAGTTCTGTGTAAATCTCCGTATAGATAAATACTCATACTACTTACACATCTCTTCAATCTCTTCAGTAATGTCGTCAGGGTGTAAGAATGCAAATAGTGGTAAATCATCGTAGCGTTCTTCACTTACTTCAAAATAAACCCAGTCAGCATATTCAAATGAGAATAAACCGCCTTTGTAACCTTCGTACTTAGAACCATCAGTTAGCTTATCAATAATTACTAGTAAATCAGCAAGAGTCATATATTTATCACTATCTTTAAAGAAAATAGCAGGCTGAAAATAATCACCTCTCCAGCTACCAAACCCTCTGTAATAATTATCATCAAGCTTAGTTGTATCTACATAATTTATTCTTACGTCAGGATATTCTCTGCATAATCTCTTTAGAGTCGTAATGTTCATCATATTTTCCCTTTCTATACAAGCTTAAACTTAAAATCTCTTTTTGCGTCTTTAAAGAATATAAGAATATCATTTGCGTACTTCTTGTCAGATTTTATTTCAATCTCTTCTGTTCTATACTCACTCATAAAATACCTTGGTAAGTGATTTGATATTCTAATTCTTACTTCGTCTTTTTCAAATATCGCTACGTTATTGACTGTGTACTCAAAACCCGCAAGTGCATTGAATAATTCTGCTTTATTCTTATTAGTTGATGTATCAATGTATAAATATACAGAGTCGTTATGTTCAGAAATACATACTTTATTTATCGTATCGGCAGAAAATGTATTGATTATTGAAAATACAAACTCTTCTCTTTCAGTAAGGTTATTATAAATATTTTCGTATGTACTAATTGCTGCATCAACGTTTGAGATAGTTCTGTCATTCGCAAATAAATCACATTCTTTTTTAATATGTAATGCTGTATTAGAATTATAATCTGATATAATCTCTTTTGCAGCTAACTGCGCTTGTATATAAACATCAGCAATTTTACGCTTTAGCTCTTTACTGTCTTGCAGTGCTGTGAATTTTGTCGTCTTTAAATCAAAGAATGGGTTTAAAATAAGCACATACTTATTATTTGAATCTTTCTTAGCGAAGAGTAGTTCTCTGCCTACTAACTTATCAAGATTATCATAAACATAAGATGTGCTTTTATTCAATGTATTAGCAAATTCTTTAGTTGATATTTTAAGTTCCATACGTTAAATCTCCTTTAATAAGAAGATTTTAACATAATATGATATAAAAGTAAACTATTGAGCAAGCTTTTCTTTTACAAGCTTTACTACTTGACTTGACATTGCTTTATTAAGAATTCTCTGATTAAAATATGAATCGGGGTTATCTTTAATGTAATCAGTCTTTACGTCTTCTAAGTATGCAGGAATGATAGCGCCAAGGTTTCTTACTGATAACTCAATATCTCCTTTAGAGAGTAGATTATCTAGTCTCTGCATTGTGAAATATCTCTCAATGTTATCTTTAAAGTTAATCTCATCGTCAGTTAGTACAGGTGCTTCTTTCTTTCTGCTCTTAATCTCAGCAAACTGCTCTGTCTTATGCTTTACTCCTAGATAATTGCACACTGCACCATTATCAAAAGCTAGTATTTGCCCATCAAAAGGTTTATACACTAGACCTTCGATAGGACCGCCAAGCCTTGATGTCTCAGGTAGTTCAGTCGTAAGCCACTCTCTAAGAGGTTTAACTCCTGTAAAGAATGGTACGGTTAATTGACCAAAAACGTGAAGCAGCTCTTCAGCAGTTAGAGTATAAGCTCTGTTATCTTCTTCAAATACGAAAACATCAAATACTCTGAATTCTTTTATGCCTGCTTTATTTTCAGCGTATTCCATATTCTGAATACCACTGCCATATAACTCACCAAAGACAATTACTTTAGTTATGTCATTTTCTTTTTTACTTAGATTTACTGAACCATCGAGAATTGATTTTGCAATACTCTCAATATCTTTAAGGTTGTTAGTAGTTGCAAGATAACTACCAAGAGCTTTATCATTAAGCGTTACTTCTCTATTTCTACTAAAATATCTAGTGGAGTCTTTAGTAAACTCTATCGACATATTACTACCGTGAATCTTCTCAGTAGCATAAAACTCTTCATCAAGAACAGCCATAAGTTTTCTTGAACTTGTAATATTATAATGATTTTCAAGTGACGGGTATTTTAACATCTTAATCTCTCCTCGTATGAATTACTTAAGCAAGCAAGCACAATCGAAATTATCTAAATCAATAACTTCTTCAACGCTGTCATCAGTGAACTGCTGAATATAGGTCTGATTTCTTGCTATGCTCTTGTATACATCAATCTCGCGTATACTTTCACTTGTGTCGCAAGCAATTATATCTCGTGTTGTAGTGCCTGCTAGTAGATAAACATATATCTCATTTTCAGATGAATATGTATCTACTAGTACATTACAAATATTCTGAGACTTTATATGAACTAGCATATCGTATATTACGTTGTTAGCGAAAAAGTCAACATTCTTAGATATGTCTGAAACCATCAACTTCATATCTTCTGCGCAACCACCATTGAAGTACATTCTAACATCGAATAAAATGTAATCTCTTACTGATTCGTCTATTGAGATATACTCAGCAGCATAACCACGTACATTTGTATCAGTCATGTCACCAGAGTGTGTTAAACCCTCTTGATGAGTATAGCCATTCCAACCAATATGACAAGAACGTGTCTTTGCGTGCAAGTCTATATCAACGCGCTCCGTATCCCAGTAGACACCAACGCTGTAGCTCTTTCTAGGTAGAGTAATCTTTGTACAAGCAGGTAAATGACCAAGCATACGCTTCAAAGATGTAGGCATAGCGATATCTACATTCTCAGGTAACTTGATATTCAAAGACTGAATATGCTTGCGAATAACATCTTCAAGAGCGTTCACTACTTTTCCTGTTAGTCTCTTAGAGCTTACAGTTTCCTTTATAAACTTCTTACCATTTCTAATAGTGTAAATAGTAAAATAGTCGTTTGTTCTCTGCTTATTAGCATTGAGAATCTGAGTAGCCTTAGCAATGTCTATATTCTCTGCCATCTTCAACTGCTCTTTTTCTGATAGCTCAAAAAATCTCTCAATCTTCGTGAACTTCTTTGGAACAGCCTTTGTCTTACTCTGTCTAAGGGCTCTATTTATAAGAGTAATTGTTTCTTTGCTGCAATGTCTCTTGCAAAGCATAAGAATATCTCTGTATCTGTTAGCGTCTCTTACAGCATTTTCGAAGTTAGTTGTTAGCTCTCTGTACAAAAGCTTGTTTACAACGTGGCCATTCATAAGATAGTACTTCTTATCAAGCTCTCTTATAAGATTACGATTAATGAAAAGAGTACTACCTGTAACAGTATAATTAATCACGCGCATAAGAGTATCAAGACCTACAGCATCAGCGCCGATATTAGCGATATACATTACTTCAAGCTCTCTGTTGTTGATGTTTTCAAGCGCAATGTTATTTGTTTCAATAAACTCATAAATACTCAATACATCATCAGAGTCAAGAGCGATGTTTGTCTGCACTAGAGTCTTAATCTTTTCAATCGCTTCATCAAGAGTGATAGTATTAATAAAGTTAATCTTTGCCTTAACTATGCCCTCTATTTCTCCACTGTTCATAGAGAAAACGTTGCCGTCATTACGCAACTCTTCAATACCACCATATGTTGATAGATAGTGTATAATCTGCAATACCTTCGCTGTAACTTCATCTAGTGATTCAACAAATTCCTTGCTATCATAAAAAGTAGCAGTAAGTGCAGCAGCTGGTATGCCATATTTCTTTGCAAGCTCTTTTGCAGTATAAAATTCTATTGACTTAGGTATGACAATAGAAAACTCTTTTAAAAGCTCAGGGTAGAACTTATCAGTCTTATTATCTACTATTACTGCGTTAAACAACTTCATTTGTGTTCTTATATCCATTTATTCCTCCGTATAGCTCTCAGATATACTCCAGACGTACGAGATTAACTTCTCGTAAACTTTTATGTACTTATAGTATAATTTATCAGTGAACTACCCCTACTTACGCTAACGCTTAGAAGTAGGAGCTTCTTGGGTAATATGCTGACTTACTGATTAGCTGACTAATCAACAGGGGTTACATAAATTTACCAAGCTATCCCCGTAGTTCCTGCGGTTGTATTGTTTTTCTAATTTACACTAAACGCAAACCTCCATTAAGAATATTGATGCTTGCGTTAATATCTCTATCGTGATGACTACCGCAGTTTTCACAAGTCCAATCTCTAACAGAAAGAGGTTTCTTACCTGAGTTAAAACCGCAATCTGAACAAAGCTGAGAAGAAGGATACCAACGGCTAATTTTAGACACTTGTTTTTCGTACCAATCAGCTTTATATTCCAACATTCTCACAAATTCAGACCAAGAAACATCACCGATTGCTTTTGCTAATTTATGGTTTTTCATGAGGTTTTTACTTGATAAGTCTTCAATACATAAAATATCGTGGTTCTTGACAAGATATGTACTAAGCTTATGAAGAAAATCTCTACGCATATTAGCAATCTTTTCATAGATTCTAGCTACTTTTACTCGTTGTTTTTGATAGTTCTTACTATCAGAGAGCTTTCTCCCTACTTTCTTAGCAGCTAAAGCTCTACGAGATAAAATCTTTTGTTCTTTAGCTAGTTTCTCTGACAACTGCTTGAAAAATCGCTCATTACCTATTTTCTCTCCTGTGGAAAGAATGGCAAAGTCAGAAAGCCCAAGGTCGATACCAACATTGGAATTTGTTTTAGGGAGTGAAGTAATCTCGGTTTCACACAAAATAGAAACATAATATTTCCCAGTTGGCGTCATTGAAATTGTGGCACTCTTAATAACATCTTCAATTTGACGGTGTGCTTTTACTCGCACCCAACCGACTTTAGGTAACTTTATAAACCTACCGTCTAAAGCAATACTACCTCCCTGATTATTAGTTTGGTAGGACTGGCTATGACTCTTTTTCTTGAATTTAGGAAAACCAAAACCTGACGTGAAGAAGTTTTTGTAAGCTTTCTGAAGATTGAGTTGTACGTTAGATAAAGCTAAACTATCTACTTCTTTTAACCAAGGGAAGTCTTTCTTGTATTGAGCTGGCGCGGTATATAAAGTTTCGCCAGTTTCTTCATAATGCTTTATTTTATCCGCTAACATCATATTCCAAATAGCTCTGGAACAACCAAAGGTTTTAGCAAAAAACTGTTTTTGTTCTTCGTTAGGGTACAACCTGAATTTATAAGCTTTTTGTTTAATAGTCATTTTTTTTTCTTTCCCTTGATTTTCGATATAACGCTCAGAAGTTAAATCTGAGCTTCTTTTAAACTAACTAATCTCTCTAATCTTCTTCTGAATCTTAAGACCGCAATAAATAGTAAAGCAAGACGCGCATAGATTAGCAACAATCTTTAGAAAAGAAGGAGTAGGCAATTCAATCTCATTAACAATACCTGTTAGAGTAATAACTCCAACTACAACCAATATTTTACTGATAATATCACAAATCTTAATATTCATACGTAAAATCTCCTTTTTAAATGGTAGATTAATTATAACATACGTGTACGGCAATGTAAACAACAATTAAAAGCAATATCTCTTTTTAAATCTTTCAAACTCTTTTTCTACTTTATCTTTCTCACGCTTTACATCTTCTATAATGTACGGTCTATATCCGCAGTTAATTATTTCTCTTAGCTTTATTCTATCTCTATTCTGAACTTGCTTTAGTTTCTGCGTCTTAGATATTTCAATATAATGCCAAGGACCATTCCACAAAATAGCTACTTTTAAACTAGGAATTATTATATCTGCATCCCAACCATTGAACATAACTGCATTATGTAAAACATTCTCTTTTCCAAAATACTGCTCGCATAATTGACAAAAAGCTATCTCATTCTTACTTCTTAAATTCTGTAATGCTACAAGCTTTTTGCCTAATTCACTTCTAAGAGTATGTAAACATTCATCTGAGCAAGTTTTTCTAAAGCGCATATTATAAGATAAAGCTTTACCGCACTGAGTACATCTATTAGGGTTACGTTCATAAGAAATAATATTCTTAGAAATATCGCGTTTATACATTCTATTCAAACCACTTTTACCTATCTTAGCTTTAGTCTCTTCAGAATGTTGACGAGTATTAGCACAACTACGCGAACAAAATCTTCCTGAACCATAGAAAACTGTCATAACTCTACCGCACTTTTCACACCGATGCTTCTCATCAATCCATTTCTGCGCAAGTGTCTTACGTTTTTCTTTTGCTTTTTCTGATTGACGTTTTCTACTTATCGACGCGCCACTAGAAAAAGCAGATTTTACTTTATTATAAACATCTAGATTGCCATACTTATCTAACTGATATGTTTTACAATGTGATTTATGACCGTTGAATTGTTGCGCGTTCATAAATTCTCTGCCACATACGCATTTATACATTTTCATTAAACTAAATCTCCTTTAATAAAAAAAAATAGTAGCCGTAAGCACGACTACTACTCTTGGTGCACCATCTTTGATTTGAACAAAGGACCTTGCGGTTATGAGCCGCCTGCTCTAACCTACTGAGCTAATGGTACAAATGGCGGGAAGAGTGAGACTCGAACTCACGCGACTGTTACATCCTAGCAGTGTAGCAAACTGCCCTCTTCACCAAACTTGAGTATCTTCCCGTATATGGCGCGTCACGAAGGACTTGAACCCTCATCCTACTAATTCGTAGTTAGGCACTCTATCCAATTGAGCTAGTGACGCAAAAAGTATTGGATGCAGAGGCCGGATTCGAACCGGCGATTTTCAGGTTATGAGCCTGACGAGATGACCTCTTCTCTACTCTGCAATGTATCTGGCAGCGGGGGTGGGACTTGAACCCACAAGCACTAGGCGCAGGAGTCAAATTCCTGTATGTATACCAATTTCATCACCCCGCTAAGTGGTGAGTCCACAAGGAGTCGAACCTTGGACAAGTAATTTAGAAGATTACTGCTCTATCCAACTGAGCTATGGACTCATATGGAGCAGAAGATGAGAATTGAACTCACAGCCTCTACCTTGGCAAGGTAGTGTTCTAACCAATATGAACTACTTCTGCAAATGAAAAAGAGAATAAGTGAATTCTCTTTAAAATATTATGACGTTGCGCTTAGCGCATTCCTGGGTAAGCCTAGGTCACTCTCATTAGTTTTTTAACTAACTACCCTCCAGAGCAAATTTACCAAGCGAAAATACGGTCGTCAACCGCGATTAATATGATTATATCACAAAATGTTTAATATGTAAACATTACTCATAATACTTATTCAAGCCTTTGTAATTTTTCTTTATGTCATTGAATAGTTTTTCATCAGTAATTTTTGCTATATTTTCTTGCTGCTCTTTTTCTTTGTTAATCAGATACTCAAAATTCTTTATGAATATTTCTATTTCTTTGTTTAGTACTTCTTCATCGTATTTTACTTTTGTTTCTGTTGTTGTAAAACTATCTCTTGCTGTGATTAGATTATGAAGAGGTGTAATAAGAGTTTTATAGAATTTATCTGCGCCATAAGAGTAAATGTAATTTTCTATCATACTTATATCATAATTTTTATTTGTGCATGTAGTCAAAACTTCATTTATTTTTAATTTTCTTACATATGTTATCATACTTACGCAAAAGAGTATATGCACTAGTGCTACTAAGATAATCATAATACCAAAGAGCAATGAAGAATGCTTTATACATAAAATGTATATCACTGCTGTAATTATTATAATTAAATTAACAGTGAACCAAGTACGTAACATGCTTTTAAACTGCTTAGCTGTCAAATTGTCTTCGTTGATAGCAGAATGAAATGCAAGAAACATTACAAACTGCGCGAATAAATAAAAAACGTATATCAATGTAAAAATAAATGCTATCATAATTTCTCCTTTATCTTATCTTCTTTTATATTAAGCGTTAAAATATTTGCAAAGGTTATACAAACACAGAGTAATGATATGATTACAAAAGGATAACTATTAATATTTACAAAGAATACATCTATCACGATAATTGCTAGTAATATAATTATTGCAAATACTGACTTACATCTTTCTTCAGTAGGAGTACTGCATTGTTTTCTAAGCCTTACTCTGCTACATACTAAACTATCAAATGTATTACGTGCGATTATTACTATTGACATAATGAAAATTAATTTTGTTATTGTACTCATAGTTTATTTCTCCTTATGCTGTTATAATAAACTATTTTCGGTTGTTTGTAAACTAAAATAAAAAAAAAATGCAACATACGCTGCATAAAATTTGGAGCTGATAGAGGGACTTGAACCCCAACATTCTGATTACAAAACAGACACTCTACCAATTGAGCTATACCAGCATATATGGACTGACTTATGTAGGCTCTGTCTAGCTAGCTTTAGAGCTTTACCGACTAATACGAATATCGGCTACATAAGTTTGACTTTCACTCTCGTATTTCCTCATTACCAGTGGTAGAAAATTGAGCTACTCGTTATTATGAAAAGTTATACGTTAGATTAAAACTAACTTCACTACCAAGTAAGATTATCTCAGATATTATGCCGACATGGCTACTCACTGACTTACCCTTTTCATAATGTCCATTCTTTAGTACATTAGTTATATAGCAGTCACGCCACGTGCAGGCTGTACTGTGTGACCGTAGGCGGCTACTCAGAGCTCTAAGCAGCCATAAAGAGAATCTGTGCACCCACTGAAGACGGGACTTGAACCCGCAATCTTCTGCTATTGCAGACGTTTACCTAATTAAACTGTAATCAGCGAAATTCTCTTATTGGTAGGCTATTTAAGATTCGAACTTAAGACCTTTCGCGTATCAGACGAATGCTCTAACCACCTGAGCTAATAGCCTATATTTTGGTCACAGTGGCAGGATTCAAACCTGCGGCCGCACGAACCCAAATCGCGCGCTCTATCAAACTGAGCTACACTGTGATAAGTTAGCGCTTAGAGGTTTCTGCCTGTCCTCAGTGCAGCGAAGTTGATTAAGCTAGCTGACTTCCTAATGATTAAGCGCTGGGGAATTCATCGAATTAATCACTTTCGATAAATTAATAAAATTATAACACATTATGATTGCGTTGTAAACAACTATTTAAGCATTATTTTTCAAAATTGCTATTATTTCTTTATATGCCTTGGCAGTCTCTTCTGCACGCTCAACTATCTCTTCATTGATATTATCAACAGAAGGTAATTCTTCTATGACGTCGCCGTTATATAAAATATTTAATACCTTAAATTTAACATCTAACGATTTTGCGTACATGTCAAATTTATACTCAACTTTAAAATCTAAACGTATAAATTTTGTAAGTTCAATAGTAATTTTTCTAGCGCGATTAAAGTCTATTTTTAATAATGTATATCTAAAAGGTTCAAATACAACAATTTTATCTAGTTCTTCTTTTAAACGATTGCGTGCTGCGTTTGTTATAGTTGAATTATCTGTTATTTCTTTCGCTGCGTTATATCTGTAAAGTAGTACGCTTCCACAAGCTTGACGTAGTCTCTTTTCAAGAATGTTTTCACCCATGTTATTTACTCTGTCTTTAGGTGGCATACAACTTACTCTTGATGTAATACATTTGAATGTGACTCTATAAAGTGAGTTGCCTGAAATAAAATGAGCTGTATTGTCAACTTGTCTGTAGTGTATATGCTTATATATTGTTGAAGCACAATTCAGAACATTCATTATGTTTGCAATATTTTCTATATTACGCCCTTTTAAAAATCTCTTTAATTCTTTCATCAAGATATTTCTATTTTCAGCGTAAAAAGATGTTGTAAAAATTGGAGTTTCACTATAATCTTGAGTAACACATTCAAACATTTCAATCTTAACGTCAAACTGCTTAAATCTTTTCTTCTTGTAATTGAATTCCATTTTATTTCCTTTCAAAAATTGGCAGGAGCAGTAGGACTCGAACCCACATCGTACGGTTTTGGAGACCGACATCATAAGCCATTAGAACATACCCCTACAATGGAGACGGCACTCAGAATCGAACTGAGATAAGCAGATTTGCAGTCTGCTGTCTTGAGCCACTGGACTATGCCGCCTTATTGTAATAAAATTGAGTCTAAAGATATATGAAAAATCTTTCTATCTTTATCTATGAAAATGCTCAATGCACTACTAGATATATCGTCTCTAATCTGACATAGAATATTTTCTTCATCGAATGCATAATACTTTACAGAGTAAGCGTAGCAAGAACATTCAACAAGACGTTCAGATAGAGTATCACCAATGTTTAATTCATCTAGTTTAACTCTATCAAGAATATCGATAAAACATTCAAACGCATAAATGTCAAAGGCTTTAGTAAATGCTACGTCTTGCATAAACTTATAGAAGAATTTGATGTCGTTATTCATTTGCTTACCTTCTTAATATCTTAAATCAATAAAATCAATATCTATTAACTTTTTCGTGTCTTTTTCTGTATAAAGTGCTAATTGTGCATTTTTCGTGTCGATTACGTAATTAATTCTGTCTATTCCTTCAATGCGACGCACATTAAATTCATCGTTTGAGCAAACTTCGATACCACCAAAAGTACTACCAACTTGTATAAAACCAAATAATTCAGCTTCATGCATCGCACTGAATAACTCAATCAATGCTTTTATATCACATCCCCACTGAGCTGTTATAAACTTCTGTATGTCTGCGTTACGTGCTTTTATTCTTTTGAATAACTGAAACTCAACATCATCATACAGCTTATCGCGAAAACGTACTGCGTTTACAGCATCTAGCTCAAGTCTAGTTCTTTCTCTTAGCAAGTCTGCATACTCAGTTTCAAACGCGTCAAGACTTGATATAGCGTTTTGTGCTCTATCGTCTGCTCTTTCGCAATCTGCTTTACAATTTTTTAGTAAATCTTTTATTTCATCTGTCATACTTTACCTCACCTTAATTAGCTTTAAAATTATAAATTGGCTTAATTATACGCTCAATATCTACTGTATCAGCGATTGCAGCCTTAATCTCATCAAGAGGCTTATATGCCATAGGAGATTCATCAAGAGTACTTCTACCAACGCAAGATGTATAAATACCTTCCATAGATTTTTCAAACTCTTCTACAGTTAGAGTAGCTTTAGCAGCACTTCTAGAAAGAACTCTACCTGCACCGTGAGGAGCAGAACAGTTCCAATCAGCGTTACCTTTACCGATACCAATAATTGAACCATCTTTCATAGAGATAGGAATGATTACTCTCTCACCCTTTTGAGCAGAGATTGCACCTTTACGAATAATCTTATTTTCTACGTCAATGTAATTATGAATAGAGCAGAAATGCTCTAGTATATCCCAATTCATATATGAGATAATCTCATCAGCCATAGCTTGTCTTGATAAAGAAGCGTACTCAGTAGCTATCTTCATATCGTGCAGATAATCTTCTAAGTCTGTACCCATAACACATCTTAAATCTTTAGGTATGATTGGATATTCTTCTTTTATTCTCTTTATTTCGTTTTGTATTTCGCTCTGTCTATCAGCTCTCTTTAAATCTTCAATAACTGCATTTATATCTACATTGTTTTCATTCTTTTCAGCAATATCTTGGTAGTACTTACAAATCTCTATGCCAAGATGTCTTGAACCCGAGTGTACAACTAAGTAGTTATAACCCTCTTCATCGACATTTATTTCGATAAAATGATTACCACCGCCTAAAGAACCTAAAGAGAACATAGCTCCATTATAGTCGATAACATCAAAACATCTTAATTCTTTTAGTCTTGCGTTATTTGCAAATCTATGAGCAGTATTTCTCTTACTAAAACCATAAGGCACTCTTGTATTTGCTTGCAACATTTCGTCTAGCTTAGCGAAATCTATTTCATCTACCTTAAACTTATAAACTTCTACACCGCAGCCAATATCAACACCTACAAGATTAGGACAAGCTCTATCTACGATTTTCATAGTAGTACCCACAGTACAACCTTTACCTGCGTGAACATCAGGCATAAAACGAGCATTACTGTCTTTAGCAAAAGGCTGATTTAATAGATTAACTATCTGTTTCTGTGCTTCTACTTCGCAGTTGTCTGTAAATATTTTTGCTGTACCGTATTTTCCATTTAATTCAAACATAGATAAACTTCTCCTTAAGTAGTTGATATATTTATTATATCACTTATTCAGAATGATGTAAACATAAAAAAAATCAAGCGTAATGCTTGATTTTAATCTTCGTTATATATCTTTTTGAATTGTTTCAGTAATTCTCTGTCTTTAACGAGAGTTTGATTATGCTTTTCTTCATTTTCTTTCTGTATTTTAGCGCTTTGCTCATCCATCAGATTAATAAAATTATCTATTTCTTTTTCAACAATATCGTTTAAATACACTTGTTTAACTTCATCAGTGTCAAAATACTTTGACACTTTAAATAGCTTACGTAAGTGTTTTAATTCCTTTCTTGCAACTTTATTATGACGACTATCAAGGTCAACAAAATCATCAACTAATTCTGTTAAATCAATATCAAAATATACTTTGATTTTTTGATATAGTTTACAATCTTTCTTGAATCTATGCGCATATATATGGAAAACAACTAACGATAACACATACACTACGTTTACAGTAAACTGGATAAATTTCAGCAGTAGTCCATCTTTGTCGCTTAAACTGCCGTATATATTAAAACTCAAAGCAATGCATAGTATGATTGCCGTATTAATGCAGAATACAAGACATATATACATCAAACGGTCTTCAGTATCAGATATATTACTGCCAAACTGTAACATTCCATAATATGCATAATACAGTAAAATCATTAAAACACTAATAATGATGTTAACAACTATTATACTGCACATTGCTTTAACTCCTTTGCTACTCTCAGTACTTCTCTAAGTACTTTGCCGTTTCTTTCAGCTATAGCTATTTCCTCTTTAGTAGGTGTAAAATTATTATAGATTGCTTCTTCAACACATCTATAAACGTAAAGACCAGCATTCGCCGGTTTATACTCTTCTGCTGCATGTAGAATCTTTTCTATTTCTTTGCCCATACTTCTTGCGTATACTACTTCTTTACCAAATTTAATGTGACTAAATGTTACTTCAACACAATTATTTTCAGTATCAAATAATTCATCGAAGTTAAAGTAAATTTCAATATCACCATTTAACTTAATACACTGCTCGCTGTATGGGACATCAATACTGAATGCATTGTTATACATATAAAAACTTACTTCTTCATGAAGTAACTCTTCAAGCTGAGGTTGAATTAGTTCTATAAGACGGCGTTCATATTGTCTATGGAATAAGTTTCCAAAGAATCTATAAAGCATAGCATGTGTCTGCTTACGTCTCTTTTGGTAGATATTCTCGCCTTTTTCATTCACGCTAAACTCATATGCTTCTTTTTTAAGTCTAGTGCATATCTGCTGGATATTTATAATAAACATCATATCTTCAAAAAAATGTATGATGCTCTCATATTTCCCATCATTTACGTCGTTAAGAGCTTGCGTAACCTCGTGCATTATCTCTGGTAGTACAGGTCTTGTTACACCTTTTGCCTTAAGAGCTTGCTTTAGGCTCTTCATTGCAGTATTTCTATTCTTGTATTTAACAATATTTTCAATGCTATGTTCATTAGTTGATATTCTGACAGTCTGCAAATCGATTGTGTAATCTTTTACTCTCTTCTTCCAGTAACCTTTATTCATTACTTACTCTCCTCTTCTACGGCTATTCTAACTCTCTTGCTTATATCTTCTAAGTCGTGCATCAGTTTTGAAAGCTCTTTGAAGCTCTTTTTGTAGCAAGTACATCTAAAATCGTTGTCGTTTTCTGTATCAACAACTTTTTCTAAGAATGTGTCAATATCGCCGTTTTTCGACATTACATTAAACATAAAGCTAATTCCTACTTTTTCAACAAAGACATAAGAAGGTGTAACAATTCTATTCTGCCCATTAATTCTAATGCCTGATACAATTTTATGAATTATATCTTTTCTCAATAGCTCTGTAATAATTGTTGAGTAAAAGTCTACTTCATTACGTAGTCTTGTTAATGAATTTTTCTGCGCAAGAACTTGACTCTTTCTCTTCTCTTCAACATCTTCACCTTGCTCGTTAAACTGCGGCTTTTCAACCGATGTTACACTGTAACCTGAGATGAATATATAGTAACTATTTTCATCGTGATACTCAGGTACTACAAATGACTTAGCTTTACTGCTGCAGTTAGCAGTAAGCGCTTTCATAACGTATGTTCTATTACATTTTGAATAACGCAAAAACTGCTTTACGCTCTTGATTACATCATTTTTATTGCCTGTTTCATAAAAATCAGTACTTGGCGCACAACACTCACCACAGCCCATTATCTCTACGTAAAATTCTCTTTTCAATACGTTCATAATATTTATCTCCTTTGTATAGTTAATAATAACATATGCAAGAGTAAATGTAAACAAAAAAAAAGATGTAATTGCTTACATCTTTAAAGTATTTTTGTATAAAAGATATAAAGGAGCTACAATGAGTAAAAGTATTAAGCAAAACTTAAAGACAAATATAACTATAAGTATAACTAACAATAAAGCTAATGTAACTATGAGTTCCATATTTATCTCCTTAATATCTTAGACTGCGACGTACTAACAAACCATTAGTAGCTGCATTATATATCTTTAAATTATCTTTTATTATAGCAATTAATTCTTCTGGAGGTTCGTAGTCATTTTCCAATGCGCATTCTACACAAAGGTCAATAATTTCTGCAATATTACAATCTTCATATTTACTGTCTATCTTTTCTACGACATCAGCGATAGCTTCTAATAACTCACGCTCATCGCTAAAGAAAATATTATCTCTGTTATTTATTAAGTCATACACATCTTCATTCACTACAGAGATAAAACGGAAGTAATCAGCAAAATCATTATCAATTTTCTTACCTTTATATGTAATGCTATCAACTTCAACGATGTACTTGCCAATAGCAATTGTCTTTTTTAAATTAACTTTCACATTTACATCTTCATTTATGTTAAATACTCTGTTGTCGAAATCGAATGTACCTTCATTTATTGCAAGATGAATCTCTTCGTCTAAAAGCTGAGAAAGTACGTCATAGTCAACTTCAAACAAGTCATTGAAAAAGTCTTTCAGTATAACTTTCAACTGCTGCTTTCTGCGCTTATCATAAATATATTCGCCTCTTTCATTACGTCGCTTATCTAGTGATGTTTCTTTTTTAAGTCTCTTGCATGTCTGCTCTACATCTACAACGTATGTGCAACCAGTTTCTGGGCAGAAAATATTGACAAATTCATAAATTCTGTCTTTCTTGTTATTGTCTAAGATATAAGCAACTTTACTCATAATCTTGTTATACAACTCTCCTGTAACTTCTTTTTGCTTAAGTGTTTTCTTAAGACTCTGCATAGCAATATTCTTGTTACAGTTAGTAGCTACTTCTTCAAACCAGACTTCTTCGACTGGCGCAAACATATTAAACATACGAGCTTTAATTGTACAATTTTTTGCTTGTTTCTTCCAATATTTTGTATTCAACGTAATTACCTCTATATTATTAAACGATTTAATTTATATAAGTTAATATATCATAAAATTACGCGTATGTAAACATAAAAAAAAAGACGTAAAATAAATTTACGTCAAACTATCTGGTGCGCCCGACAGGACTTGAACCTGCACGAATTGCTTCAGCGGATTTTAAGTCCGCTACGTCTGCCACTTCCGTCACGAGCACTTATTTATACTGCTAATGATTATTAATGCTATAGCTAGTACTACTAATAATTTTATTATAAATGTTAAAGATAAAACTACACTAACTGTAATTAGTAGCATTAGCATAAATGCAAGAAATGCTTTTAAATATTCTGTCATTTAAAACCTCTTTAGATATGGAGGAGAGTATGAGATTCGAACTCACGGAGCTTTTACACTCAATTGCTTTCAAGGCAATCATAATAAACCGGACTCTATCAACTCTCCATAAATGGTGTCCCGAATAGGACTCGAACCTATCACCTCTGGTACTTCACACCAGCACTCTACCAAATGAGTTATCGAGACGTGAACTACTCGGTAATAAATTACCGAGCTTCCTGCTTCAACTACCACTGCATCTAGCCTACATGGTTTCATGTGGGTTGGACGTCTTACACGATATCCACAGGCGTTGAGTTTGGGCTATTCCATCCCTACTTAATGCCTAAGAGCGTTCATCTCAGCTTTGAAAAACCGAGTTTTCTCGCTCAATGTTTCATAAAATTTTAGAATAGCAAGGGAGCGTGCTATATTTGTCGTCAACGCTTCTACTTTAAACTACTTATAGTTCAAACCTGACTACAAGAGAGATTTCCACTCTATCTTGATATCGTAGACAACTCTTAGTGCCTACAGCATCCTATTCTACGCTTGCTATTCTAAGGTCTTAGACAAAATCGACCTTTAAAAACCAGTCAACTGAGTAAGTCATCTGGTGGGCGCTAGCTACACAGTGGTAATAGCGTTTGGTACTCGCTGTAGGACTTGAACCTACGACCTCTTCCTTGTAAGGGAATTGTTCTCCCAGCTGAACTAAGCGAGCATATTTGGGGTGAGTAATGAGAATTGAACTCAATTCCTACAGAGTCACAATCTGTCGTGCTACCATTACACCATACTCACCATATGATATAAATTATATTATATCATAATCTAGATAAAATGTAAACATCTAACCTGTTATAAGTTTTCTGTCTTTTTCTTCTAGTACAAGAGTTTTATGTAATTCTTTTTCTAGTTCTGCAAGCTGCTCTTTGTCTCTTTCTCTTTCACGTCTACATTCGTCTTGTATTGCAAGCGCTTCTTTTAGTGCCTCTACTGTGTCAAGATGTACTGTCTTAATTCTTGAAATATCGATGATACCCTTTTCATTCTCTCTTACTGCTTTTGTAATATTACCTTTGAATAATTTTGCATTATCTTCAAGAGCTTTGTTTACAGCATTGTTGATGTCGTTTACTTGCTCTAGTAGCTTTTCTTGTCTTAGAAGAACAAGCTGATTCGTAATCAAATCAGTCCATACAGGAATAGCTAAATCGATAGCATTTCTGATTCTATCTTTGAGCATATTATTCGCTTCAGCAATAATTCTAATCTTAGGTAACTGCTGAATAACAGTCATCTTAGAGGCATTCAAGTCAAATACTCTCTTGTCAAGTCTATTGTAAAAATTATTTTCATCATTATACTCTTCAAGAAGCATATAATCACTTGTATCGCTATCAACTTCAATCTGAAGAGCATTGAGATTTTCTCTACTGTCAATAAGCTTTAGTTCACCAGCTTTGATAAAATTATCTACTTCAAGAATATAATTCATAGAGTTTGCATACTGCTCTTCTAGGAGCTTATTATCAGCATCGATGATTTTTATGCCATCTTCAAGTCTATCTCTAATCATATTAACTTGTTTCTGTACATTTTCATGCTCTCTGATTCTTAGCTCAATGTTATTCTTAACTTTGCCAAACAACTTCTTAAAGAAACCCTTGTTATCAGAAAACATCTTTTCAGGGTTATTCTTATCAAGCACGCTTATTAGCTCGATTAAATCTTCACCAATCTCTCCGCTTTCATTGTTCTTAACTGACTCTAGCAAGCTTGAACTAACGCTTCCTAGCTTATTCTGCACTGCTACTCCAAAATCACTTACTGTCTCTTTATTAAGGCTATTACTCATGTCTTGTATCTTAGCTAAATCGAGATTCTTATTCTCAATATCTCGCATTACGCTTTCTTTAGTAATAAATTCAGTTGACTGTTTGTCTAGAAAATTATTCATATTCTCTTCTTCCTTCTCTATTTTAAACTCTTGTACTTTTTCAGTAGTTCTTCATCATACGCTTTGTCAAGCTCTTTTTTGAGTGCTCTAGACGTTTCCTCTGATTCTTTATTATGTTTATATATCTTAATCAATTCAGTTTCGAATGCGTCAAATAATAACTTTGTTTCATTGGCTAAAAAGTCTCTAGTTGCCTCTTTTGTTCTAAATGATTTTGAAAAATCTATTGACTTTTCGATCGGTTCAACGTATTCTTCATATAATTGTTCTTGCTCTATTCGATATAACTCTGGTAAATATGTTTCGCGAATAGTGAATACTTGGTTTTTTGATATTGCGATTTTGTATTTAGTACTCAAATATATTAAATTATCAAGTACTCTTCCTATCTTGTTGTATGGCGTATTCATTGCACGCTTTTCCTTGCGCGTCTCATTTAACGCAATTGCTAGAGGAATTACTACTAAAAATACAAATGCAATTATTAACAAACCTATCGCAAAAATATTCTTGGCATTCATTTAAATCTCCTTTTATATACGTTTCTTAAATGCGTCAATTACGCTTTCATCTTGTAATTTAAGCTTGTTATACTCATCTTGCATTGCATTTACAAATTCATCTATCTTTACTTCTACAACTTCTTCGTAAAACTTCATCTTCTTTTCTTTTGTATTAAAGCTCTTTGCAGTGATTAGTAAATTATTCAAAGGTTCAATAAATGTTTTAATAAGTGTTGAACGCGTATCCTTATTACTGAATAATGCTAAAACTACTTTACTATCATACTTTTTTGTATTTAATTTAACAAATGAAAATACTCTACATATTTTATCAGTATAACTTTTGTATAGCTTGAGGCAAGTATACAATATAGCAAATATGACTGTGTATGCTAGCATACACATACACAACGTAACAAGCGCAGCAGATAAATGCATAATCACATTTATAATTGATAGTAAACTATTGATTGCGGTTGTAATCAGTGTAGATGATATGATTAATTTTTCATAGTCATAATAACCTACATATATGTTGCTGTGAGACGCAAAATCATTGGCGCTTTTAGGTATAATACATCTATAAAATACTAGTATACAAAACGTCATTAACATGAAAGCTGTAATATTCGATATTATGAGTATTATTTCAAAAAATGTAGTCATTTCTTATACTCCTTTGACCATTCTAGATTGACACAGAGCGCAATACTTCATTTCAATGCTGAGTATAAGCTTCTTAGCTTTCGCGTATACGAGCTCATTTGCAAGTACTCTAACTTTGTATGAGTCGAGCAGCGTGCTGTTTACCCATTCTGCAAGCTCACGTACAACACGGTAGTCATCAATAGGCTCTATATTGAACTCTTCTAAATATGCAAGCTTATTGCATAGTGAAGCAAACATAACATCAGAGATTATATAGTAATGAACAAGACTCTGTAAAATACTAACAACTTCAAAAGTGTAGTCTAGATTCTGCTCAACGATTGATATAAGCTCATCATACCCTGCTTCATTTCCTTTACAGTTAATATATCTAACCTTATTAGCGTCTAGAAAATTTGTAATCTCAGTGCATAGCTCGTCTGACTCTTCTTCAGACTGGAATCTACCATTCGGATTGTACGGCTTATCTCTCTGTACGAATACGTTTAAAGCACGCTGCTCTGAACTTACTTTCTTAACTAATGCCTTTAACTCTTCAGCATAGTTGAAATTATTCTTTTCTGCATAGAACGCTGAGAGCATCAAAGGGCAGTCAGTAATTATCACGTCTACGTCTTTAACTCTTGACATTCTGAAAAACTGTTTACCGAAGATATAAGCCTGATTTTCAAATACTGCTTTTGAACCTTCGTACACTTTATCTTTAGCGAATTCTGTAACTAACTCTACGTTGTAACCCTTTAGCTTTAGTTTTGAAAATATGTAAGCTGCGCCAGTAGATTTACCAGCACCAGGTGCACCATAGAGATTTACTATCAAAGGTTGTTTCATAATCGTTCTCTCCTTTAGTTTTTTTTTCTATTTAATATTAACACAAAACCAGTGTAATGTAAACAAAAACAAAAAAAATAGATAGAAGATTAGTTCTATCTGTATTAGTGGTACGCCCAGCGGGACTTGAACCCGCAAAAAGTAGTTTCTAAGACTACCGTGTATGCCAATTCCACCACAGGCGTATATTATATTAAAATGTATATAAAAATGTCTCAGAAGTTAAATCAGAATCTCTGGAGTGCATTCTGAAGATAATAACTCTCAAAATCAGTTAGAGACATATTGTACTTACCATCTTTCATAGTTATATATTCAACATTGATTGAAGCGTTAAGCTCAGGAAAAGTAAGATTAGTATAAACTCTCTTAAAACGTCCTGACATATACTTAAATCTGCCTAAGCCGTCACGTTCTAACTCAACAATAGCTCTATGACTAACATTTGAATCAAGATATTCTGTTATTTGCTTAACTTCTACTAACATTTTAATATCTCCTTAAAATCTTGGTCGGAGGAGTAGGACTCGAACCTACAAGCTATAAAGCGCCGAATTTACAGTCCGGTGTCTTACCAGTTAGACTATCCTCCGAAATGGTGGACTGAGAGAGAATCGAACTCTTATTATACGGATGCAAGCCGTATGTTCTCCCGTTGAACTATCAGCCCATAAAAATATAAGCGTAAGATATGACATCAACTAAGTTATCTTCACGATTACTAGTTTATGCAACTATCACTTGATAAGAGTGATAATTCTGATTTTGTTGAATCAGCCTCTTTTGAATCTTTTTAGACTTTGAGTCTTAATAGAAAAACCAAATAGCAAAGTCTGGCATCTATGTTGTTCTACATACAAGTTTATCGCGTTCATACATAGCATAGGTATTTAATTCTTAACGCTTATTAATAGTGTAGAGAGATTCAGAGGATAGTTAAGGTTTCTACAAGCCGATACTCGTATACTCTCATCATTTTATAGCTAACTTAACTATCTGATTCTGTCTGATTGATAGATTCGAACTATCCTCTGCTCCGCTGAAATGGGAGCTATTTTACCATAAACTAATCAGAACTCTCTTGGGGCCAGTGGAGAGAATCGAACTCCCAACCGATGATTACAAAACACCTGTTTTACCATTAAACTACACTGGCATATTTTGGAGCAGGCAAGGGGACTTGAACCCCTAATGCTTGTTTGGAAGACAAGCGTGTTAACCAATTACACTATGCCTACATATTTGCTAATTCTTCTAGTGTTAAATACTGATTTTCTAATAGTAGTAAAAAATTATATCCTTGTGCTCTATACTCTCTAGCTTTATCAATCATATTTTGAATATTAAGTGTATAATTAGATTTAACTTCAACAATCAAATTTTCTTCAGGGATATAAAAATCAGGAATTGCTATTCTTTTACAATTTTTAACTGTATCAAAATACTCAATTCTAAATTCTTCAACAGTATAATGAGTGTGTAGTCTATCTAAATGCTTAGCAAACTCAAATTCATACGAACTTCTTAAATATACTTTGCTATTATCCCAAGTAGTATGCCAACCGTGAGTGTATATGCCATTAGCAAGTGGAATTAAAATTCCATTTTTGTAATTTAAGTGAGTTGACTCTTGAGCAGTTTTAGGCTTTATTTCAAGATATTTGAATATTTTGCTTGTTAGATTACTACTATTGGGATAACCAAACATTTTACAAATCTCTGTTGAAGTCTTCTCTTCTTTCCAGTATAATTCTTCTAACGTATGTTTAACTCTATCCCATTCGTTAAAAACTTCAGTAGTTCCAATTGCAGATGAATCAAATTTAAAATATTTAATTAGTGAATTAACTTGATTATCTTTAACTCTGCATTCATCACTGCAGTATTTTGATTTTCTCCTATCAGTAGAGATTGTTATTCCACAGAATTTACAATGTTTTTCTTTTCTATGCTCTCTGTAATGATTTTTAAGACTCTGTCTTATCTTTTCTTTTGTTTCTAGCTTCATGTCTAATATACAAATTTGGTGCCTTGTCAGAGATTCGAACTCTGGACTCCACGATTAAAAGTCGTGTGCTCTAACCAACTGAGCTAACAAGGCATATTTGGCAGTCCGTAAGGGAATCGAACCCTCAACATCCGGTCGACAGCCGGGTATTTTAACCATTAAACTAACGGACTATACAATTGACGAACAATCATAACAATCTCAGCTATGAATCTTACTCGTAAATGAATAAATACTATACTTGTACTACTGTTCGCTTTGTCGATAGTAAGAACTATCAGTAAGCAGTTTACTTTGTTAGACGAACTCTTGTCTAATTAGGCAAGCTACTTTTATTTGGTGACGCCACTGGGACTCGAACCCAGACTTCAAGGATGAAAACCTTGTGTACTAACCTTTCTACAATGGCGCCGTATTGGCGGGTCAGGTAAGACTCGAACTTACGACCTTCCGGTTAACAGCCGGACGCTCTAACCAACTGAGCTACTGACCCAAATCTTTGAAGCTTAATCGTTTACCATCGAGTATTAATGAAAATTCATAACCCTCGTTGATATACTCTTTTGCTTTGTCAATCATATTTTGTTTATCTAGTGTAAACTTACTTTTTATTTCTATTATTTCATTAGAATCTGGAATATAGAAATCAGGTATTGCTATTCTAACCTTTTGTTTCTGTGTATCAAAATATTTTATTCTTAGATATTCTACTTCATAATTGATTTTGTTGTTATCAAGATATTCAGCAAAATCAAATTCGTATGAACTTCTTAGAAATACTTTCTTTTGATTCCAAGCTGTATGCCAACCTGATTTATACTGTGTGTACTTTTCTATCTGCTTATGTGAATGCATTATGTGATTTGAACTAGCTTCGCTGTATGTTCTTTTAGGTATATTCAAGTAGTTAAATATTTTCCCTGTTAAATTGTACGGGTTTGCATAATTAAACATCTTACTAATGTCGTTAGATGATTTCCCTTTATTCCAATATAAATCATACAATGTATTCCGTACTCTGTCCCACTCTTCAAAAGCAAGTTCACTACCTAAACATTCTTTGTTAAATGTAAAATATTTAATCAAACTTTGCGATTGATAAAATTTAGACTTACAAACTTTTGAACACCAACTTTTACTGCTGTTTTCTGTGATTTCTTTTCCACAAAACTTGCAAGTAGATAATTTTTTATTACATCTCTTTGAAAGAGTGCTTTTCAAAGATTTACCTATTTTTGCTTTAGTCTCTTCAGAATGTTGACGCGCATTAGCGCAACTGCGTGAGCAGAATCTACCAGAGCTATAGCAGTTAAATGTAATTTTTCCGCATCTTTCGCAAATATAAATAACAATACTCCATAAATTATGAGTTAATCGTAAACTTTTTTTTTTGATAAAAGCATAGACGTAAATATAGTTTCAAGCAGAATGTATTTGATGAAGATACATACTGACTTGAGTGTATGTTATTCGAATAAGCGATGTTGTTCTACGCGCAAGTTCATCAGATTCACGCGTAGCATCTTGATTCTCAGACGCCTATGCTTAATGTAATTACTATTATATCATAATTTTTATTTAATGTAAACCTTATTAAGCACAAAAGTAAAAAATATTTTCGTCCCAGTCGACATCAATTAATTCAAAATCATTTATCTGTTTACCGTTATGCTCAAATACTACTTGCTCTACGTCATCAAATAATTCAATATCTGAAAATACATACGGCTCTACTTCCTCTTCAGCGCCTGCGTGTAGAATTAATGTGTCACCCTTGACTTCAGTAGAAAATACATAGGTTACCAAACCCTCTTGCCATATCTCTTCATCAGTAAGCGCCATAGTAGGCTCAATCTCTTTTTCTTTTATGTGATTCAAGAAATTTTCGTCAAAATAACTGATATGCATATTTAGTCCTCCTTTCTTGATTATTCACTTATTTTCTTAAATAAGTCTACTTTGTCACTGTAGTTGTCTTGCAACCAAGTCATAAAGTCACTTTCAAAATTTTCATCTGATTCTTCTATATCTTCATTAGGTAGTTCTAATGATACAGCGAGTGCTTTTTTCTTTAACTCATTGAATTTTTCATCATCTATTTTATTTACATCACCTGTGTATGTTATTTTATAGATGTTGTTTTTTACTTCAATATCACTTATATCATCAGTAGTAATTTTCTCTGTATACGGAGTATCTATATGCTGACGAATAATCTTTTTTGTTAGTGTGTCAAACCATATAATTCCAGTATCGCATTTCGTTGCTGTAGGGTTTATAATTGAACCTACAGAGAATGTCTTAGTCTTGCCTACTTTATACTCTTTAAACTCGTGTACGTGCCCGATAAACGCTAAGTCGAAGTGTTTTATAAACTCATCAGGAATATCAAAAGCAATATTAACATTAAACTGATTCATATATGTTTCAGTAGTACCGTGCGCTATGAGCACGTTATATTTCTTTTTATCTAGATTCTTTAGTACTTGCTCTTCAAATTCCTTTTTCTGCTCAGCACTAAAAGACCAAGGCACAAAATGAAATACTACATCATCATACTGAATAGAGCCTGTATAAAAATCAATACAAAAATCAGTTAAAGCTGAAACAGAACTTGTGTTATGCTTAGCTTGTTGTAGATTAAAGTCGTGATTACCGAGAATAATTGAAACATCACTACAATTATCGACTAATTTATCATAAGCTTCATTAAATTTATTAATTGCAATTATGCTTGGGTTAGGTACGTGAAATACATCACCGCAGATAATTACTACGTCGGCTTTCTTGCATTCTTCTACATACTCTTCTAGCTTATCGTAAAGAATAGCTTCGTATTTATTTAAACCATCATCAGTATTTCTGTATAACGTTTGCCCTATATGTAAATCTGATATAACTGCTACTTTCAATTTAATCTCCTTTGATGATGTTATGCTCACGTAACGCTTTCAGCCATTTTAGTTTATGACTTGCTGTCGCATTATGCCAGAGAGGTTTCTTTATCTTATACTTGCTGAAATCAACTCTTTCTGGACGGCTTACTTCTATCTGAGTATACTTAGATAAATCATTGTTTAGAATGCCTGATTCATATAAGAAACAGCTTTCAAATCTTTCATCTAAAAAACCTGAACGATGGCTACGTTTCTTACTCCAGAAATCTCTTAGAAATTCAGAGTCGTAGAAATCATATAATCTCTGCTCATATAAATCAAAATCAAAATCTTTATATAAACGCTGACCACTCATTGTATGTGTATATTTCCACTCTTCGTCTGAGAATGGCATAAAAATCTTTTCTAGCTCAGGTCTTACAGCATTAGAGCATTTATAACTTAACGTAGATGTAACAAAAGCAGAGTTAGGCAGATTAAACACATCTTCTATACCTTCAGATAAAATTACATCTTCTTCAGTAAATAAACCCTCTTTATAATACCAAGGCAATAAGAGATTTAAACCCATATGATAAGAGTCAACAAAATCATTATCAATAACATCTTTCTTAAACTTATCAACTATAATCTGCCCATCTACTATTTCTGCTGGTATGTTTAAGTCTTCTGCTAGTCTTTTCATCTCATCAACTTTATTGCCAATACGAGATTCATTAACTATTGTATACTTACATTTTAACTCGGGTAAGTTTTCAAACTGAGCTTTAAGCTGAATAACGTCATTTGCTAAAATAATAATATTATTCATATTAAACCTCTACTGAAACTCTATATCTTCGCCTAAGTTAAATACATCTTCGCCATTAGCGAATGCGATTACGTCATCAAATGTTCTTAGACAATTCTTAGCACTACCCGCTAGCATAACATTCATTACTTTTCTTGGTGAATTATCAAAGAGTATAACTGGAATATTATTCGCTAGCGCTACACCAATCTCCACTAAAACTCCTTTATCAGAAAAGCTAATATCAGCGAATAGTGCTTTACACTGAGTTATACCATCGATATCGCCTTTGAAAATCTCTCTAGCTTTTTCAAGTGTGAGTGGACCACCTGAACCTGTACCTACATCATACTTTGGCTCAAACAGAGTAAAGCCTTTGTCTTTAAGTATTTTTGTAATCGTTTCGTAGTTTTTAATCTCAGCTTCTTGCCACCATCCCGAAGCTATGTAGTAATCTTTCTTCATATATCTCTTCCTCTCTATTCAAAAACAAGCAAATACTGCTCACTACTGCCAAAATCAATGTAGTAAGCATCATTGCCGCATTTATATGTTCTTATTTTTCCTGTCTGCTTTGAGATTAAATAGTCTTTAAACTCTTCAAATGAGTTAAATACTTCTGTACGCAGAACTTCCTTATCTGTGACTAACTGTACTGTCATCGCGATAATATCCTGTCTATAAAAGGTTTAAATACTCCAGCAGGTTGTTTTGTGTCTATTTCTAAAAGCGTATTACTAACTCTCATATCAGCTAGATAGAAGAATGTTAGTATAATTCCACAACCTACTATGATTGCAATTATTTTCTTCATGACTCTCCTTATACTGCAGTGCCTAACGTATCTGCAATGTGTTTTATGAAATCAAATCTCTGTATTACTGTAGGCATGTTATGACGCTGCGCTAAGCGCATTCCTGGGTAAGCTTAGGTCACTCTCGTCAGTTTAAAAACTGGCTTACCCTCCAGAGCAAATTTACCAGGCGAGAATACGGTCGTCAACCGCATCTTGTATTAACTAATTCATTTATGCCAACAGTCAAAATATTCACTGCAGCATTTACATCTCTATCGTGATGCGTACCACAATCAGGACAAACCCATTCTCTAACATCGAGTGAGTTAACAATCTCCTTGTGCTTAGTACCGCATGATGAACATAATGTGCTTGTTGGCTTAAATCTGTTTATTTTATGAAATACTTTTCCATACCATGCGCATTTATACTCTAGCATGCTTACAAACATCGACCAACTAGCATCTTGAATAGCATAAGCTAGTTTGTGATTTTTACTCATACCTTTTACGTTCAAATCTTCAACAGCAATAAAATCATATTTCGTTACAAGTTGCGTAGTGAGCTTGTTTAGAGCGTCTTTACGTTTATTCGCAATATGGGTCTTATATTTAGCAACTTTCTTCTTATATGCTTGATAATTACTCGCATTCTCATAATCAATACTAACTTTCTTCAACTTGTCTCTCATTTTAGAAAGCTTTCTATCCATAGATGCAATCTTATTGCGATTACTCTTAGCATAATTAAAGGGAGGAATCTTGATTCCGTTACTTAGCGTGATGAACGACTCTAAACCTAAATCTATACCAGCATTCTCTCCAGTTCGAGCTTTTTGTGTTACGTACTTTTCAACTGTCAGTGAAGCATAAACTTTTCCCGATGGCTCAACAATAACTGTAACAGATGTAAGCTTTAAAAACTTGGGAATATGACGAGTTTTAATCTTAACTAGCCCGATTTTTGGCAATTTTAAGCTTCTCTTTTGAATAGCGACTTTCCCATTATTAGATGGTACTCTAAAGCTAATCTGACTATGTCTAGACTTGAATTTCGGATAACCATACTTTTGCTTATACTCACCTTTAAGACCTTTAAAGAAGTTAGTAAATGCTCGTTGTAAATCTATTCTAGATTGTTGTAGCGCGACTGCGCTACAGTCATTTAACCAATCAAATTCTTCTTTCAGAGCTTTTGTCTCAGCTTCCATTTCTTTAGTGTTCATCAGTTTTGAATCTGACTCATACAACTTATTTTGAATAGCGAGAAGATGATTATAAACAAAACGTGAGCAACCAGCAAATTGCATAATCTGCTGTAGTTGCTTTTTATTTGGCTTAATTCTTATTCTGTATTTAGCTTTTACTAGTTGCTGCACGGTATCACCTCCTTATATAGTTTCAAATACTGAATAGTTAGCATCGCCTAATATGCTTTTAGCTACCGATGTTTCTGCTCTATTCGCAGCGTATATATTAAAAATCACTCTGTTATTTCTCGCTTATACTGCAGTGCCTAATGTATCTGCAACATGTTTTATAAAATCGAATATCTGTATTACTGTAGGCATGTTATATCCTAGCATTGCAAAAATAAAGCAAACTAAGAAATATCCTAACATAATATTCAAGCTATCTTTAAACGTCCAGCCAAATAACTTAAGCACTAATGAAATGCAAAGCATAATCATTAGATTAACTGGAGCAGCTAGAATAAATTGTATAAAATTCTGTACAAATGTAAGTAAGTACTCTGTCATTATCTCTCCTTATATTGTTTCAAATACTGAGTAGTTAGCGTCGCCTAGAATAGACTTAGCTATTGATGTTTCAGCTCTATTCGCTGCGTATATGTTAAAAATCACTCTATCATTCTTTGCTTGTACAGCTGTGTATGTTAATTCAGCGTTTCTTAATGCTATTTCAGTTTCATCAGCTAATGTACCTTTAATGATTGCGTGAATGTTCCATAGTCTATCTTTCTTTTTCTTCTCAATGAGATATTTAGCTAAGTATACTCCAGTGAAATTTGTGATGATTGTTACTATAATTACTACTGGAAAACTATAATCATTAAGTAGCTTTACTACAACTACATTTACTGTAAAAGATAACGTATTCATAAATGCTGCTTGTAGTTTACTGCCTGACACAGTAGAAATACTTTTCAATGTAGCTACAATTACATTAATAAATTGCAGTGTGATAAATAATGCTATGCTCATGTATGCATCTCCTTTCTATACATACAGAGTATAGCTCTCAGATATATCTCAGAGACTCCAGAATCGTCTCTCGTAAACTTTTATGCTATTTTAATATAATATATCATTTAGCAGTAAAATTAATACTGGAGAGTAAATCTGAGCATAATTTCAGAAGCAATATCTTCTACAGAATTATCTGTAGTATCAATTATAATATTACATAATTCTTTATAGCCTCTGAATTCTTCTTTATCGTGTTCTATTCTCTGTATTCTGTCTGGTATTCTTCTTCTTAATTCTTCTTCTGTGCAAGTTAGTCCTACAACAAAGCAATCTTCTCTGTACTTGCCTAGATTTTCTACACCCACTTTATCAAGAGTTAGCATATCACCCTTTTCAAATTGCTGTAGAGTTATCCAGTAATAATTACCATTGAAATAAGTTTCTGTAATTACGTTATCATCTTTTACAAACTCATCTACAAATGTATGACCTGTTTCATTCTCAAATCTCTTAGGTCTAGTAGTATAAGATTGCATAAGAGTTAAGCCATAGAGTTCAGTTAACTTATCTGCAACCGTAGATTTACCTGTGCCGCTAGGACCAATCAATACAATTTTCTTCATAGTATTTTAGAAATATGCACTTATCTCTTTTCGTGCATTTTTCTTTGCTCTCTTTCTATCATATTTCTTACTTTCGTGAAAACCACTCTTAGGCATCACATAGTCAGTTGAACGTGCTTTATGCATTTTTAAAATCTGTTCTTTTGTTATTGTCATCGTTTGCTTTTTCATATTACACCTCTTTTATTTCATTATATCAAACAAAATTATGTAAGTAAACAAGCAATAGAAAAAGATGCTGCATTAAGCAGCATCTTCTGATAAAATAGGTCCAGTGTACTTTGAATTTTCGCTGAAGGCTAATATAAACAAACCAATGACTGGTAGTAAAACACAGCATAACGCTACAAGGCCTGATTTATGTAGAGTCTTAGAAAATAGATAAGTCGTTATAACTGACGATACAGTCGCTATCGTTCCGAAAATGAAATATAAAGCTAGACTCTTGAATACAAAAGCTGAAAGCAATACGCCGATTGATGCAAATAATGGAATAAACATCGTATACCAATTATTAAAAGTATGCATTGACATTATATATGTATTATAAAGAGGCACTATGCTCTTCCATCCTGCAACGTTATATAACTTTGAAAATATGCGCCACATACAAATAATATTACATATACTGAAAATACCTAGTATTGTGTAAAATGTGGCATCGTTTATTGTATAAGTATTATACATTTTTAAATCTCCTTTTTAATGCAGCATCATAGGTAAAATTGCTGCTAGTATAGTTGGCATCATTGGTATGTTCTTTTTATAATACACTGTGCTTGCAAAGAATGCGATTAATGCTAGAATAATAGAATGTGTAGTAAATAATGCATACGCTACAGGCAGTATGTAAACATATTCAACTTTATAATTTTTTATACAGCATAAAATAAAAATACAAATACTGATGCTACTTATAGATAAAGGTAGTGTAAATAACATACTAAGTAAATTAAATAGCACTACTCTTACATCAACTTCCTTTTTAGTTAAATCTTCATAGACAAGCAATAAAGCCGTCAATATAAATAAATAAATCATAGTTCAATCTCTACTGGAATCTTTGCCATATAAATGTTACTATCATTCATTACTTTCTTAAATTTAAGTGCACGTGGGTTATTAAAGAAACCTATGTTTGTAAAGTCATACACTCTCCTCTTTGCGTCTATTTTAGTTTTCTCATCGAATGCAGCTATTTTCTCAGCAAGAATCTTTTCGTTTTCTGCGCTGAAATCTAGCTCTGCCCACTCACTATCCTTAGGAAAACATAACCAACCACCATTAATCTCAGTCTCTAGATGCTGCTCAAATGCTAGCTTATATAAAAGCATAGCAGATAAATAACCATCGAAAGTAACAGCGTTTGCTTTAAACTTACCTGTCTTATAGTCTATTACAAACTGTCCTTCTTTTCTTTTGTCTAATCTGTCAATTATACAACTTACATCAAATGGTAATGTATAATTTGCAGCAGGTATGATTATATTCTGTCTAATCTTTAACTCAGTTTCACATTCGAAATCATCGCTGATTGGCGCTTCATATAAATAATCATTCATGTTTTTATAGTTATTACATAAAAGCTCTACGCCTTCTCTTTCTTTAGTGTCAGCTGGTATGAAATCTGTATACTGCTTATGTCTCTCAGGTATTTCTAGCTTATAATAATCTTCCATTGTTTTATGGAAATCATTACCTATATCAATATACTTTGTTACTCCGCTCTGGTCGAATATAGGTCGTAAAACAGACCAAGCAGGGTTTTCAGTATAACTTGATAAAGTTGAAGGTGACAAATAGTTTCCTGAGAATCTATTCATCATAAGCTGTAGAATAAAACCACAACTATCTTTTCTTAAATAACGCTCATTGCCTACTAACAATGATTGCCTTGCTTTCTCTACATCTTCGAAGAAATCTGACATATCGATAGTTGTATTATTTATTTTTGCTACGAACGTCTTTAAGTATTTCTTTCCATTCTTTTCAATTAATTCCATCTATTATCTCTTTTCTATGATGCCTACAAGTTTGCCATTACGTTTCACTGCGTACAATCCTGCGCACAAATCTCTTATTCTATCATTTACGTCAACTGTCTGTAAATCTAGACATTTCGTAATCTTACGCTTACCGTAGTGCTTAATGCAAGTCGTTGCGTCTACTATGCCTAAGTCTATTCTTGCGTATTTCTTCTTCTGAATTGCATTAACTACGTCTTGCATTTTATTCTGAGTTAAAGGCAACTTAGTGAAATAATTGCCTACAATATCTTTATCTTGAAGATAAATAATCTTCTGCTCTTCTAAGAACTTAATCTGCTCTTTTGTGCAGGTAACAAACTTCTTATCATTATGCGAAGCGTAGTTTCTAATAATTCTACATACCTTAAGCTTCTCTTTATCAGCCTCAGATAAGCTATTTTCGTAGTCAAGCACTGATACATTATCTTCGCGTAGAATCTGCTCTAGTTCTTTATATGTCTCTAAAAACTTCTCTAACATCATACCCTCTCTTTTTAGTTAGTTGTACTTCTTTTAATAGTAAAAATCAATATATTCTTTATATGAATCTTTTCTGTTATGTAAAAGACTATCTTCTTTTTCTGTTAATGCTCCAGTATAGTGTTTCTGTATTTCTCTTAAATCTTGTTTTGCTTTACTTTTATGCGTTACTATTTTATCTTTTAATCTATTAGTTTTTAATACTTGTTTATAGTAGAGTGGCGTTATATCAACCTCTTGATGTACTGTTCTATGCTTACACTCAAATTCAATTATTTTACTTAAATCGACATCGAGCATTTCTTCTACTTCAGGTAAAGTTAAGTAATAATCACCAGGTTCAATGTTAAGATAAGTAGTAAATCTGCAACAGAGGTATCTTGTATAACTTCTGTATATACACACTCTCTTACCAATCTCTAAGTTGTAGATATAAATATAATACTTCTCTCTATTTACATCAAGAGTGCAGTGCGTATCAAAACTCAATCTCTGATTAGGATATAGCTTACCACTACGTGCGCGTTTAATTAAATCTTTTTGCTTATATTTCTTAATCATAAAAGAACACTATTCTGTCTTACGCTCTCGTCTTAAAAATACATTGTACACAACGAATGAGAATAATAAGTAGTAGAAATAGCTTGCTTTTGTTACACCTAAATCTACGTTAGTTAGAATATTATCTAAGCAATAGAAAAATATAAATGTAATAAAAGGCATTATTATAGCAATGTTTATAACATCAATCAGTATAAGTAGCAACGCAAAACCGAATACTTTTAACTTATTGTTTTTCATATCTCACCTCTTACGAATTACTCTTTTTATCTGCAGCACGAGATATAAGAATATTAGTGATTGTGTTTATCATACGTCTGCTTTCGTCAAGCTTTACAGCGAATAAACTGTTTATATTTTTATACAACAGCGCTACCATCTGTTCTGAATTTGAAGAGGTTATAGCTACATTCTGTTTTTGAGCCTGAGTACCAGACGCATTATTAAACTCTAGCGCTTGTGTTTCTTTCTTTACACTCTCAGCACAATCACTCTTTAGTGCAGATTGCTCTCTTAATTCGCTTAGATAGAAATTGGCAATCGCTAGCTCTAGAGATGCTTTACGTAATTCTTCGTTAGGCATATCTACACTTACTGATTTTATTATTCTATCTATTTCTTTAGTGTGCTTACTAACTACATCTTGCGCTATTTTATTCAAATTCTTATAAATGTCTTCAACGTAATTTGACGCGTCCTTAAAATCTCTCATTCTTCTTACTCCTCTTCGTACTTATCAAAAGCAATTTTACTTTTAGTCGATGTAGCATCAATTGTCTCTTTTGTTGAAATCAACTTCTGGAATGTAGCTTTATTCGGTCTGTATATAAACTGCCCAAATAAATCTTTACCACGCATTATAGACGATTTAAAGGAGCAAGAATTAAAATTAAACTCATCATCAAGATGATAACGAGAAAGTAAAGCTATCTCATAAAATCTACTCTCTACACCAACAAAACCAATCATATCTATAATTTTATTTATTTCATTTACTATTGTGTCATAATCACCACTCTGTAGCTTTGTTTCAAGAGCTTTGTTTATCTTTACTGATACGCCTTTATTCATACTGTCTAAGCTTGCTTGTGTTGCGTGCTCTGTAATCATAAGCGTTGAATAAATACCAATATTCTTAGGAATAAAAGAGCTTTCAAACTCTCTTCTAAATAAACCAGCGCATTTAGCGCAGAAATGTCTATGCTCTACATCGCAACTTAGTGGACTTCTAACGTGTATAGAATTAAAATTCTCTATATCAGAAAACTCTGTAGAGAAATCATTAAGCTCAGTAATAAAATGATTACGTATTTTATAGTTATACTCTTCTTCACTTACTGGTAGTTGTACTTCAAAACCTTCACAACCGCAATCGTCTTCTGTGATTTTCATATCATCACAAGAAGCCATAAGCATTTTGTAAAAAGTACCTGATTCTGTAATATCTGTTACATTCGCAGCAATCACTGAATCTATGAACTTCTTACTCTCTTCTTCAGTATAATCTCCTGTACGCTTTTTACAGCTTGCTACTACATCGCTATAATTACCTGTAAAAGCTGTTATGTTTTTAACCTTATCAGTCATTTCAGCAAAATCATTCACTGTAGGAATCTCGCAGTGTTTAAACATACTCTTTCCAAGTTTCTTATACTCTTCTATATAAATATCTCTAAAACTCATTAATGTACTCCTTTAAATACAAGCTGCAAGTAAGTCAGCGTCAGGTTCAAAACTCTTAATCTCAGCGCATCTATCAACTAAAGGTGTTGTCAAAGGATATTCTATGCCATTGACATATAGATTCATTGTTGCAATAACCTTGAAATCTTTATGAATCTTGATGTGTCTGCTCTTATACTCAAATTCATCTTTATTATCTAGCACACCCTGCAGAAATCTCACTGTCTCAAAGGGTAGTAGATTAAACTCATCAAGCAAGATAGTTTTACCTGTCTCTGCAGCGTCAACAAAAGCTGATTTATTAAACGATGGCTGTCCAGACTCAAACTCAAAGTCTTCTACTAAGTCCTGAGGTAACATTCCTGAATGGCACACTACTGTAACATCAGCAATCTTCTCTGCTGAAGTAGTTTTACCTGTACCTTGTGGACCGTAGTAAACTATCAGGCGCTTGTTAATCGCCTCAGAAGATTTAATGCTACGTAGAGTATCTGCTATATTAGACCATTCTTGACTATCAAGCTTATTTATCACTGCAGCGCATTCTCTATTACCAGATAGCTTGAAATAGTTTATAACATACTCTTTCATTTTAGATGTAGTTGTCTGCCTAGCTAGCGTATTGATAAATCTTGTTGAAATATCAAAATCGAATTCGATAAAGAAATCAATAAGCTGTCTTGCAACAGTTTTACGCGCTGACTCTGTATCATTTAATTCTATACAAATGCCTTGCTCTTTCGCTGTTTGCAAGAATGAATGTAGAGTCTCATCTTCACGTAACTCTTTTATAGATTTATTATTCAATTCAAGCAAGAAATCGTACTCTGCTTTAGTGATACGACAGTCTTTATAGTTCTGTATCTTAAGTACGTATATATCATCAGGATATTCACGTATGTGTACATTCTGTCTAAATGCGTTTATTTTTGTTCTTGATAATGCTCTCATATGCTACCTCTTATTTTACATGATACGTTTATACTATTATAACACATTTATTACAAGCTGTAAACAATATAAAAGTGCACATTGCGTAGTGCACTTAATCTTTATCTACATTACAGATGCAAGCAACTGAGCATTTGACTTAAATTCTTTGATTACAGCACATCTATCAACAATAGGCTCAGGTAAAGCGAATTCAATGCCATTCACAAAAAGGTTCATAGTAGCTATAACCTTGAATTTATCGTGTATCTTAATTATCTTGTTCTTATAGATAATCTGCTTCTTACCATCGAATATACTCTGTAAAAATCTGATTGTTTCAAAAGGCAGTAGATTAAACTCATCAAGTAGAATAGTCTTGCCGTTTTCTAAAGCCTCGTAGAAAACAGATTTATCAAATGAAGGCTTACCATCAGCGAACTTAAAATCTTCGAGCATATCCTGAGGTAACATACCAGAATGACAAACCATAACATCATCAGCTTTATTAATAGCTGAAGTAGTCTTACCTGTACCCTGAGGTCCAAAGTATACTTCAAGTCTTGTATTTACTTTTGTTTCTGTATCACTAATATTTTTAAGTTTATTTGCAATCTTCTGCCATTCATCGCTTTTTAGTTTATCGACGATTAGTGAGCAGTTTCTGTTACCTGATAACTTAAAGTAGTTAATAACGTACTCTTTAATATCGTTCTCGTCATTAAATCTAACAAGTGTATTGATAAATCTTGTTGATACGTCGTAGTCAAACTCAATAAAGAAATTGATAATATCTGAAGCAAGTTCAATTTTATCAATTTTGTCATTTACGCCTAGCAATATACCGTGCGCACGAAAGACTTTGCTATTAACACTACTGATAAACTCTTCATTTGCAGTATTATTTGTTTTCTTGAGAGATTCATATAGCTCTTTAGAAATACTCAAACTCCTACCGCCACTAACAATAAGAACGTATTTCTCACTCTCTTCAACATTTCTTTTCTTTACAATATATGCAGACTTGAATTTATTTAATTGCATATGTTAAACCTCTTTTTAATATTCATAAGCTTTATTTATTAATAAGATTATAACATACTCTATGCGTAATTGTAAACAAAAAAAAATGCGTATTAAACTACGCATTTAAAAACTTTACCATAATTTTCTTTGTATTTTCAATTATCTTATCAACATAATTGCGACTTTCAATAATAACATCAGCAAATTCAAACTGAGCAGTATATTTTTTATTACTGAATTCTGTAATTATGCTTGTGTTTACTCTATCAAATATCTTAAATACTGAGTCTTTTGGCATACTCATATTAAAATGTCTATTATAATCAGTAAGAGCGTCACCGTCAAACATAATTATCGTATAATACTCTGCATCAGCATCGTCTTTCGCATCAAGATATTTACGTACTTTGTTTACAGGTATATCATTACCACCGTTTACTGTAAATACTTTTTTAGTTTTATCTTCTTCAGACCAAACTTCTAGCTGAGTATTTATTGTAGCAAAAGAATACTTAAACATTGGGTATCTATATTCTAGTGTATTTAACATTTTAATCAAACGATTAGTTTGCTCTACATTATTCAGAAATGAACCAGAGTTATCAATTAAAAATTTAATATGAATTTTGTTGTGATGCTTATACTGCCCATTTCTATTTGGCGTACACCACCATCTATAATCATCTTTTGTTAATGCTCTAGTATTGAATACGCCTGAATAAGCACTCATACTCGCAAACTTATTCTTATTCTTCTTTATGCTTATTTCTAAAGCGTCTGATATATCTTGCAAGTTATCTGCGTATACACCTATAATGTCATTAAAAACTCTAAGACTCATTTCAATGAATTCATCTTTCGTGAAATACTCGTCATCAACACACAATAATGTAATATCATCATATCGTGAAATCGTACTATCAGTCGTCTCAGAATCGTCTGTTTCAGAATCAGTCATTTCAGGCTTACGATTCATAATTTCGTCGAATTTTATGTCAAACTTATTTTTAAACTCATGGTATAACGGCATAAAGCTACGAATAGTGCCTGACTTAATAAATGATTTTAATAATCGCTCACAATGTTCACCATAAACTTCACGATTATAACCAAGTCTAACATACCATAAGAAATGATTTAATATGTTTTTGTCGTTATAATCTATTTTGATTAGTTCTCTCTTAGTCTTATCAAAATCTACATTATGAAAATAATCTTTATAGATAAACTCTATTCTCTCGTCAGACGCAATGTTAAATGGTACTAAATATTTACTACCATTAGTATATACTGAAACTGCAGACCATTTACCAAATGTGTCATCAAGAATATGTGAAATCTCATGATAAAACAGAGTACGTACTTGGCACTCTGATAACTTATGACCAAACTTAGATAGCATCTTATAACTAACGCAAATCTCATAGCCATAATCTGTAAGTCTAACGTATGTAGACTCTGCCTTTTCATCTAAACGTGCGCGTATATCTTGTTTTGATTTTGTATAGAACGAAATTGGTAGTGTTTGAATAAATTCATCTATCTGTTTAAAAGTTGTCATAAATATAATATCTCCTTATATAGACATTATATCATAGCTTACCATCAATGTAAACTAAAGCTTCGTATATTCCTTATACCACATTACGCCTACTTTTTTAGCGAATAAGCCACATCTCTGTCCAGGCTTTTCAGAATTCTTTTCTGACGGTCCAATAAAAATATAATTAGGCGCTTCTATATGCTCCATCAGCTTTTCACACCATTCTTTGAAAGTGTAGTAACCATTATCAGTACCTTGCTCTAACTCACTCTTTTCATTCCAATTCTCATAATTACTACCAAAAGGAGGGCAACAAATTACTATCTTGTCAGTAACTACTTTCTGAGCTAAAGCGTCTCTCTGTGTCCAACCGAAGTACTCACAGAATTTAGAGTTATAGTCGTACGCTTCAACTTCTGCTCCTAATTCTTTTATAGCAGAGATTATTCCACCAAAACCTGCCATAGGGCAATAGACGCCTGGGTAATCACTGAGATTTATACCTGTCTCAGTTAAAATCTTCTTCATAGTAGACTTAGACAGCGCAGTAACCTTAGGCGCAATCTTAGCAATAGTAAATCTCTCTAGTACGACAATAGGAATAGTAGACTCTTTCTCAAAATACTTCTCAATCTTCTTTACAAAATCTGGATATTTACCTATATGCTTGCCATATTTACATTCATTATAGATTCTAAAAAGATTATCAACTGCTCTCTGTAATCTACTATCATCTTGCCAAGCTTCTTTAGGGCTCATATTATTTATACCTACTCTACATTCCCATATAGGGTGAGAGCTTTCATATTTGCTTGAACCAGGGAATGGCGCATTTTTACAAAGGTTAAATACTTCTTCTGCTGTGTAATTATTTATTTTCATTTAACTTCTCCAAATAATTTTCAATATCTTCAGGTGTATAAAGTGTTACGTAATTAAGATTATTCTTTTCAGCACATTTTCGTTTTTCAACATCTCTAACTTTCCAGATACGGTTCCATTCTTCACAGTTTAACTCAATATCTTTATGCACGCTTTCATCATACGCGCATTGACCGTGCTGAGGTCCAGTATGGAGTTCTATATAAGCTTTATATTTCGGTAAGTAAAAATCGCAGGCGTAAGGGTAAAAATCATCACTGTGTTCATACTCGAATTCTATGCCAATCTTTTCTAATGCTTGCATAAATTCTAATTCAAATGTACTGCGTACTCCATATTCATGTAAAATTCTTGTATTACGCTGAGCTAAAGCTTGAATAGTGGAATATACTAAAATATATGTGCCGTCTTCACGCTGCACTTCGAAATGTATCTTACCGTCTTTAATAATCTCTGTATAAGGAATATCTTTCAGTATAGAACGACAACCGCCTACGCGAATCTTATCGGCGAATTCTTTAGCAGCAAATACGTTCTCTACACCATATTTTTTAACATTATTCTTCTTAATCTTTTTAAGTACGTCAGGTCTTTGCGCGATGTTAGTCACACCAAAATTCTTTTTCAGATAAAGCAGTTCATGTTCTTTATTACAGTATTTAGCATAACCTTTGTGCATATTACCTAAGTTAGTTTCTTTACCACAGTATAAACATTTGCCTTCATCTTCTTTTTTAAAGAAAAAGTCATAGTACTCTTTAGAGCTTAAGCGATGATATTGTATTACATGATTAGTTCTACTTTCATTTCTGTGAAATCTCTTACCACATAGAATACAAACAGGTTCCTTTCTGTCACGTTCTAGCTTAGGTAGACTCTCTATAATCTTTAAGCTATGTTCACGCGCGCACTCAGCGCTGCAGAAATCAGATTTATAAGTAGTAGTATTAGTTTTAACTTTAAACTCTTTATTACAGCTCAAACACGTCTTAACCATTTATATTACCTCTTGCATATTCAAAATCTTCCATTATTGCGTTACGTATTGTATTATTACTGCCTTCGATATAATTCTTGCTTGGTAATCTTAGCTTTGCCTCAGCGCAAGCGCCTTTAGTGTACAGGGCGATAATATTACAATTAGCAGCGTCCATATCGCCCGATATGCCGTCGCATATCATAGGGTTAACCTGCAGTACGTATCTAGCTTTAGGGTCGTCTGTAAACTGAGGTATCATTCCCATAATACTCTTTTGACCGATAGATGGCTGTCTATTGAATAGCACGTAATATTCATCTTTGATTAAGCGTTTGTTTAATTCTTCTATACTCTCACATTCATCAAATAATTCTTTATAGAGAGTATTAATGAAATAAGAGCCGAGTAGTACTACATCTTCGTCTAAGTCAAAATTATTTGTAATTACTCCTCTTACTACTCCTGTTAACTTTTGACCTCTTAGTTCTTCTGAAACTACATTATTTCTATTCTTTGCTATGATTTTAAATATCTCATCGTAGAATGCAAAGATATATCTCATTAGATAGTTTTTTATTGCTAATTCTTGGAATTTATTTTCTAGCTTGTCGTTATAATACATTTCTAGAGTTTTACGTTTCTTTAGTATTTCTACTAAACATCTGTTAATATCGCCAAGAACATACTTACCATCAGAGTTTACAGTAATCGGTCTGATGTATGGATGTGGTATGTTTATTTCGTTATGCACATTGTTATTATACTGCTCTTCTGTATAACCTAGACTCAGTATAGCTTCTTTACCTATAAGGATATCTCCGCTATACTCTGATAAATCAAAGTTTTCATCGTCTATATTAAAATCAATAATTTTACCGTTATGTATAAATGCTTGATATTTATACAGTTTCATTGCCTCTTTAGGTAGTTTTACGTCATTATATGGGATATCAAGAAAATCAAATGGTATGTAGTATGTAGGCAGTGAGTTCTTTTTAACTACTCTTGTATTACACTCTTCACATATTCCAGCATGAGTTAGCTTGCCACATTTGCATTTACCAAATCTACCAAATATCTTTTCTGAAAATATGCCATCGTCGTCGAATAACATGTTTCCATTTTTATCTCTAGGTTTTCTTTTACGCAGTACTCTATCAGATGTAACTTCATTTTTACTATTTCTTTTTACTCGTACTCTTGTAATATCAATCTTCATAATTACACCTCTTCGTCATAGAACATCTCAGATTTTTCTACTAGCTTGCCGTCAACCTTAACATTATAACCTAATATCTTCATTAGATTTACAAATGATAGTGATAAGCGCGTGCTCTCAGGTAGCTCTCTTGTTTCTTTCATCTCTTTAATGAGCTTATGGGAGTTTACGTGCTTTTGCTGACTGCGTATAGATAGCTCTTTTAAAATGTTATAACTACTATCACTGACTAAGTTTAACTTTTCCATTTCACCTAGTTTTAGCTTGCGTACATCTGACACTGATAAATGAGTAGCAGCGTGATGATGTACTCTAATCATATTTATTAAACCTACTGGAATAGTATTAGTCTCGCCTTTATATTCAACTACCGAATTTTCTGAGTACTCTTTCATCTGCTCTGAGTATTTTTCTACTGCGTATGAGATAAACTCTTCTGATTCATCAAATTCTATACCACTCGCTGTAGCCCACGCTTCGAATATCTGACCTAAACTACCTCTACGTAGTACACTAAAACCTGAAATGATTACCTCTAATGGACCTGCATCCATATTACCTACTTTATTCATCAGTCTTGGCATCTCTTCATCAGGTAGTATTCTACCAACTGTACCTTTTGCACCGTGTAGATTAGTTATCTTATCACCTAGCATAAAAGGTATAGTCCATTCAAAATACACTCTTGCGATGTTATCAGAGATATATTCAATATCAGTAACTGTGTAATCTTTATAATACTCTAATATCGCTTCGTGAGTTGTTGGCCAATAAAGCTTTAAATCTTTTAAAGTCCAAGTATCTTCATATAGCTTTCTATATGCTTCACTGTCGACAGGGATATGAATAACGTCTGTGCCTTTAGATTCTAATCTCTTTGCGAATGATTCAGAGATAATAATCGAATCTGCGTAGTTGAAACCCTCTAAGTCAGTAAAACCTACTCTTGCTTTTATTCTGTTTGTAAACTCTTCTCCGTCTTTCAGAGGTACTGACTGAGCAGAGAGCTTAGCATTCATCATAAGACGTTTAGCTTTGTTGTTATGTCCAAAAGGTGCACTTGATAAACAAGAGAGTTTATTTATCTTAGGTGGATTGTACATTAAATCAAAGAAATTCTTGTCGCCATACCATAGCATACCATCATTTACAGTTATTTCATCTAGCAACATTCTCTGTCTACCAGCATTACCTGTTGTCGTTGTCTTGAATGCGTCAAACCAACCTGCTGTATCAGAATACGCAAAAGGTGGTGCAAAAGAAGAGTCAGTGCTTGGCTTATATACATTTGCTACTGTTCTAAAATTCTCTAGTGCGAATACAGGAGATGAAGATGCTACAAGGCAACCTTCAAACTTTTCTTTATTTCTTGTATATACTTGTCTCTTTGACGCAATCATTTTATTTATGCCAAATAGATTGCCTTTTGTTGGGATAGCATACTTGCCACTATTGAAAATTAAATCTTCAAAATATTCCATCCTCATAAATTTGAAGTTGAATATACTATCTTTATCAAACTTAGGCAATAAGCTCATAGCTTTCTTAAAGTTATCAATGCTTAACTCTTCATCTTTTAAGCTAGCTTGTAGTAAAGCTCTTGAGCGTTTAGATAGATGATTATTAAAAATCTCTTCAATAGTAGCATCAAAAGGGTGTAGTCTATTAGTACAAATAAATTCGTCTTTTGTGAAATTATAGTCCCAATACTCACCCTTTATTAATTCAAAGCTATGCTTGTATACTTGCGTAGTATAATCTCTTACAGCTACTACTCTTGGTACATAATAAGCACCGTTTATTAGCCAAGTAAGATTTTTATCAGGAGTAGGAATAGAACAGATTTTAAATCTCTTAATATCATCATTGACTTTATACTCTGCAGAAATATCAATACACATACTAATAGGGTTAAGATTTAATTCATAAGAATTCTTTACTCTCTTAGAAACGTCTCTGTCGAATACGTCAGAATCTAACGCAACTGCAAGCTTACATTTCTTATCTGAGTTCCAGTATTTCTCTGTACACTCATTTATCTCTGCGCACATCTTCTGCCAAGAGCCTGATGTATCAAGTAGTTCTACACCAAATAGTTTTCTGTTAGCATTATTCCAGTATTCTTGTTCTTTTTTAAATAATTCTATTATTCTCATACTTACTCCTTTACGCGTAAAACTTCTGCATTACTTTTGCTATGTTGTCTATAAGCTCTGAAACATAATCATTGCTGACAGTTATATCTGCGAATTTAAAGTTGTCAATATAATCTTCATTTTCGTTATTAGTGATTAAACTTACATCAGATCTGTCAAGCACACTGAATCTCTCACATGCTCTGTTATCAGTCATATGTTCACTTGAAAAAGCGTCACCGTCAAACAATACAATATTAAAATACTCTGTATTCTCATCTTGCATATTACTACGGAAATATTCTTTTATATCTGTATCAAAGAAACAATTACCCTTTGATGCAGAAAATACTTTATTCTGCTTATCTTCTTCTGACCATATAACAAATTCAGTATTTATAGTAGCTAATTGATAACTAAACGCGCTGTATCTTCTCTCTAATGAATTTAATTCTGTAATTAAAGCGCGAACTTTTTTAACATTACGGCTAAATGAACCTGAGTTATCAATAATAAAGTTTATCTGCATTTTGTTATGCGATTTATATGCGCCGTCTCTGTTAGACGCTTTCCACCATCTATAATCTTTATTCGCTACTGCTCTTACGTTTAAAATGCCTGAGTACGAACTAATTGCTGAAAATCTATTTCTCTGTTTGCGTAGAGCTGTTTCTATGTACTCATCAAAAACACTGTTCAGTAAGTCTTTATCATACTTCTTGTTGAACGCGTCTTTATTGTCATTGATTACGGAGTGTTTGTAATGTTCACCATTGATAAAATCGTCAGATTCAGTAACATTTTTAACGTCAAGTTTATACTTTGCTTGAGAAATAAAATAGTCACTATTAACTTGCTGTATGTCTGTATCTTGAAGAAACTCTTCTTTGAATAAATCATACGCTACACACGCTGATGCTTTTGAACCATATCGGATTGCGCATTTAACATTATGAAGAACTATTCCGCTGTACTTATCAATATTGTGTTTTAATCTTACATACCAGAGAAAATGCTCAATGCACGACTTACTATTTTCATTTATCTTTATAAGCTTACGCTTTACTCTCTTAAAATCTACGTCTAAGAAATAATTTTCATAAATTGATTCAATTCTTTCGTCTGCTATGATATTAAACGCATCATTATACTCTTCAGAAGTAGATTTATCTTCATCTCTATGGAATGTATCGTCAAGAATATGCGATATTTCGTGATAAAAAAGTGTACGCACATCAGACTCAGAAAGCTCTACATTAAGCTTTAACAACATCTTATAACCAACGTGTATTTCTATTAAACTACCGTCAGTCTGTACATATGTTTTGTCGCTCTGTCTGTCAAGAAAAGTCTTAATGTCATTATGTGTTTTAGTGTAATATGAGATTGGCAGTGAGCTAAGAATAGCACTCGCTCTATCGTAGCTTATCATTCTAAAAAACTCCTTCACGTCTAATAATTACATTTTATCATAAATTCATGTATCTGTAAACATAAAGTAGAAAATCTGAAGTCTTTTTGTAAAGTGTTGGAAAATCAATACTTGCAGACGTTGTATTATTTTAAGAACAATGTTGGAATTTCAATACTTGCGTGTCTTGCTGCGCGAAAAACAGCTGTTTTGAGCTGTTTCACGTATAAATATTCGCTAAAAAGTACGTCCCAGAGCAGTTAGAGCGCGCTAATTTGCAACAATGTTCAAATTCCAACACTTTTAAACGTAAAAAAAAATGCTGCTTTCGCAGCATTCAACTACTTATCAGAATATCTCAAATCGTCATATTCACTAAGCATACGACTTATCTTTGTGCTTAGATAAGCTGTAATGCAGTTAGAAGTGTAAATCAACATCTGTCTGAATGTAGCAGCGTCGATAGGTACGCTAATTCTCTTTGATATTTCTGCGCCCTTTACTGGAAGAATTGCTCCAGTCTCTGTCTTTCTACCTGGTCCTTCTTGTATTGTTACAAATACTCTAGGCTCTGAATAACTGATAGATAGCTGTCTACTAATTACCTGACCTTCTCTTTCATAACCAGTAAACAACTGATACTGCTTACTAGCGAGCTTAGTAAATAATCTGCCAGATTCAGCGTCAGCGGCAAGTGTCTGAAATGCAGGGAAGTCTAGATAAAAATCAATGTTTTCCTTAGATTCATAAGAAGCTGCTCTTAGCTTTACCTTGTCAATAGGGAATGAGCTACAGTGTACGTTTAGCACAACCTTATTAGTGCTTGCAGAATATAGCCTGTCGACGTTAAAAATGTTTTTCTCTTTCATATATTACTCCTTTTATTTACTGAATGTCCGTAGCACTCAGTCAGTTATTCAAATAAATCAAGTTTGTGATTAAAGCTGATAAGCTTATCAAGACCTTCTTCTTGTTTATTCAAGTATTTTTTAACTTCATTAATTGTTTCAAATGTTTTGTAGATGTCTACACCGTTAGAACCTTCTCTGATGTGTAAGTTGTATCTGCCGTCTTCTGTCAAGCTTACTGTGTAGTAGAAGCAAAAATCAAGTGGAAATGTTGCTGAGCATTTGAGGTATTCTTTTTCGTCAAGTTTAATAATATCAATCATAGTATGTTCCTTTCTATAGATATATTTTAACATAAATAGCTATAAAAGTAAACTATACGCCAAATTCTCTTTTGATTGAATTAAAATCAATCTCTGCGCTTGTTTCTTCTTTTATCTGCGCTTTTGCTATTTCAGTTAGCATATCTAAGTGTAGTGTATTGTCTTTACCCTTTATCCACTCTTTTAAAACATTCTTTAATTCTGATACGTGAATTAGTTTATGCTGCGATTTGTTCCATTCATCGTCTCTTATTATGAATGTTTCTGTATTATTAACTATGCATACATAACCTTCAATTGAGTCGACTTCTACGCCAGCATTTTTAAATATTCTCTGCCATACATAAGTAGATGGATTGACTTCAAGCACTAATTTATCTTTACTATCTAATATCTCGTGTTTTTCTATACGCAGAGGGTTATTACTATTTGTTTTTATATTCTTAGCGTCAAGAATAAGAACATTTCTTCCATATACTAATAAAACATCAGTATCAGGAATATAGTCTTTACTATCATCGGGCTCATAAGCTAAACTGGCAAATGCGACAATATCATTCAAATCATAGTCGTGCTTGATTAAGAGAGCTAAATACTCACATAGCTTTTCTTCACCCTCTATTCCTGCTTTAGTCAACATAATATTCTGTATAAGCTCTGCGTCGTCTAATAGCCAATCTGTAACTTCAACTGTTTTATTCTGTTGCTGCTCTTCTAAATTAGCAAGAGTTTTTCTTAAACCAGCACCAGGTTGACCTATTACTCTTTGTCCTGAGAGAATGTGATTGCGCACACTAATAGCTTGTTGCTTATCTTCGTCTTTAATGTTCGTCTGAATCAGTTTCATTCATTGCTTCCTCATATGTTTTGTCTTGCAGTGTATGTATCATATCTTTAAATTCATTTATATCCATTTATCTTCAATCCTTTATAACTTCTTTAGCGATACGTAGAATCTTACTCGTGATTTCGTCTAACTTCTCTAGCTTGCCATAATCAACTTTTAAATCAGAAATATATCTAGCGCCATATGCTAGATTATTGTAAAATCTTACGTCAGGTAGTATATCATCACAGATTGTCTTTAACTCGACTATATGTATTAAATCTAATCTGTTAGTTCTATTAATGCCAGTACGCATTGCATTTAAGATTACTGCAAGCTTATGAGTTTCAGGATGCTCTACTGCTAAAGCGCCGCATAAGTCTTTTAAAGCAAGCTCTAAGGCTTGCTCTAATACGTAACCTATACAACAAGCTAAATCATTATCCTTGTTGATTTCTTTCTTTGAATACTTACTCATCTGCTCACTACTCATCTCGTAAAAATAAATTGCTCTATTTAGTAGTGCACTCATATATCTTTAAACCTCTATTCATATTTTCTAGTAGCATAGGGTTAGCTTCGCCTGATTGTTCATGTTCGAAAAATACATCAACTTCACCAATGCTATCATACATAAGAGAAAGTGTGATAAATACTTCATTAGCATTTTCTTCTGTAGGTTCTTTTAGCTTAATGAATAAATCAATATCACTATCTTCTCTGCAATCTTCTCTAATTACAGAACCGAATGCTTTTATCCACTCACATTTCTCTGTGATTTCGTTGTTTGTTATTATGTTGTGTACATGTTTTTCTTTTAATGCATTTATCATATATACATTGTATCACACTTAGTTATAGTTGTAAACTATTTTATACTGATAAACGTGCAATAATATCATACTCTTTGTTAGATAAAGTAACTGAGTTTTCCATTACGCTTATACTCTCAATGCTTACGTTCTCATATAGAGTATCGCCGATAAACACGCATACAGTTAACTCTGCGTCTGCAACTAAAAGTATATGCGACATATCTTTATTTTCTATATCGTCAAGTATAAGTATAATCTTATCATCTTTTATCTGTACATTGTTTAATACATAAATATCGCCAGTAAAATCAAATTTATAATTAACTACAACATCTTGGAACATTAATTTAGTCTTTATTGCATTTCTAAGCTCACCTAAATACATCGCTTACCTCCAAGTTTAAGAATTCTTCTTTCGTCATACTATTTATATCTTTTTTATCTGTATTGTATTTTAATACTTTTATAAATTTATTCTTGATTGATTTTTCAAGTCTTTCTCTTGCTTTCTGACCGCGTTCGTCATTATCAGTTGCAATGATAACTGTACGAATAGGCAGAGACTCTAACTGCTTAATCTGTTGAACTGAACCTAGACCGTTCATAGCAACAGCGTACTTGCCATATTCCCATACAGATAAACAATCAAACATACCTTCAACTAAGTATATCTCATTTATTTCTTTTGTTTCTTGCTCTTTTAATAATTCATACGCACCAAATAAAGGCTTTGCTACATCTTTCATAATGCTATATCTCTTTTTGTCTATACTTCTTGCGATAAAATATAATACATTACCTTGTTCGTCTTTAATAGGGAACATAATAGCGTTTAGCTCTTTGCTGTAACCAATATCAAATTTAAAAGCTATTTTCGGAGATATTCCTCTTTCCTTGAGATATGTGTGATACATCTTGTATCTCTCAACCTCTTCTCTACTCACGTAATGAGTCGTAGAAGGCTGTTGCTTTAAACCAATATTAAATTTTCTCTGTCTAAGAGCTACGCTATCCCAATGTTGTTGCATATACTCTGTAGCATCAACACCTAAAATATCGTAGATGAGATTACTTACGTTCTTCTTAGCGTCACACGCGAAACAGTAAAATGAGCCGTCATTTCGTATCATTGCTGACGGCTTTTTCTCTTGACCATTCTTATGATAAGGGCAACTTACCATTAAATAATCTTCATATTTATTTACTGTGTTGAATAACTTCTTGCCAAATGAATCAACTTTCAATTGTTTTATAACATCGTTTATATCAATGTTATATTCTTTATTGTTAACTATCAAAATACTATACCTGTATCTTCACTGAACATTTCTTTCTGTTCTTGCTCAATCTTTTCAGCAACTTCTGTAGGTAAACCATCTTTAGAGTTAGGCACATACTTATAACTTCCAACGTCAATATCCCAAGCATAAAGTAGTTTATTACCTACTGAACCATTTCTATTTTTCTTGATATTCATTTCAAGCATACCGTTTTTATTTCGTATGCTTAAAGCTAGAGATGCTGCTTGACCTAAACCGTCACTATCTCTGATATTCTCTAGCTCTGGCGCTTCATTATCGCCTTTATTCGACTCTCTGTTTGCCTGTATAACAGCGATTACAGGAATCTTTAGCTCTACACTCATAGTCATTAAATCTTCTGAAATATGCTGTATAGCTGTAGTCACACTTTGATTTCTATAACCTCTTTCATCTGCAACGAATGTTATACCGTCAATTACTAACATGTCTAGACTATTGTCTACAACCCATTTTCTTAGCTTACTTACTGTAGGTCTAGTGATAAAATCAGATACAGTTGTAACTAAGAATTTATTCTGATGTTTCGCTAACTGTTTAGTATACTTTTCAAATTCAGGTATAATTGCTTTATCGCCTGTTTTAAGACTTCTATTAGAAAAGTTATTATATAGAGTATCAAATCTATAAGCGATGTTAATATCACTCATTTCAGGTGAGAAATAACCTACGTTAAAACCTTGTTCCCAAGCTGCCGTTGCTATCTTTAATGAACACCAACTCTTACCGTTATTCAGTCTAGCAAAAATAGCTATTAGCTCTTCACCTCTCTGTATACCACCTGTGATTATGTCTAACTCTGGAAAACCTGAACTCATAAACCAGTTAGCGTGATTTTCACTCTTATCTTTTAGTACCTCTAATCTTGCTTCACTCTCTTGTACAATATCAATACCTCTTGACTTAGCTTTAGGCTGTATATCTTTCAGATTAGTGAGTATGTAGTCAATAGCGCCAAAAGAATCTTTGCTATACATCTCAATTGCTTTATTAAGCACAGGTACTGATTTTGTATATGCGTATTGTTCTCTTAGCTTATCAGCTAAATATTCGTCTGTCTCGTTTACTTCTATAATACTGAACTTAGGGAATTTATCGAGTACAGTTTCTTTGTCAGGCATTGTTTTATACTTCTTATAATGCGACATTATAAAATTATACTCTTGTTCATAATCAGTAAAGTAAGAGGCATCAAAGTCATTAGAATCTATGAACTCAGCATTACCTGTTTGCAATAACTTATTTAAAGCTTGTAAACTTACCATTCTTTAAATCTCCAATAATATATTCTCTATGCCATCTATTTTTAAATCAAGATTGTTTGTAGTTATAATACACGACTTACTGTGTAATAGTCTATGTTTTAAAATTAGCTCAAATTGTTTTTTCTCAAATTCTGTCATACTTGCTGGTAAAGAATCGAATATCACTAAGTCACATTCGTTTAAATCTCTTATATAGCTATCTGACACTCTATTTTCAAAATTCTTTATTTCATTGAAAAAGTCAGGCATAAATACAAACTTGCCCTTTACTTCTGCGCCGCTTTTAAACCAGATTTTATCAAAGTAACTAAGCATTAATTTAATACCGCAATTTGTTACATTTACTACATCAGAGATTATAGCGCAACTATATCCTGCTTGCACATATTTATCAATATTAGCTTTTATAACTGATAGTCTATTCGTATTATCAAGACGTTTGTTAGGTTGAGAGTAGTAAGTCTTAGCGACAGGCAAGTCACTCTGCTCAATTAATAACTTCATTGTCTTATATCTAATACAAGTGCCAGGGCAGTCTAATGCACAAACGTCTTTATACCAACATAAATTATTTCGCATATGTATTACTCTTTACTGTGTCTAGAGGGTCTAATTCAAAAAATTTGAAATACTCTCTTTCTGTGCAAAAGTTTACTACATCTACCTTATCAGGCAGATTATCAAGAACATTAAGCATATAGTTTAATGAATATGGCTTAAATTCTGTATTATAGAATCTTGAATCTTCTTTAGGGAATAATCTCTTTCTTACATAAGTCTTTAAAGCAGATCTGAGTTCAGCGTCTTTATATCGCTTATTTATAATATCTGCATATGCTTGAATATCTGAATCATCTTCTACTACTGCAGGCTCTTCTTTGTCTTTAATTCCATTCTGTACTACGATAGTATCTGCAGTTAATGAGATATAACCAGCTTGCACTAATTCGTCTATAAGCTCTGGTAGTACTTTTACATCATCTTCAACAAGCAATGTACAGTAATAGCCAATTGCTGGATAAGAAACATTACTTTTTATCAATGACTCTGGTACAACTACGCTTTTTTCTAATTGTCTAATCTTCATTTAAAAATCTTCCCATCTTTCTAATTCTTCAATAACTGGCTTTCTTCTTTTATCTATTTCAGGAGATATTTGTCTATTTATTAAAATCTTGGCAATTCTCTTGTTATCAGTTAATGTAGCAGAACTACATACATCAAATTTCGCTTGCTTTAAGCATTTCTTATAGTAAGCCATAAATGACTTGTTGAGATTAGCATCAAACTGTGAAGCAATCTTATTAAAAATAATAAAACGCTCTATAGAATCTGGCACCTCATAAGCACAAATATGTTTTACATACTGCCAAGCTTTATTATATTCTTTATTCATTACGTAGTCATTGACTATCGTGTTTAATTCTTTCTTAGTCATCAAGCTCACTCAACATATTCTGTAATATATTATACGGGTGCAATGTATATCTACTATTTTTTGCTGAATAAATATCTACACCTATCGACCATTCGCCTGTAGTCCATAGTTTCTTTAAATCGTGTCTATTAAAAATTACTACATCATAATTATCTAATTCAGACCGTAGATAAATTATTCTCTTTATCATCGCGTCAGGTAAGTATAACTCTTCATCAGTTTCAGAATCTTCTTTTATCGCTGCGCGAATTTCAGACTTAGTGAGTAAAGTATGCTGCGCGGTAAAACCATCAATCTTTAAAACATTGTATGTACGCGCCTTATCTTTTTCACCGATGATATAGATATGCATTAGCTTATCTATAATAACTAAAAAAGTAGGGAATTTGAACTTATCTAAGAAGAATAACTCTAGATGCGGTTCACTTTCCCATTTATCGAGATGACAAAGTTCTAAACATTTTCTAACATTTTCGTTGTTGCCATTGACATATAGCAAACCTTCAATTACATCTCTCGTTCTCACTAATTACCCCATCTAAAAAAAAATAGGTAGACGTCAATCTAACGTCAACGTCTACCTGTATTAAGCTTTAATTACTTAACTTCTTTAGCACTCTTTCTTCTTAGTGCTGTGATGCCAAGCATTGATGCGATACTAGCAGCAACAGGCATAATCACGTTTGTGCTATCACCTGTGTTAGGTACTGCAGACTTCTGAGCATCTACCTTAGCGGCTTCACTCTTAGCAGCTTCATTCTTAGCAATCGCCTCTTTAGCTTTCGCCTCTGCCTGCTGCTTGTCGTAATCTGCCTTTACTCTGTCGTAATTCTCTGTAGCTGTAGCAAGCTTCTTGTCGCTCTCTGTCTTAGCTACCTTAGCATCTTCTAGCTTCTTACCAAGAGTCTTAATCTCTTCTTCGATTTCAGCTAGCTTTTCTGGAGCATTCTTGTAAATATCAAGCTTTTTCTTAAGCTCTGCAATCTCATCTTCAAGCTGCTTTGACTTAGCTGCCTTATCAGCAACATCTTTCTGAGCAGCGATGCGCGCATCAGTTGCAGTCTGTAGCTCTGCTGCGACGTCTGTTGCTTTCTGAGTTGCAGTATCTCTAGCTGCTTCAGCGTCAGTTAGCGCCTGAGTTGCCTGAGTAACTTTCTGCTCTGCAGCAATCTTAGCATCAGTTGCCTTAGCGTGAGCAGTAACTGCGTCATCGTACATCTGCTGAGCTTTATCAAGAGCTGCCTTTGCTTCGTCATAGCTCTTCTGTGCAAGCGCTAGTGGGCTTTCACCATTCTTTAGTGAGTTTAGCTTTTCCTGCTCTGTAGCAAGAGTTGCCTTAGCAGTCTCTAGCTCAGTCTTTGCCTGTTCTACTGCTGCAGCAGTATCTGCAACCTCTGTTGTATATCTCTGTACATCAGCCTTAGCAGTCGCTAGAGCATCAGCGTACTTATCAGCGTTATCGACGTATGAGCCAGTAGCAATAGCGCCGCTTGTGTGCTTATCAAAAGCGTAGTTGAACTGAACTACTGTTACGCCCATTTTTGTAGTTGAACCAGGAACGATAGTCCATACACCAACCTGACCGTCAATCATATCTTTGCTTGTTGTAATCTGCGCGTGTGCAAGCTCATTACCATTTGCCATATAAGCCTTGATTGATTCGAAGATTGCTCTCTTCATATCAGCCATAGCGTACTTACCTTCGCCTAGCTGTGAGCCGTACATGTTACCACCAATACCTGTTCTTGATGAACCAGCGCAAAGTGTTTCATAACCTAGGCTGTACTTGTCGTTGTTCTTTGTGTAGTCGTCTTCAATACCGATATGATTGAATTCGTAAGTTTCTGAACCAGTAACGAATCTGCGCTTGTACTCATTCTGCATCCACTTTGTAGCGTCTGCTAATGAGTCGTTTGTCTTAACTAGCTTGTAACCAAACTGCTTATTCATACTGTTGATAATTGAATTACCAAATAGTGTAAGCTCATTAATCTGGTCGTTTGTCATATTCCACGCATCAACTTCTGTTGTCTTATCAACTTCTGATGGCGTGTACTTAGCATTCTTAAATGCGTTGATGATGTCCTGTCTAGCAGCCTTAGCACTTGCGCTATCCATATAAGCTCTGTTCTCTGCTGAGCCTACGTTAGAATACCAATTGAAGTTGTAACCTTCAATATAACTCTTTACTGCCGCTGGGTCTGCGAACTTAATCTCTGGAGCAGTACCAATCTTTGCTTCGATTTCCTGCTGCTTCTTTTCAGCGTTTGCAAGGTTTGTCTTAGCAGTATCTGCTGCTGTAGTCTTTTCTGTAACAGTTGCTGTCTTATCTGTAACTGCCTGTTCTGCAGCGTTAACAACTGTTTCCTGATTAGAAATAGCTGTAGCGAGGTCTGTGTTAGTCTGCTTTGCAGTCTCTAGCTCTTCTGCCTTTGTTTTCTCTGTAGCTGTTGCTTCATCAAGATTTGCTCTAGCATTGCCCTTTAGAACATCAGCCTGTGTTTCATCTTCTGTTGCTTTGTCAAGCTCTGTTCTTGCTGTATTAACCTGATTTGTCTTAGATTCAACAGCTGAATCAGCAGCAACCTTTTCTTTATTAGCTTCTTCAGCAGCTACTCTCTTCTCTGTCTCTGTCTCTGTAGCTGTCTTTTCAACGTTCTTAGCGTTTTCTACAAGAGTATCATTCTCTGTCTTTTCTGCAGTCTTATCGTTGATTGCTGTTTCTGTCTCTGCAATCTTTTCTGGAGTTGCTTCACTAGCAATCTTCTCTGTTTCTTCTTTTTCTGCAGTCTTTGCATCAAGCTCTGACTGAGCCTTATCTACTGCGTCTGTAGCTGCCGCGTTCTCTTTCTTTGCGTCATTAAGCTGTGTAGTAGCAGAATTCATCTCTGTCTCTGTAATCTCACCAGCAAATACATCGTTTGCTGTAATGTTTACTGCGCAACCTGTAACTACTGTTGCGAATGCTGCACTTGCTGCGATATTTCTTTTCTTCATTTAATATTATGTCCTTTCATTTAACAAGTTGTTATAATATATGTATAATTATAATACACTATGAACAGTAAGTAAACAACTTGTTGAAAAAAAAATTAAAATTTTAATACGTCTTTTCGTGTTGATTTAATATAATATCTATACCAGACGTAGTCTTTGTCTTTGAAGAATTTTCTTGTTTCTTGCAATTCCTTACTCGTTAAAGACTTACAATCAGGACAGGTAGCCATAAATACTTCTAATGCTACAGGTCCTTTTAAATCTTTAAATTTTATAGGTTTAGATGTACGCACTACTCTTAACTCTGAGTTCTGTAATCTATTGAATTGTTCTTCTGTTAAAGCAGTAGTGTACACTGAGTTATTTTTATAAGAGCGTACTTGCACTTGTCTATCATCAAATAAGATGTAGCTTGGTACTTCTTTAACCTTTAATTCTTTTAGTAGTAAATCAAACTCAGAAAAATTCTCACCTTCCGTCGATATTAATGTTTGGCGTACTGGTGTATTAACAATAAATACAATAACAATTAATAATACAACCAACAACGCAGGGATATATTTACGTTGCATATTTTTTACATAATTCTGACCAGAAAGATGCTCAGTATTTAGCTGTATAAGCAGTCTTTTTAATATATTCTTGTATTGTTTCATAACTTACCCTCTTTTCCAATACTACATACAAAATATCCTTTAGACCAGACTATGTTTGTTCTTTCTAGTATACATTTCTTAGTTCTTTATCAACTCTCGTAAGTTTAACGTCGAAAGTAGACTTGTTAGCTATTTCTTGAATCTCATGTTTTAGTTTAAATACATTTACCTGATTTTCAAATAATTTCTTTTTGTTGTAAACATGGGATGCGCTTTAAGCTATATTTGGAATGATTTTCTGGCTTATACATCTTGTTGTTTTCCTTGCGCTTACTCTCTTGCAAGCACTCAATTTAACTGTTTTAGGGTTTTCAAACTTCTGTTCGATGCCGTCAATATTAGATAATCTGCAATACCCAAGACTCATTAAACCCTTGATTAAATATAGCTGATTTCTATATTCAACTATGTCCTTATTTAGGAACCCATAAACTTTTCCACGTGGCAGTTTCTTATCTGAATTCTGTCCTTGGTATAACGGATATTGCCCTTTTGCTATGTGTTTCTTTTTATACACTCTATCAACTAAAAATATAGGCTGTGCCGTTAAGCCCATGCTTACTGCATCCATCCAGTGTGTTTTCTCTAAACCTAACCATTCTCGATTAGCTTTTGTTATGAAACCAAATGTTTCAATTGCATTAGGATAGTATTTCAATAACTGAATACGGATGCTATTCATTTGAGTAGCATATTTTAGCTGCCCTTTCTTCTTACCAACTAGCTTAGACTCGAATTCGCATAATTCTCCTCTATGTAATTTCTTATGACAATCCTCACATAACGTAATTAAGTTATCTAACATATCTGCGCCACCATTTGAGCGATAAATGATGTGATGTGCATTTAGTGTGCCTTTCTTAGTCTTACAGCACTGACACTTATAACTGTCTCGATTAAAACACGCTTCTTGAGAATTTTTGAATCCGTAATTAGGACCTTTTTGGTAGCCCCAATGTCTGTTAAATGCTTTATCTTCGTAATTAAGCAAGTTAGGGTCAAATGTTCCAGTCTCAATAACTAATTTAGATATTGGAAGTATTGACTTGACGTACTCTATTTCTCTGATATGAGAATTAAACTTACTAGCCATTGTAGGGCTAAATCTATTTTTCTTAATAGAGTTATGTCTGTTTAACCATCGAGCTTTTCTGTATCGTAATTTTCTATTTCTTCGAGCTCTGCGATACGCAGCTCGTCGTCCCATCTTAGTGTGAATATCATTTCTAATTTCAACTTCAGATACATAATATACACAAGCGTTATCGTCAGTAACACCCGCACCTACATACTTAGAACCAGTATCAACTTTCAATGTTAAACAAGATATATTTTCCTTAGTATCAAATAATAATTGAATTGTGAATGGCTCTCTACAGACAACCTTAGCTTTTTTAGAGTTAAGTAATCTACGGACTTTGCCATGCCTACGGATAGGCATAAGCGGTTGTCCATCTAAACTCAATACATATACCATAAGTATGACTCCTTTCGTAGTTTTGAAACGATTTAATGTTATACACCAGCCCGTTTCCAACTGTCGCGCGTATCTTATCTCTACAACCAAGATAAGAATCCGACTTCCTCTCGACAATGTTAGTTAGGGTTTCTCAACTGCTAACACAGAACTCTTTTTAGCACTCTTAGTTCAACTTAATTAGCAGTCACAGAGCAGCAGTCTGAGGCGACAACTGCAGGTGTGTAAGTATACTCACCTAACTAACGTAGTCTACATTTCTGTAGCTTAGTCTGTTGACGCATCGTACCTAGAAGGTACTCAGCCTTTAGCTGAGTGCAGCGTCACCTCCAGGGTAGCACATATGATATGTGATACGTCGCTTTTTCCTAGTTGAATGCAGTTATCGCATCCAAAATAGATTTTATTATCTACTGTTTTAGATATATACTTTTTAAATATCTTAAAATCAATAGTGTATTTAAACTCTGTAAATGTATTACTGATAACGTCTAATACTTCTGTTGCAGTGTCTTGTATTTCTAGTATGATAGAATTCTCTTTAAACTCTATTGTGATATTATCTGGGTTAAATGCTGTTAGTCGCTTTAGCGCATTCTTCATTTCGTTTATATCATACTCTGCTTCGTACTCTGACGCATTAAACATTTCTTTTAGCTCATTAGCGTGAAAACTATCTATCGCGCTTGAATCGTGGATTGTGTATAACTCATACATATCTGATTTTAGTATAGCTTGTGAATTAGACATTGAAATGCTATCAAAATTATGCAGTATACTAAAAATCTTTGACTTCAATAGCACTTCATCTTCAAATACTTGTGTATTAGCTTTACTAGCGCAGATTGAATTAGTAACAACGACACAATCACCAAAGTATACATTTCTGTATATCTCTATTACAAAATCTTCTGCAGGCAACGACATACTCAACTGCGAATATATCTTATCATCTATATTTAACTCTTTAAATGCTCCATTACAGAACGATGTAGGTTCAGCAATTAATGCTGGATTGCCTTGGCTGTCTAAAACAACTTTAAGACTATACTTACTCTTTCCAGATTTTATTATAACTGAATTATCTTTTATAATTAAATCTACGAATTCTGAATCAAGAGTTTTAATAAGCTTGAATGCCTGTTCTATACCTATTGATGTGTCTAGATTTTCACACTCGCCTTCAAATTCAATATTTGCTACAAGAGTGTTAGCTCTATCAGTAGAATAAAGATAAAGTGTATTATCTCTAACCCTTAGCGTCAACAGGCAAGTCATAACTAATGCGTTATACCTGCCTGCGACTGTATGTAAAAGCGTTACCGCTTGTTTTAGTTTATCAGTTTGTATTCTCATTATTCGAGTCCTGTACTTCCAAAACCACCTTCGCCTCTATCTGTTTTGATACCGTGATAAAATTCTTCATCACTTATAGCGTCTTCAACTACGATGCTTGTATCATTGATAATGATAGGTACGAACTGCACTATTTTCATTCCTTCGTGTAAGACTACGTCTTCTACATCTTGCTTAAATAGATGAGCGTGAATCTCCCCTTGATAAGAGCTATCGATTACTCCTGCGCCTACAGTTAGCTTTACCTTAGTAGCTACGCTTGATTTATTCAATGCGATTAGTGCTATTGAGCTATCAAAGTTAGCTTTAATACCTAAAGGAATAAGTATGTCATTTGCTGTTGACATACTTACAGTGCTACCATTTATTTCGCATTTAGGGTTTAATTCTTGTAGTCTATTGATAAAATCGTTATCGAACTTAGGAATGAAGCAATCTATACCTGCGTCTCCAAATCTTCTCTCAGGTGATTTTACGTTCCTTGTCTTCAAAAATTTAATCATTACTTAGAATCTTTCTGCTGCTTGAAACCAGCGTCTGTTAGTACTTTATTCAAATCTGTATATTTAACATCAGTTGACTGCGTATTAAACAGCGTCTTACCTGTTTTATTCAATTTCTTTAAATCAACTGTAACTGATGCCTCAACGTATTTTCTATCATCAGTAACCTTTACTTCAGCACTCTTTACTGCGTCTGCGCCGTATGTCTGCTTACTTGTTTCAATCAACTTCTTTGTGTTGTCTTTAATAAACTTCTCTTCAGTTTTCTTACTTAGTCCATTAACTGACTTATATGGAAGAGATGTAGAGAATGTAACTGTCTTTACTTCCTCTTTATGCTTTCTTACATCTACGTGTACAATAGCGCCAGTGTAACTTGTCTTTGTATACGGAATAACCTCGTCTTTAGTTATCTGATATACACCAGTTGCGATAGCGGCTAGTACGAAAATGCATATCAGCACAATAGCTGTAATCTTCTTCTTACTCATTTAAACTCCTTTGTAAATTAGTATCATCATTGCAAAAACGTCTATATATGTTAAAACGACTAGCGTTTTTTCAACTGTAGAAACGTGCGCTGTATCAAATACATCGCCTAAAGTCTCTTGACAAGACCTCTGCGTAAATATGAGAGCTATTAGTAGTATACCTAGAAATATTAACATTATGCTACCTCCTTATACTTACGCAAACCCTGAATCTGATAAATCATTTCACTAACTACACCTACGATGATTAGTAGACTTACACCTGTCAGTGAGATGTTTGCGCCTATCTTCTTATAAGCAACAATCTCAACGATGAATGATGCTATTACGATAAAGCATAGTACAACTGTACCGATTGTCGTAATGCTTAGCACTGTTTTCTTTAAGAACTTTGCAGTGTCAAGATTTGATATACCTACGAAATAAAGCTGACCATCATCAAATGACTTGCTTATTTCATCACCATCAATCTGTAGTGTATTGAAGACGTATGAGAAAATGATAAGTAATAGAACATATATTCCCATACCATACAAACTCATTCTATTCAATAGGTTCAAATTAACATTTATATCAAAGATTGTTACTATCATAGAAACTAGACCGATAAGTGTAGTTGCCGCAATAACCGGCATAATAGAACTAATCAGTAGTTTTATAGGGTACTGATGCGCAGCAATTCTTGTTGCATTAGACTTAGACTGTATAGCAAACTTATATTCTTTTTTACTAGCAAGTATACAGATGATTAGTATACCGATATAAGCTGCGATAATAATGCTTGCGTAAAATGCAAAGTTATCTGCGTTTTTATGTTTAAATAGTTCAATAAAATTCTTTGGCAGCGACATAAATATACCTGTTGCTACAAGTACACTACCACCCTGACCAATACCTTTTTTGTTAATTCTTTCAGCGAGATATGTAGTGAATAATGCGCCTACGCATAATAGGAATATTAGCTCAATCTTCTGTGACTGATTTGCTGTTACCTTTATTCCTACTGTATTCTGCATCTGAGAATTATTTAGTAGACTGACTGATGTAAATACAGCCATAATCAATGTTAGTATTCTTGTATACTGCGCTATCTTCGTTTTACCTTGTACGCCCTGTTCTTGTAGTGCGTTAAGTCTTGAAGATGCTTTAGTCATAAGCTGCATTACGATAGTTGCCATAATGAACGGCGAAATGCCTAATGCGAAAAAGCCGAATCTAGAGATAGTACCGCCTGACATCAGGTTTACAACATCACTTAAAGATGTCGAAGTGTTAGTATGCTCTACATACGGCAAAGAAATGAATGTGCCTAGCATAAATATTGCTAGAATGATTAGTGTTGTAAATGCTCTTTTCTTTATCATTTATAAATCTCCTTTAGTTTATTTTATCATAATTTGTATAACTTTGTAAACTCTATTTTACGTACTGTAGAGCGTTTTTTACATCGTCATTAAAATTCTTGTAAAGCTTTAACGCTTCATTCTGATAAAATACAAACGGATTTTTTGACTGAGCACACCAACCAATTATTTCTTTCAAATCGTCAACAGCTTTTATATGCTGTTTCCAAGTTTTATCAATTACGCTTAGAATAACTAGCTTGTCATTCTCAAGATTTGTTGCTGTGTAATCGTACTCTGAAATAAGCTCATTTAGCTCATCTAATGTTTCTGCGCATAAAATCTTAAAACGCTTTGCATATACAGCAGCTCTCTGTCTCTGAATTACGTTATCATACTTTAGAGATGCCTGTCTTGAAGAATAACTAATACTCTCAAGCTCTTTCTGCAATCTTGTAGCTAGCATCTTTACATCAGAGCGGAAAATCATCTTACGCATTGTTTTGTTAGTTCTCTTAAATATCTCGTCTTCTTCACAGAAGAATGTGTATGTTATTCCATCTGCACCCTGACGTGATGTTCTACCCTTAAGCTGATTGTCTATTCTGCTACTCTCATTAAACTGCGTAGCGATAACTACAAGAGGTAGTTCTGCTTTGATGTCTGTACCTCTACCAGCCATATTTGTTGAAATAGTGATTGCACCCTTTTCACCAGCGTGTGAAATAATCTCTGCCTCATCAGCATCCTGCTTAGCGTTTAGTACAACGTGCTTTAGCTTATGTTCTTTTAGCATTTCTGAGATTATCTCTGATTCTCTAACAGAAATAGTACCTACTAGTATAGGATATTCTTTTTCGTGATATTCAATAATCGTATCATATATCTTCTGCAGCTTATCTTTCATAGATGATGCAAGAACGTAGTTATCTTCACGTCTATAAGGTAGATTTGTTTCAATAGATATAACCTCTAGATTATATACGCTTCTGAACTCTTCTTGTTCTTCGTGAGCTGTACCACTCATACCAGCTAGATGCTCATACATCTTGAAATAATTCTGTAGAGTAATAGTAGCTGCTGTACTTGTTTCTGTCTGAATCTTTACGTTATGCTTAGCCTCAAGTGCTTGATGTAAATCTTTAGCAAATCTTCTATCAGGCTGTAGTCTACCAGTAAATGTATCTATAATAGCGACTATCCACTCACCATTTTGTAGAACAAGCGTGTAATCAACATCTTTCTTATAATAGTAGTTAGCTAGTAGTGCCTGATGCACGAAATGTGTAACGCTTGTGTCAGTGTATAGTGCTGGTAGATGTTTCTTAAGCTCTGCAAGACCGCTTTCTGTAAGATTTACTGTCTTATGCTTTAAGTCTACTTCATAATCTTCAGCTTTTAGTTTCTTTACAATAGAATCTATATACTGAGCATAAGTAGGGTTGCTATCATCTGGCTGCCCGATAATCAGAGGAGTTCTTGCTTCATCAATAAGTACTAAGTCTACTTCATCGATAAGAGCAAAAAATCTTTTCTGCTTACATTTGTAATACTCATATCTATGCGTCATATTATCTGTTAGGTAGTCAAAACCAAAGGTATTTGCTGTACCATAGACAATATTCTGCTCATAACTCTCAAGCTTAACTGGAAGAGAGTCTGACTGAAAATTCATTGCTGATGTAACACCGAAGAATGAGTATACAGGCTCAAGAATGTTTCTATCTCTATTAGCAAGATATTCATTAACTGTGCATACGTGCACCTGACCGAACTTACTCATATATAGCGCAGGTAAGCAGCTAGTAACTGTTTTACCTTCGCCTGTTTTCATTTCAGCAATCTTATTGTCTGTTAAGCAAAGAGCACCGATTAACTGTACATCGTGTAGACTTAGTCCTAGTAGTCTTTCAATAGCTACGTAACCAAGCGCGTAGATAGTTAGCTTATCGTCTGTTTTAGCAAATGTAATCTTAAGCTCTTTGTCTGTATACTCAGTATACTCTTTAACAAGTTGCTTAATTTTCTTTACTTCTGCTCTTAGCTTTGCTTTATATATGTTATTCTGTTTCTTATGTATATAGTTTTGAACTAGCATTCAACTTCCTTTCACTTATAAGTTATAGATTAAATATATTTTATCATATGTAACTTATAATGTAAACTATTTTCTTATTTCTTCTTTAGTTATTTTTGCATATACAACGATTCTATCTCTTGAATAAGCAGTAACGCACGTACTCATTAAAACATACTTCTGATTTTCTTCCATAAATTCTGTAGTATTTAAATCGTATATATCTGAATTTGTTGCGTCTGCTTTTACTGCTTTAGTAATTTCTATTGTATACTTTTTATCTTTAGTGTATATTGTACCTTTTTTATGCTTATTAAAAAATTCATTATCATTATAATAGTTAAGTAACGATGTAAACATGCCTTCGCCGCCAACCATATTATGTCCGTAGATTATCGTCTTAGCTTGCTCATACGGCTTTTCTACTTTGTAGTCTATGAATAATGAACCAGTTAGGGCGTATTTGCCGTTTAAGTCTTTGTCTAGCAAATAAAAATTATCATTCACTTGCGCAACAGGCAAGCTTAGCACATCATCAATCTGTAACCAAGATAGATTTCTGTAATTAATACTCACTGACGACTCAAACTTGTCCCAATCGAACTGCCCGTCGCCAGTGATAACTTCTTTCTCTATATGCTTTAGTTTTACTAAAGGCATTTTTCTGTCATAGTATGATTTAGCTAGTAAAAACGCGCTAACTATGAATACACACAATAAGATGATGAATATAATTCTACTCATAATTTTCGAACTCATCTACTTCATCACCTCCCCATTTCTCAGATACAGTAACGTCGCATTTAATTAAACCTACGCCTAGTTTATCTGCTGCAGCGTATTCCATATCGTGCTTAAATAATTCTCTTACTCTCTTTGCATTTCTAATTGGCGATTGAATGATTACTTCATCGTGTACAGGAATAAGAATTCTAGCACCTAAGTCGTTTAGCTCTTTATCATCATGAATTGCAAGTAACGCTTTCTTTGTCATATCGCTTGCTGAACCCTGTACTATACTGTTTATAACCTGTCTTTCTGCTTTTGATTTAAACATAAAATTACTTGTTGCAGTTAGATTACGTCTTTTGCATTCTTCGTAACATTCATTTATTGCTGCTTTTCTCTTATAGTAATTCTCTATCTTAAGAGCTTTTGAAAACTTTGCTTCCATTTTCTCTAAATCAAAATCAGTCACAAGAGGGTCTGTTAATTCTGTTCTTTTAACTGTATAATCAGGTAAGTTAACATCAGGTAGATGTCTTCTTCTGCCCCAGAGAGTTTCTACGTAACCATATTTTCTAGCTTTTTCTAATGAGCTTTGTGTGAACTCTTTAATCGCTGGATAAGCATCAAATACTGATTGTAGTAGCTTTTCTGCTACTTCTACTGTATCGCCTATCTGCTCAGCTACACTCTTTGATTGTCTGCCATAGAGCAATCCAAGAAGAATAGACTTACAGGCTGTTCTGCGTAATTTACCAGCATAATTTGTGTCTGTAACACCGTTCGCTAACTTTTCGTGCTCACCAAATTCGCATTTAACATACTTACCGTGTTCATCTGTTTTTATAGGTGTGCCCTCAGGGAAGAATTCCTTACAGTCGTCATATGGTAGTTTATAAACAATTGACGCAATATCTGAGTATAAATCGTGTCCTCTTTTAAATACATTAACCATTTTCTCATCATTACAGAGTGTAGCCATAAGAACTACTTCTTGTGATGAATAGTCTGCGGACATCATTACATGTCTCAATCTAGTCTCTGTCGGTTGATTTAATCTGAATACATCTCCGTGTTTTGTATAAGCTACTTCTGTCTGCTTATCTATAAATTCCCAACCTTTTGATATTTTTACTTCATACTCTTTTGTAACTTCTCTTTTTACATCATATAGTACATCAGCCATAAACATCGGTCTGATTTCATCATTTCTTGCAGGAATCTGCTGGAGGTTTACACCTCCACTAGACGACATTCTACCAGTTTTCGCACCCATCGAATTCATACGAGTACGTACTTTGCCGTCGTCATATCTTGCTGCAGGTAGTTTTATAATAAACGCATCAAGTAGCTTTGCAGCTTTTCTATACGCTATCAACGCTTTTGTAAAGTCATTATCTAGTGATGCAAGTCTTTTTGCGTCTGTACTTCTATCTTCTGCCTCAATCTTCATTAAATCATACAGAATCTCAGCAATCTGTTGAGTTGAGTTTAAATTTATGTCACCATGTAATGCAGAATTAGGGTGCTTTAATAAATAACTCTGTAGATTATATTGGTGTATAATATCAAAGCATTTTTCTTTTGCTTCTTCTAGTATTTGTGTATATTTCGGTCTTAGATAATTATTTGTATAATCTTCGTCTATCATCATACCTTGCTCTTCTATATCAACTAAAACGTCAATGATAGGCGACTCTATTGTACGAAATACATTCATTACGCTAGGTTCTGTTTTGAGTATACTCTGTTGCGATGCAGCGAGTTCATACGTCATTAATGCATCTTTTGCTGCATATAGCTTTGCTACAAACGGAGGTATTAAATCAAATGATATATCTTTAAACAATGAACTAAAAGAATCATTCTCTGCTTCGCCATTATGGCAGTACTTAGAATTTAAGTACTTCAAGTTATGCTGCTCATTTTCATCAATAAGTCTACTTGCAGCACTTGTATCGAAAGCGCATTTTAGCTTTACGCCTGTAGCGTGTAAAAGAACTCTAATATCAAAAGGGGCATTATGCATAATTACATTTGCTTTTAGCTTTTTTAAGCAGTCAGCTAAATCGCTAATTGGAATCTGATTAGGTAGTTCTTCACGTGTAACATAGTCTATATGAGACACAGGCACATAAGCAGGCTTTTTATCTTTTGTATATAAACATACTCCTACGAGTCTATCTCTTATAGGGTCTAGGCCTGTTGTTTCTGTATCTATTGCGATTGTTTGACAGTTTAGATATTCCTGTAAATCTTTTTTATTGTCAATGATTATGAATTCATCTTGTAAATGACCAAGTCTTTCATTTACATATTTTATAATCGCTTCAATTCTATCAATCAATAGCGCACTTTTCTGCGGTTTTGATTGTTTCTTCTCTAACTTCTGCGTCTGCAAAATCTCGTAATCTCTTAATTGCTGATTTTGCTGAGGAGTTAGTTTTAAATTCTGAAATAAGTTATTAATCATAATCGTCCCTTTAATAATATTCAAATTTGACTTGCACGTTTTCATTAATCTCAAAATCACCTACAAGTCCTGTTATGTAATTTGATTTAAACAACCAATCATACAATCTTGCTGATTGCATTGTGTAGTAATTGCCATAGAGCAAGTCTATTAAACTCTCGCCAAAGCTAATACGACCATAGTATTTATTATAACATTCAATAACATCGATTTTGCGATACGTTTCGTCTTTAGCGAAATTCAAGCAACAGTTATCAACTACAGTGTATAGTTCATTGAGAGTATCATTGTTAAGTATAACACAAAAGTCTTCATAATCTTGAAGACCATCGTATCTCTTTGCAAATTCATGCAATTCTTGTATAAAGTCATTATTACCAAATAACTGTAAATAATCTAAAGACTTACCTTGTTCGTCAATAATTTCTAGTGTGTATCTAAACGACATCTAATTGTATACCTTTCGTAAAGCGTGTAAATATAATAAAGCGTCTTCTTCTGATATATTAAAATTTCTTATTTGTAAATCTACATCATATATACATTTATGGAATTTATTGTTTTTATAAAGATTAGATAGTATAGTAAGAAATACGTACATACTTTCAACTTTTTCTATGTTATGCCCGTTTTTAAATCTAATCGCAGCATCAAAATCAGAATCATGTGTAATAGGTTGTATGTTGTTATTTATATCTTTTAATTTAAGATATTTATCTATTCTACCTAAGTCTTTGTACTGCGCTAGTTGTTTGTTACCTGCAAACTCTTCATAATCTGGCTTAGGTACTTCTATTTCATAACCTTTGCACTTATTTTTATCATACTTTTTACATATATTAATAATGTCTTGCGTACTATTAAAAATACGTAAATCAGGCTCATCTGTGAGTAAAAGATATTTTAGCTTTAAGAGCTGTTGTACTTGCTCAAACTGTGTTATAACTACTCTGTCTTTAGGGAAGAAATAGCTATCTTCTGTTACTATACATTTGTTAGCCATTGCCTTCTCACCTCTCTGTAGATAATCTTCTTATTACAGTTTATATATTCAAGTGCAGGTATATTTATCTGTAAAGCATTTAAAAAATCTATAAGCTCTACGCCTGTGTCTGTTTTACTAAGTTTAAGCTCTTTTTCAACATCTTCGCCACTTTTAAATCTCTGTATTAAATCTTCATCGACAGCTTTTGTGTTTGGTATTATTACACTGTATGTATTATACTCTTTAAACACTATATCTCTATCAAGCTTAAAGAATCTATCATCAGAATTTTCAACATAAAACACAGCGTCAAAAGGTGTATTTGTTATATCAGTTAAATTATCTGCGATTATCAGAGGTTTGTCTAGTTTCTGTGATAGCTCTTTTGCATAATCTAAATCTGCTACATAAAACATACTACCACCTCTTTGATATAAATGCGCCGATGATTGCATATTTTATATTCTGAGCTGTTCTTATTACTTCTGTTAGTCTTAGCATACTACGTACGCGCTCTATGTATGAAGAATCTGTGATTGAACGAGCAATAGCGAAATGAAGACAGTTTGCTACAAATACTTGTAAGTTTATACCGTCTTCAGTAATTTTATTCATTATCGTTATTATTTCTCTTGAATCTTTAGATTCGAATAATCTCTGTAATACTGCGTCGTCTACTATACTCATTACTCTCTGCACAACGTCTATATTTACATAATCTTGATAAAATAAACATTTCTCTAGATTAGTGATAGCTTGTCTTAAGTTATTGTTTGAGTTTCTTGCTATTAGGCGTAAAGCGGAATCATCGGCGCTTATGCCCTCTTTTTCAGTAATAAGCTTTAATCTTTTCTCTATATCTTCAAAAGAAATAGCATTAAACTGAAAAGTGTAGACTCTACTTAGAATTGTGCTTGGTATTTTTCTAAGCTCTGTTGTACAGAAGATAAAATATGTTCTTGATATATTTTCTTCTAGTATGATTAGCATAGCTGCCCAAGCTGCAGCAGATAGCGTATGCGCTTCATCTATGATTAAAACTTTATTCTCACCGACCAGTGGTGCCATTCTTGCTTGCGCTGCTAGTTCTTTTATTCTTTCTGCGCTGTTGTTGCTTGCAGCGTCAACTTCAATTACTTCGCCTAGTTCTTGCGCTAAGATTCTCGCACAAGTAGTTTTACCACAACCAGACGGTCCAACAAATAAAAAATTATGAGCATTTAATTCTTTAAATTTGTTAGATGAGAGTATGTCAACAACTGTATCTTGACTCAGTACGTCATTCAACTGTGTAGGTCTATATTTATTTGCTAAGTTCAATCTTGCACTTCCTTTCAAATATAGCTCTCAGATATACTTCAGGCGTACGAGAATCATTTCTGAGAGACTTTTATGCTCTTAATGATAGTTTATATACCTAAGCTGAAAATTACGCTTAGAAGTTAAACCAGAGACAGCGCAACGTACCCTGTCTCTTTTTATTTAGTTGTACTTCTTTACTCTATAACGTAATTATGTACTCTTTTGTATTTACGCTTTTCTTCACATCTATCGTGTTTACTACTACGGTGCGCTTCATCAAGTAGTTTCTTATACTTGTGCGTAGCTTTTTCATTTCTTTCAACACATTCTCTATCGCAAGTATTTTCGTAGAATACTGTGCCAACTTCAGGCATATTCGCGTGTACCTTGTATAGCTGATAGTATGTAGTTAAATACTCATCTGTATTTGCGTCATAGCAATCAATGTAATATATAAACGAATCTAGTTTTCTGTCGAATTCACGTTTGCTAATAATGTATTTAAGTTTCTTTTTGTTAGCTCTATAAGTTTTCTCAAGCTTGAATTCATTTCCTGTGTATGCACGTTTTAGAAAATCTTTCTGCTTGCCTTTCATTCTTTCTCTGTAGCTCTTCTTATGTTGTCTCTTGTTACTCATAACTAACAAAGTCCTTTCTTAGACGTATAAAGCTGCGTATGCGTCCATTCGCGCGATGTATATCCTATCATCACGGTCACCAATAGCATCTAGCGCTTTATTAAAGTCTTTCGTAATGTACTGTATAGTGTCAAATGATTCGTAACCATCACAATACACTACTTCAACTACTATAAAAACGCAGTTATCATTAAGTATGCTAAATAATTCATCTTTTGTAATAAGACTTAAGAGATTTTCTGCACAACCACAGTGTGCATTTAAAAATTCACATTTGTTATTATTCTCGATAAAACAAATGTTATCTCTTATTACGATAGTAGCTTCATTCAATTTGCAGCCAAGCGCTTTGAAATATCTTTCACCGTTACTCTGTAATATGCTTTCTAGTTTTTGTACATTTACTACATCTTTGTCTAAGTATATTCTCTTAGCGTCATAATCACGAATGTTGTTACTCATACTAACTCTCCTTACATCATTGTACTTCTTAAAGGTGTAATTCCATACTTAGTACATAGTTCAGAATATAACTCATATTCTCTTTTTCTGAACTGTATATACTCTTCATCTTCTCTCTTGCCTGGAGTAGAAATGAAATATGGCAGATATTTGCTTGGGTACTCAGGATATTTATCATCAATTAATGCGTCACTGAGTACGTCAAAACCGTAGTCTTTTATTCTCTTCTCTATGTCTTCATCTGTAAAAAAGCCTTCATTAAGTAGATTATTTTCTTCAAATCTCTTTAAGAATACTTTTTCATAGAGAGTATAAAATCTATTCCAGAAAACAGCGTTTGAGACGCTGTGTACCTGACAAAGTTCATCTTCAATCTCAGGATTGTGTAGTGTTTCTGCATACGTAATAAAAACTAAATCTTGGAATTCTTCGCAAGTAAATAGCTTTTCATCTACTACGATGTCTTCTTTTGCTGAATCTGCATTTACACCCTCTACAGCGTTTATATCATCTAAAAACTCACCTGCTAAACTAGCTTTTAGTCTATTATTCATCTGAATCTTCGATTTAATATTTCCTAGCGTATATACAGTAAACTTATTTGCTTTCTGTATGTAATCTTTAAACCAAGCTTTCTGTTTCTCAGCGTCAAATGAATTTATATCTAAGCCAGCATATTTATACACAAAACTCTCTGGAGCTTTCTTAAAGGCAGAAATAACGTAAGAAAAATCAGTTATATCACTGTCATCAAAGAATTTCTCTACTACATACGCAGCAGGTAATTCTATTGTTAGTTTATTTTCTAACCCATTATAACCATTATTTTTAACACAAGCTTGCACTATACTATTAAAAATAATCATTTCTGCAAGACTCTTATTTCCCATTTAAACTCCTATCTTAGATTTCTGTGTACTTTATTTTACATTCACTTAGTTTCTCTATATCTTCTAAGTACGCAGCTTTCTGTTTGAATACGCTTTCATCAAGTTCAGATATATCGACAGCTCTTAAATCAATAACTGTATTACCGACTAATACTACGTCGTGATAAACATAAGTCTGTATGCCGTGATATTCTCTTACTCTTATGTTATTGAACTTATCTTCTGCTTCAATATGTAATATCTTTGCGGGTATGTTACACTCTTTTAAATGTTTTTGTAAATCTTCTGCTATTTCACCGCAATCATAGTTTGTATAAAGAATTGTATTAGCATTCGCAAAAGCATAGTCGTTTACACAATCAAACATAATATCTTGCATTGTCATAATCTTACCTCTAAATCTGTTCTACTTCAACTCCGCATAATTCAAAAATATGCATAGCGGCTCTTACGCACTCTGTGTCGTGATACAGAGTTTTATAGTAAACTTTCTTTATACCTACTTGTGAAATAACTAAAGCGCAATTATAACAAGGAGATACAGTCACATAAATCTCTGCGTCTTTACATTCTTTAATATTACTATTGAGTATAGCATTTACTTCAGCATGTACCATATATGTATTCTTATTCTTGATTAAATCTTCAGATTTTGTCATAGGCACTTCAGAGTCGTCCATTACTCTTGGTGCACCATTAAAACCTACTCCAATAATCGTTCTGTCTTTTACTATACAGGCACCAACTTTAGTAGACGGGTCTTTACTCATTGACGCTGCATTCTCTGCAACATTTATAAAAAACTTATCCCACTTTGTCATAATCTCTCCTTTTATTTAATTGTATCACACTCAATTCGATAAGTAAATACTGAAAAGAAAAAAAAAGAGCATTACTGCTCTTTTTCACTAATCAACGCGTTACCGCAAGTTATTCTGTCACTGTCTTCTTCCTGAGATGGCACGAATACGATTACGTCCCAGCCGTCTTCTACAAGAGGTTTTTCAAACTTCTCATATACATCAAAATCTTTTATGATTTCATAAGAGTTATTTACTGCCTCAACTGTTTCGTGTATTGGCGTAATCTTTACTATACACTTCTCTTTATCAAAATACTTATTCATTAAGTCTACGTCAAGATTACTATCTGACGTTACAGCAAAGTTGAGAGTATATTTTCTACCAACAGGCATTGGTAACTCTGCTATAATATCACTAATCTCTTGTAGACTAAGCGACTGATTATTAAACATCTTGTTTCTATCATCTTCATTAAGAGTATTGATAGAGAACTGCAATCCTAAACCACCGTTCCACTTAGAGTTTAGCATTAAATCTGTCCACTGAGCTAAGAATTCTTTTAATCTTCTGTTACTCTTAGGGCACATCGTCGATACTACTGGGTGGTATTCATCATAATAGTTATTAGCAAATTCACCAACAACTCTTGCTGATTCAATTACGTTAAAGTTAAACGAAGGTTCACCCATTCTTGCGTAATGTACGTTTAATCTCTTACCCCTTTCTAAACCACTCATAGAAATGGCTGTTGTAATTTCAGACAATAGTTCAGCTAATGTAGCATTCCCTTTAAAACCTACCTTAGGGCAGTCACAAAAATTACAACTCATCGGGCAACCCTTTTGAGTACTTACTGTAACAACCATCTTGTCTGTAATATCAACAGGGTTATGTTCTACTTTCTCAATTCTCTTTGTAAAGCCTAAAAAATCGGCTTTGATGTTGTTTTCTTTGCCATAGTCTCCTACAAACAAGTACTCTAATGATAAATCTGTATCAACAACTATTCTTCCTGTGTTCGTGTCTACAATCTTTCGCATTCTTACTCCTTTAAATACTCTTAGTTAGAACTTCTATATCATCGTTAGTTATATTGGCACTCCACGCGACTTTAGTCGCGAGATTCTTGTTTCGACGACCATTACATTACTGCAAGAGCTTTAGTTTTACACGGTCTCCACAAGCGTAAATTTCCGTATGCCCTACGGTACTATTTATGCTTTTATGGATAGTCCTTTGTTTAGTATGTTTATACTCGCGTTAGTGTCTCTGTCATGTTTTGTATGACACTGAGGGCATTCCCAGCTACGTATAGCGAGATTCTTTACAAGAGAATTTTTATACCCGCAACAACTACAAGTCTGACTACTTGGATACATAGTAGGAACTTTAATTATGTTGTTACCATACCATGCAGCCTTATATTCAAGCATGGAGAAAAATTTACTCCACGATACACTCGCTATGGCTTTAGCAAGTGTATGGTTGCGTATCATCCCCTTAACGTTAAGGTCTTCTATGCAGATAGTTTGGTTTTCGCTAACAATCATAGTCGACTGTTTCTGAAGGAAATCATTACGTCGATTGGTTATCTTTTCATGGACTTTAGCCACGCGAATACGCTGTTTATTGTGGTTATTTGAGTCTTTCTGCTTACGTGACAATCTGCGTTGTTCACGAATGAGTTTATGCATAGACTTTTCAAGGTATTTAGGATTGTTTACAACATTGCCGTCGCTATCAGAGTAAAATTCTTTGATACCTACATCTATGCCTATCATACAACCATTATTATGGCGCAGTTCCGGTTCGAAATCTACATTAAGTACTACAAAATACTTACCCGTAGGAGTTCTTTCAATTGTGACATTGTTAATATGTCCTACTTCCATAGATTGCCTGATTTTTACATATCCAAGCTTAGGAAGTTTAATATATTTGCCCACAATACGGATGTTATCACCTTGATTAATAGTTCTATAAGACTGATGATTGTTATGTTTACTCTTAAACTGAGGATGTCTTGCGCGTTTCTCAAAGAAATTTTTGAATCCACGGTCTAGGTCTCTGAGAGACTGTTGCAGAGCAATAGAATCTACATCTTTAAGAAATGTAAAATCTTCCTGTTTCTTAAGTTCAGTAAGCATAGCGGAAGTCTGTAAATATCCAATCCTTTGACCATTAGCAAAAGCATCGTTACGCATAGCAAGACCTTTATTATAAATGAACCTACAACACCCGAATGTCTGATTTATTAAATTTTGTTGTGCTCTACTAGGATATGCCCTAAACTTAACACCTTTATTCATTTGAACACTTGCAGTCCCTTAAATACTCTTAGTTAAAATTTCTATATTATTGTTAGTTATAATAACAAAACTATCATCAGTCAGTAGTTCGACTCTCAGAGCATCCTTTAATAAATATTCAAGCTGTTTATCTGCTAGCTTATTGTACTGCACTATCTTACCGCCTTGCTTTAAGAAAATGCGTATGTAGCAGTATTCATACTCTTTCACTTTGTCGAACATCTTTAACTCCTTATCTCTAATACCAGTGATTTCTATCCCAGAATGCTTTAGTCTGCCTTATTCCACCATACCTACTTACCATATAATCATACATCCATCTAAGCTGTGTTTCTGGGTTTGTTCTCCAGTCTGCGCCGTGAGACGCCATCTTTTCAGCTGGTAATGACTGTGGTAAGCCGTATGCTCCTGAAGAGGAATTAGTAGCGTTTACCTGCCAACCGCTTTCGTGCTCTATTACGAATGCCCAAAATGCAATTTCATCAGCAGCTAGTCCTTTTTCTGCAACTAGCTTATTGAATGCGTCTCTAGCATTTCCTGTTGGAATACTGGCTGTTGCGTATGTTGTTGCTTTCTTCTGCTCTTCAGCTTTCTTTTCAGCTTCTTGTCTCTTCTGTTCTTCCTCAGCTGCCTTTAACTCTGCCTCAAAACGTGTTTTTATTGCGTTTACTAGCGTGTTAACTTCAGCTGTTGTTTTAGCATTTCTAATATTATAAATGTCTGTTTCTATCGGTTTATACTGCTGCACGTTTGCAATTGCGTTATCTTTAGATTTCTTTAATTCTGTGTTATATTCCGCTTCAGCACGTGTTGCAGCGATATTAACTAGTGTACTTCTGCACGTCATACCTATTTCATCATTTTCTGCAGCATATACTGCGATTGATGTTAAACATACCATTAAAAATACTATTGCTATAACTTTCTTCAAAATATTTACTCCTATTCTGGAGTCTAAGATTTATAATAGTGTACACTGCTTCTTTGCTGACAGACTTAGACTCGCTTGGCTTTACGTTAACCGTATTGTTACGCTTGTTTCAGTCAGCTTCGCATACTCTCGTTGTACACTAAGTTTTTTTTATTCTACATACATTTTATCTTCAAAATACTTAAGTTGCATTTTATCACTTATTTTTGTATTCTCATACTGCTTTGACGATATTTCTACTTCATACGTCTTATCGTTGTACTTAACTTGTACATAGTAGTTAGTTGAGTCAACATACATCGGAACATTAACATTACCGACTTTATTATAAATAGTAGTATCTGATTCAGTTCTATACTTATCTGTTACAATTGCTTCAACTACAGGCGCATTGTTGAATGCTTCCTTATACTCTCTGTATACTTCAACTGAGTATTTACACAGCTTTAAGACGACGAGTATTGCGCATATTGTTATGATAGCTACTATTACTTTTCTATTTGTATAAGGACATAGAATATATCCTCCGTTTAAAAATAAGATAGATATATTTTATCACACTATTATTTGTATGTAAACTCTTTTTTGTTAAGCTATCATTTCGTATTCTCTACCGCACTCTAAGTACTCTGCTACTGTCATTAAAAACTCTCGTTCTCCATCAGTTAAAAATAGCAGATGTTCACTGTTTACTTTTTCTTTATTGCCGTTAGGGAATTCTATTTCGTATAAGTCGTCTACGCCGTCTCTTAAGTCTTTTATTTCTCTTGGCTCATCATCAGGTCCTAGTAGTAAATCTCCTACTTGTAAATCTTCTACTTTTTTATATGAACCATCAAACATCGGTACTTCTTCTCCTACTGCGTGACAACCTGTACCACCTATAACCATAACTACTACAGATTCTGATGTCTGTATAAATCTGTCGTTCTTTTCGTCGTTAGTCACAAACCAGCCTACAGGCGCGATTGTCTGTGTAAGTTCGTCTACTGCTAAACCAAAAGGTATAATGTTCCAAGTGCTTGTTTCTAACTCTGTCTTTTCACAGCTCTCAGGCAACGGTTTCTTCTTTGTAATTTCAATACAAACTACGTGAGAATCAATGTATGTCTGTACGAAAAAGTAAGTGTAGTACATAGATTTATCTGTACATTCACTAATTGCTTCAAGTATGTCTTTATGCTTAAGCGAAATATCATAGTCTACATATATACAAGAACTTGTATAATACAACACTTGTGAACCAAGCCTTTTACTGAATATCTCAAACGCCCAATAGTCAAAATCAACTTTTCTTAAGAATATCGCTTTTACGACAAACGACAGCAATAGACAGCCTATAGCAACCATAAGCACGAAAAGTATCAGTACACTAAACAAATCGTTCTGTGTAATAAAATCTGCTGACCTTATAAACTTAGATGCAGAGAGCAGTATGCCTAGAATAAGTACACCAACTGTTAGCGCTCTTAGCTTTTTAAATAATCTATACGCAGCTTGATTCTTAGGCTGTATGCCTTTTAAGACTTGCTCAGTTTCGACGTTATATTGCGTTAATTTATCATCTAACATAATTAATCTTCCTTTGCCTTGTCCAATGGGTTTGAGGATAGTAGTTTAACATCATAAATTGATTTTATCTGCACAAAACCACAACGTAGTTTAGAGTCAATCATAAAGCACTGCCCTAAACCTAAAGTAGGAATAGAGCTTAAAACAGAGTTTGTATTCATCTGCGCTTGAGAGTTTAATTTAGACGTATCAAAGTTTTCTAAAAACAACTCTGCTTCTTTTAAACCACTTTTAAATATAAACTTAGTTGCGTAGTTATTATATGAACCCTCTGGGAAATGACTAATACCTTGGCTTAAACTAACTATTGACCAGTTTAAACTTCTTCCGATTACCTGGAATTTATCCATAATAGTAGCCATTTCTTTATTACAGTACATTAGATGTGCTTCATCGCAGAATAATATTGATGGCACTCTATTCTTAAACTTAAGCATTTCATTTAATTTCATCGTGATTAAATAAAGTATTGTCGCTGTAAGTCTTTCTTGAGCATTATAGTCTTCAACCTTAACTGATTCATCTGGTAATGCCATACCGTGCAATGAAATAACCATAGAGTCAGTCATTGAGATTCTCAGTGGCTTTACGTCTACTTTTCTTGTAAAGAGTAGTTTACCATACTGATTATCTTCATACATCTTTAATTGAGAACCTATCGCTTGTGCATATTTATTATCTCTACTGTATAAATAATCTGCGATTTCTTGCATATCTGCGTATGTACCATCTCTTTTAGTTTTTATGATAAAATCTTGCACGATAGGCGTAACTGCAATCTTTGTCTCTTCTTTCTCAAACTTACCGCATAGTGTTTCTATAATAGATAACATCTTTGCAGTATCTACGTCACTTAAGAATGTAAAAGGGTTTAATGCGCCTTCGTGTACATTATTTATATCTATTACTTTTATATCTTCACAGATATTCTTTATCTTAACAAAGTCATTCTTAGGGTCTAGTATAACTACACGCTGTCCCATTAGATAAGCTGTAATTGCAGTGTTTAGCGCGAAAAATGTCTTACCGCTACCAGATTGACCGCAGATTACTGTGCCGTTAGCGCCATTCTCTAGTATCGATGTGCTTGGCGACCATCTAATTGTACTCATCTATATTACCCCTTACAAATTTAATTTTAATGTTGTCTTAGGTTTTTCACCCTGTCTATATTGCTTTACAAAACCACTATCGTCTATTTCTATACCTTTTTCAGCCATATTCTTTATGTACTGAGGGTTTATGTGTGTATCTTTCATACTCTCATCAAATTCCCATTCTGACTGTTTGTTGTAGTACGTCTGTAATCTGTATAATGTGTTAAAATTCATCATTAGCGCTCTTCCCTTAATCTCGGGTTGCGCCAAGTGCGATAACGTTTGTCTTTACATTAGGTCGTTAATCTAATGTGTACTGACTGTGCAGTACCTCATATTCTCATATGAGACGAGACTATATCTTCATCTTATTCTTAACTTTTATTTTATTATTGTAAAACTACCTGAATCATACACATCGTACTCAGTATAGTTTAAGCGTTTTGGACCTGAATAAGTAACTTTGCTGTAATGCGGAAATTGTAGTGGCGAATACTTATTAAAATCGTTTGATATTTCTTCTGTATTTGTAAATATACGGTTAATAAAATCTTTAATAAATAACTTGCTATCTAATGTTTCATAAAAATGTATAAGTCTTATGCCGTTATTGAGACACATCATAGACTTATTAAAATGATAATCTTTTTCTTTAAACTTAGACGAATGCCAATATGCACCATTATATTCGAACGCTAAGTTTAAATCGGGTAAGTATATATCTAAGCTGTAAGGAGTTATAACTCTTGTATCGCTAAGTATGATTTTACCAGCATAACGCTCTCGTATTAAATCGTATATGTATTTCTCATACTTGCTGTATTTACCGTTAGCACTGCAATAATATTCTTCTATTGTTTTTACGTCACATTCTCGTACAAAAGCTTTTCCTGATTGAAATACTAGAGGCACTAGATTTTTCTTGCGCCATCCTTGACCGTATTTCGCTAATAAATCAGTAACAGCAACAACGTCATTTTCTAATACAAACGCTTCGATGTTTTCTTGTTTTTGTTGCAAAATATTTTCGACGTTATAACTCTCTTTAGCACGTTGCTTAGCTTTCAGAGTCTGTACGCCGCAACTAACACCATATCTTTCTAAACAAGTTTCTTTAGCTTTTTGCGCATTATTGTATGTTTCACTACCATATCTCTGTAGTTTAGTTGCTTTTTGCTTATCTTTAGTAGATTTTAATGTAGTTGTATATTCAACACCGTATTTTATTAAATTGTTTTTCTTTATACGCTCCTTTATTTCATCAGAAGCGAATACGTTACTTGCACCGTACTTCTCTATGTTTGTGTTTTCACGTAATTTTATCACATTTATATCTTTTTGTGTGCATGCTTTTGAGCAATGCTCTGCATAACCTCTAGTAAAAGATATAAAATTCGTGCGTTTACCACACGTCTTACATACATCTTCATCATCATGCTTCCTTAAGTATTTATCATAATACTCTTTACTTGACGTGCTGTGCTCGTTTCGTATATGCAAACCGAGTGATATATTATTTTTTAATGTTTTACCGCATATTTTACATTTTATCATAGTTTTATTTTTTTTTCTTTAGTTAAGTATAAGAGCTGGCTGTTTCGAACTCACTTGAGCTCTACATAATAGTCGTTGAACGTTCTTCTATTCGAAGCTTCGCTGCTGATTGTCTACATATCTATTTTATTTTCAAACTTTCACGATTATGCTTATTTCATCATTGCGTTGTAGTTAAAATAGTTTGAAGAGTTCCCAGCAATTAAACCAGTTAATTTTTGTATACATTACTGTATACCAGGACTTGTATGTCAATCCTTGTCAAATATCAGATTAGAAGTAGTATCACTAAAATTGCCTAAAGCAACTTTCAGATAAATATTATTCTTTAATTCAGTATTTATAGCAGCTGGACTTGCGTACTGTCCTGCTATGAGTAGTCTTACATCAGCAGCTCTAGCGAGTCTTGCAATCGCCGACATGCAAGACCTAACTGAGTCTGTGACTTTGTAGTCGTCGCTACTCATTAACTCATTTAATTCGTCTATTAATACTAATACTACTTTTCTTACAAACGTGCCTCTTGTTTTTCTTATGCTATTTTCATCTACATAAGAATTATAACCCTTTACCTCAGGTAGTTGTGGGTGTCTTGCAATAAAATCTGGGTCTTTTAGTTTTTCATACAGCATTTCGTATGTCATAATTTCGTCATATCTGCCATCTTCATAGATTTTTAGTAACTTATTATATTCACGAGATGTTTTATCTAAATCTAGCTTTACTGAGCAGATAGAGTCAAACTGATAAGAACGACCCATACAGTCATAATAATCAACTTCTAAGTCTTTAGGTAAGTCTTTTATATGCTCTACGAAATTCTCTTTTAAAAAGCTATAACGCTTATTCATTATACTTCTTGCTGCTTCCATAGCATTAGCACAAGACTGTAAATCAAGAGCTATACCTTTAACACAAGTAACTCCTCTTGCTAAGTTGAATGTTACTTGCTTAGGGTCAAGTATAATAAGCTCATATTTATCTGGGAATTTGCTGCAGTGCCCTATGATTCCATTTTCTACAACAGATTTACCACTGTTATGAAATATAGCACCGCTTTTAGAGCGATAAAGGCTATCCTTATCTAATATAAAACCTTTATACTCGCCTTTACCTATAGGTTTTATTTTAAATGATGTTGTCTTCTTCATATCTTTCTAATCGCTCCACTATTACGTTTGCAATCTGATACGGAGTCATAAAAGATGTATTGAATACTACGTAATCATTTAGTTCTTCTAGTCTTTTATAAAAAGCATTTCTATTTGCCTCATAGTCCATATCTTGCTCATTTGTTAGAGCACATCTAATTTCCCAATCTTCTTCTTCAACATCTAAGAAAAATACAATCGGTTGATAGTTAATGTACTCATAATCTCTATTATATAAATCAGAGTATGTTTGCTGAGATAACCAACCTCTAACTCTTATTAAATACTTATAGTTTGTTAGTTTGTTAATATAAGCTAGAATTGTATCTTTGCCAGTTCTATCTATACCCTCAATTTCAATAAATCTTTTCATATTACGTCCTTTCTTAGAATGTATTCAGAGAATGGAATACCGTCTAACCAATATACTCCATTCTCTTCATCATACACGTATATTCTACCGTCTTGTTCTATTGTGTCACTATTTGTCATACGTACTTGTGTTCTATTTTTTGAATTATCGTAGTATATGCTGTTATACATTTTGAATATAACTTCTTCTCTGCTTAATAATTCATTTTCGTACACATACTTATTCTTCTTTTTCTGTAGATTATCTAACTCTAGTTCGTAGTCGAATTTTCTATCGTCAATATAAACAAGCTCTTGTATGACTTTGTAATCTATTATCATTTTGCCGTAGAGTCTTACTACAGCTGTGTCAGATAGATTCATCTTCTTCTTTGCTTGATAAGAGATATTCCTAACTGCAGCCTCAAGACTCGTAGCTCGTGTATTAAACTTACAATCTATTTCTAAATTGTATGCTTGCGCGATTCCGTCAAACTTAAACAAAATCATAGTATATCCTCTACTTAATTATATTTTCACAATATATGCTTTTTCGTTTCTCTTGATGATTTCGAGAATTTCTCTAACTACATCTGGCTCGCATAGCATCTCTTGCTCTGTGTATTTATCACTAAAAGTCATAATTCTCAAAGGGTCATTTAAGCAGTAATCAGGATAAATCAAAAATAAGTCGTAATTATTGTCTCTCTTCTCGATTTTAATTTCATATCCGTACTTGTTTACTACCTCTTCAATGCTTTCTGATATAAGTTCTGCAAACATACATATACCTCTCTTTTTATTTAGTTGTACTTCTTTTGATTGATATTCTAATATCTAAAGCGTATATTCTTTTTCAAATTTTCTGCCAGTATCATCACACACAGTAGCAGTTATTAGAATATCATCTAACGAATTTTCATAGCTTCTGAATATTCTTGGAATGAATTCTTTTTCAAATTGCTCAATCGTCTGCTTTGTTAATTTACGCTTTTCTACATTGATTGTTGTATCGATTGAGACTGCACCTGAAACACCAAAAATATTCATATATTCAGTTGTTGCCCAATAACCAAATACAGAATGTGCCTCTCCTCTTGTGCCTATACTGTTCAGTTGTCTATCAAACGCAATACGTTTTCTTTCTTGTGACAATGTATCTTTTTCTTTACCGTGAATGGCTAAGTCAATTATTAGCATGTCTATCTCTCGCTTTCTAATTTAACTTCTGAGACATTGTTTAGCTTAGGTATATAATTTATCATCAATAACATAAAAGTCTCTCAGAAATGATTCTCGTACGTCTGGGATATATCTCAGACCTCAGTCCACTTCTGTTCGTCTCTATGGTCTAATTGTTCGTGCTCATCGTCTACACGTACATCTTCTATTTCAATCGTTTTGTTGACGTCTATACTATCTTCTAAAATAATCTCTGCAGCTTTAGTTTCTATATCTGTAGTATTACCTAGTTCGTCTAAACCTCTATCTTTGAAATAACCCTGTAGCCAATCGTCTGGCGCAAAATAAAACTGTACAAAAGTAGGTACACCTGACGACTGCGCTATTCCTCTACCTTTTATTGAGCCATCAATGGTAGTACCTAACGCGCTGTCCAATGATACAAGACTTGCGCCAGAGTCTAGATTACCTAGAGCAATTCTATATCCGCAGTTGTGTGTAAATACTGTCTTTTTCAATGCACTTCTCCTTTGTTACAGTATTGTATGTTCTTTCTCGTATTTATTACCTAAATCGTCTTTAACTATGATAAAAATAGTCATATAATCAAACGTTTCATCGTATGTACCATCAATCATAGGTATGAATTGATTATTAATTATATCAATTATCTCGTCTGTTAGTCTAAGTTTCTCTACTGTTAAGTTTACGTCTATTAACGCATTATATTCTCCATTAAAAGTGCTTACGTTACTAACTATTGACTCACAGCCGAATGTGTTATACGTCAGTCTTTGCATACCTATTTCAATTAGTCTTTTATCAAATCTAATCTTCCTAGTACTTTGCTTTAAGTATTCATTTACTTTACCACAAACTCTTAATTCTATATTTAACATCTCTTCACGCCCTTATCACAATTTAAACTAATCTGACCAATACACAGAACGCTTCTTCGCGTGTTCAGTCTTTCTAACAATTTGTACGACACGTTTAATCTACCACCTCTGTCTCTAAAATCAATTGTTTTATTATCGATGTCCATCAACACAAAAACGCCTCTACTTCTTCTGCCTTTAACGAAGCAAATCTCATTTAAATACTTAACTTTATCATATCTTCTGAAACCAAACATCTTTCCAGTAGGTATCTTCTTTTCTCCACGAATGCCTTTGCAAAGTTGTCTGTTTTGTCTTGGAACGCGTCTCTTCTTAAATGTCCAATCTAGCTGTTTGAATTCCTTACCGCCACTAGCAATTACGCAAGCATCTATGTAATGTTCTTTTTGTAAATTAAGATTATTTCTATTTTCTTTTGTCACGAAACCAAACGTTTCAATAGCTTCTGGATAAAGCTTTAATAACTGACTTCTAATAATACTCATTTGAGTCGCATATTTAAGATTTAATCTTCTAGGTTTCTTAGTTAAGATAAGTGTCCCATTGTGAATCGCGTCGTGACATTCTTTACACAATGTGATTAAATTATTTTCATCGTCTGTACCGCCTTGACTTCTAAAAATGATATGATGAACTTCTAATCTTACGTGTTTCTTACCACAGCACTGACAGGTGTAATTGTCTCTATGAAGAACTGCTTCTCGTCTAGATGAATAACTATAGTTAAAGCCTTTTCGATATCCCCAATGTTTCACTTTTTCATTGATAAGATTTGAGTTCTTCACAAGAGCTGTATCGAATTGACTTACTTCAAGAATAATTTTCGAAATAGGTAAGATTTTCTTACAAAATTCTATTTCATCAACATGTGATTGAACCATACTTCTTACGCTTGGCGGCAATCTGTCTTTCTTAGTAGAATTAGCTCTATTAAGGAATCTAGGTTTCCTATGTCTAGTCTTTCTATTTCTGCGATTTCTTCTAAAACCTCTACGGCTATCCATCTTTTTCTTGATGTTATTCCTCAGAGTAACTTCTGATTGATATAAAATCTTATCATTAGAAATACAAGCTGTGCCAACGTATTTTGAGCCCGTATCTTGTCCTAACGTGACTTCTTGCACAGCCTTAGTCTCAGGTTCATACAATAACTTGATTGTAAACGGACAACTTCTCACTACTTTAGCTTTATTTTCTTTTAGCAACCTACGAACTTTGCCAAAACGCTCTGTCGGCATAAGCGGTTGTCCGTCTTTAGATATTACATACACAAACATATTGTTTTGACTCCTTCCGTATTTTTAGATTAGTTTTACTCTTTAAGACAGTACTAATCGAACTGTAGCGCCTATCTTGTGTCTATTACCGACGTAAGAATCGGACTTCTCTTCGTCAATGTTGTATGAGGTTTTTAAGTCATAAGCACAAGGCTATCTTTTAAGTCCACCTAACTTAACTTATGACCACAGAGCAAGAGTCTAGAGCATCAACTCAGGGTGTGTATGTATTTCTCTCAAACAACGTAGTCAAGATTTCTCAAGACTTAGACTAGTAAATAATTTAAGGACTGTGCTCTTTACTGCTTAAAAGGCGGTATTGAGCGCATATTTACACTGTGTATATATTTTCATTCTCTACCTCTAAAATATATCGTCTAATTCTTCTGTATGCATCTCTACATCGAATAAAGTAACTGACTCTACGATTGTATTATATTTTTCTTCTACGCTTATAAGTAAACCAAAAAATGCTTCTGAAAAATCTTTATATGTTATTTCATATTCATCAGTTTCAAAATTGTCTATTGTATCAGGCTCGCATTCTGACATTGGTCCATAAGAACTGCCCTTGTAAAAATCATAACTGTAGTTTACTTCATATACTCTAGTTAAATGTATCTCTGATAAGAATTTATTATCAAACTCTTCTTCTATTAATACAATTTCATCACTTAGTAAATCATCTATCATATCAGGTAAACCGTCTACTAAATCGCAGAATACTTTCGCAGATACAATATCTTGTAAATATATGTTATACTCTGCTCTTACTCTTATTTTTCCTCTTCGCTTTTCCATAAATCTCTCCGATTATTTCAATACTATCTCAAATAAATTATCTTTTGCTTTAGTAGTTATACATTTTACTGCTTTAGGCTCTATTTCTTCTATATCACATAAAGTAACATTATCTTCTACTCTACCGAATTTTACATTGTTGTCTACGTACCAAGATTTATTCTCAAATAAATCAAGAGTATCTGTCATAAAAGTACTATTAAGAGTATAACTCCACTGATGAGTATCACTGCATTCAACATAGCCATTAGAAAAAATTATCTTAAACATTCTATTAGGAATATGCTCTTCTGTTACGCCTTGCACTCTACTCCACTTATTGTCAATCGTGCGAATCTTATCTCTTTTTGTTAATTCACTAATAGGCTTAATTCCCTTTTTAGTAGTAACAAGAGTATCAAGCGCCAAAGGGTTAGAACGAATTGTAGTAGGAATAATATCAGCTTTAGGTTTCTGTGTAGCTAACATCATTAGTACGCCAGCACTTCTACCTAACTGAGTAATTGACATAATAAGCGACATTATCTCATCTTTTGCATTATCTTTTTCTTTAGAGACTTTATCTTTCATAGTTAACTCTGCGATTTCATCTACTACGCTTATAAGATAATACATCTCATCAGCATAAATAAAATCTACACAATGCTGATTTACTGGCAACCAAATATCGTCTTTTAAGCATACTTCTGTTTCAGCATTTCTTGTTAACTCTACTAACTCTGCAGCAGTTATTTCTCTATCACGTAATTTTATCTTATCTTGCTCATAGTACTCTCTGCCAGTTATCCATACTTTACCTGTTTTCTGTTTAGGTTTATAATCAGCAACTTTCTTTATGCCTAACTCTGACATCTTTTTGTTACGCTTGTGCATAACTACTCTTGCTATTCTGAGTACTTCTCTTGAATCAAATACATCAGTCGCTACTGCTACTACGCCTTTCATTCCCTTGTACATCATAAACTCAGTCTGCTTAGGGTCTATCAGCGCGCAACGTACTTTGTTGTTATGTTGTATACATGCGGCAATCAAATTATTTATAGTGACTGAGTTATGGTTTGTTAAATCATTAACACAGTATCTACCGGTATCTGTACTTACGCAAAAACAAGGCAAGCTACCTACATACACAGATTTGTCTAATCGTATACCATTACAATAAACTATCTGCTTATTATGTAAAAGATAATGTATGCCCTCTACAGGCAACCAATAGTGATTGTCATCTACTTTCTGTGGCTCTGTTTCTGTTACTTTTCTTTCAATACGCAATATAGTTGTACCATACACATAATAATCATCACATAGATTTCTTAGAAAACCACCGTTGCGTAAAATACTCTCTACTTCTTCTACTTCTGTAAAATTTTCAGGGTATTCAATCAGTATATCTTCTTTAAGAGGAATATCACCTATGCAATACTCCTCTATATCTTTCTTATACTCTTCTTCTAACTCTGAAATGTCAATGAGTAGTAGATGGTCTTTTGAGAAAACTGTTTCTTTATTATTATAGTATAGCTTATAGCAATCATACATCTCTGTTTGATGTCTTTGTGTCACTACTGAGCCATCAGAAAACTTGTGTCCAGTATGTATCTCATTCCATTTCATATTCTAGCCTCTTTGCTTTTCGAGTTCTTCTTTCAACTTTCTATATAACTTAGTATGTGTCATCTGTAATTCTTCAAGACCTTCAGCAAATTTCTTAGAAAGTGCTTCGTTATAAAATGCTGTAAACTCAACAGCGCCACTAAGAACATTCGTCAACAGAGAATATAAACTCCAGTCGTCGTCAGTTAGTGTACCGTAGTGGAATTTATGAGGATAGTATGCGTGCAAGAAATAAATAATCTCTCTGTTTAACTGATTTTCATACAACTGATTTTCATACAACTGATTTTCTTTATGTTTATGTTCAGTGTCATTCTCTTTAAATTCACGAATAATAGCTAGAATAACAGCCAATATTGTGACTATAATAACCATAAAGTGAATTCCGTTTATGTGTAAAAATGTTACAACAACAGCGAATGTTATAGAAAGAATAAGCACTATAATAACAGTAAATAGAATAATCTCTAAAATTTCTTTAGTCTTTCTCACTTTAAGCCCTCTTTCTTACTTACAAATCTCTGCATTCATCTAATAAATATTGAGCAAATTCTACAAAATACTCATCTAGTAGTGTGTTGCATTCATCGTACGGTCTTGCTTTACTTACTCTTGCAATGTTATAAGAACCAACTTCTACCTTAGGGAGAGTATTATAAACTAACTCTTCAGGAAAACCTAACTCTAGTTTCTTTTCAGTCTGAAGTCTCTTGTGCTCTTCTTTAAACTCTTGCTTTGATACGATTTTAACTGTTGTTTTAATATCTTCTGTATCAAAGTCTTTTAGAGCTTTATTGCAGATCTGATAACAGTCCCAGTAGTCTTTTGCTGAGCCAGTAATGTCTGTACGAAAATCAAACTTACTATGCCAGTTTCCTTCATCATCTTGTTCTGTAAAGTTAGGTATAGCGTATGATTCTTCAAATTCATTAGGGTTGTTTGCTCTGTATTCATACCACCAAGCATTAAACTTTTCTGCATTCTCTGCATTCTCTGCGTTTAATGCAGCCTCTACTTCAGCATCGTTTACCTGTTTTACTCTGTATGATAAATAATTTTCATCTTCTGTTTCTTTTAGCTTTCTTGCGAAATATTTCTTAGCATAAGACAATAGCTCATACTTACCTAGAGACGTTAGTCTTGCCTCTTCATTAATTTCAAGGAATTTGCTAAAGTACTCTGTTGGGTTATCTACTACGAGTCTGTTATTTTCTATATTCACGTTTTTAATTCTCACTTAAAACTCCTTATTGCAAATCTTTTGTATCTAGCTCATTCTTGCTTAACTCTTCATATGCGTCTATGTATCTCTGTATTTCTGCTTTTGTTGCATATCTCCAGTGTCTACCATAATAGCTTTTTGCCTTATTATCGCATACTCTGTAGATTTTGTTACAGTCTTTAACTCTGATTTCATTCGCTCTACAAGCTGCTGACGCTGTAACGTACAAGTCTGTTTCATCTGCTACAACTGCTCTTGACTCATACTCTTCTCTTTCTACTCCAGCTAAGCTATACATTTTCTGTAATGTTTCAAGAGTGATTATCTCATCATACTCATCTTTTAAGTATAATCTCTTTGCGCCACGTGCACGCGCTACTTTAGCAGCTAGTTCTGCTGTATTGTCTGTTTTCTTGTAATTCTCTTCGTACTCTTCAACAAATTGTAGCATTTCTTTGCTTAGAGCGTCTTTATCGAAAAATTTCTCATTACACAGTGCAACAAGTAAAAATTCTTTTGAGATTTCAACTCCGTTATCATCAAAAACTACAATTATCTTACCGCTGTAGTTCTCTCTTTCTTCAAAGTTGATGATTGTTCCTTCACCATAAATATTATGTTTTACTACCTGTCCTATAATATTCATATTTTACCTACTCTATTTCTTGATTTATATAAATAGCTTTACCTGCACCTGTATTTCTTGTTAGTACAGAACCTTCTTCTTTCGTTTTGTATATCTGAAATAGATGGTCCTCTGCAGATGTCATTATACACATTACTTCAGATGGCTCTATTTCTTCTTTTGATACAACTGTCCAGTTTTGTTTATTACCTTCAATTATATCATCTTTTTCTATTGACTGTAATTCTACTAAACCCTTACCGACTATAGGGAATCTGTGCTGATAATCTCCTCTTATACGTAACTTACCTAAGTTAAGCTCATACATTTTATCAGGTATCATAATTTCAGATTTTGCTAATACGTCAACAAGATTATTATTTCTGTCATAGACTTTATCGCCTACTTCAATATCAACTAATCTTTTTATACCTTTATCAGTGTTAACTGGAGTAAAAATACACAATGGCGCACCAGCAGTTAGTCCTTGAGGGTTAGGAGGTAATGTCTTATCAGTCTTTATAGGATTGCCGTGGTCATCTAAGAATAAACTTCTACCATAGTCTTTTACTGAGTCTACTTGCCAAGCTACTTCACCTTTACCTGATACACCTACTGGCATATACTTAAAATTACGTAACCAAGCGCCAGGGTACATTGCCCTTTCAGGCGGTTTATCATCACCTAGAAATAGAATATATCTACTATCTAAGTATAACTCATAGTACCAAGAGAATGTATTTAAAAAGTTATTTAACTGACCTAGTACGCTATCACATGCTTTACTATTAAACTTAGATGGCTCAACATCTACTTTTATTTCATTTACTTTGCCATATTTATATTTTAATGTCATTAATAGATTATTAAAATCAATATCATCTTTTGATTTACCTAGTATCGTTGGTCCAAGTATTTCATATAATAATATAATATCTTCTCTTTGCTTTTTAATTCTCTTGATATTCAGTGCGCTAATCATCTGTATTATTACGCCTAGAATTACTGCGTATATAAGTATAAATATCAGATATGATGAAAGCACTATCTGTAGTACACAACCTACAGCAAACATCACTGCTATGATTACACTGTCTTTTTTAGTAAAATCATACAATTCACTAGTCGCATCAGTTAAATCTAGCATTTTCATATTTATTAACTGAGAAACAGAAAGCACTAAGAAAAATACTACTATATACATCTTACAACACCTTTACTACGTATTTCAATCTATTAAAATATTTTGATACTAATTCTTTTATTGTATCATCAAACACGTTACCTACGTGTTCTATTATATCTAAGTCGTCACATACTCTGTCGTATGTTTCTACGTTTTTAAAATCGTATTCTTCGGGATAATCAATCTCATATATCGAGCCTACTTTAGCGTCTAGCTTAAGTATTGTCCCATCATTTAACATAATCATACGCGTACCTCGAATAGTAATTCAAAATCTAGCCCTTCATATTTAATTACGTCATTTGTTTCTTCTGAAACAAGCTTTTCTGCTTCAGTTTGTGAAATATCAGAATCATTTGCTAAAATCTGTGTAGTTATGTTAGTGATGTCTTTTTCAGTAACATTCATGTCAACACCATACTCTTCTAATAAGTTCACATAATCAATGTTCACTACCTTATTAATCTCTAGAGTTTGATTAAACTTTATGTTATGACTATCTGAGAACATATTAAAATATTTAATCTTAGCTTTCAAGCTTAGTTTAAAACTTTCGTCATTATATTCCAGTATCTCTGTGTTTAAGTCACACAACTGGTGTTCCATATCAATGTTAGTGTTGAGTAAATCTGTAAATTCAACTTCATATGGAATTTTTATCGCGTGTTTACTATTCATCATATCGTGTCGTAGAACTCTCTTGTTGCTACGTTGTTTTCCTTTCTTGCAATCTCTATTCTTTCTTCGAGTAACTCTCTTAATTCTTGCCCTTGCGTTATGTTCTTAATTTTAAACATTCCAGCAGTCGCGTCTAAACTATTACACTCTACAGTCCACAAACCAAATAGTCTTTGTAATATATTCTGACGTAGAGTCACATCAATGATTCTGTATAATCTTACGTCATCAAATTCTCTTCTTAATAAACCAGATTGTATGCAGAACTTGTCTTCGTAGAGAGTGTAGACTGTAAAAGATAAAGGCAATCTGCACCACATTCTCTTTCTTTCTTGCCAAATATTTCGCACTAATTACCTCTCAAATATAAATCTTACAATCTGTTTTTCAAACTGCTTTGTGTTTACATTAAAATATGTATTCATTACAACTACATCTTCTTCAGATATATAGTCATACATTCTTTCAAAATCATCTCGTATACCGCTTGTATCTGAAGTGTAGCGAGATTCATACAATTCAAAAAATCTATCTTTATCGACTATGCAATCGACACCATCATTCTTTTCAACTACTTTACTTACATCTATTAAATTTTCTAATGTGATTCTTGAGACATACGTGCCCATTACAACAGTATCATTAAAATTTGCAAACATACTCTACCTCTTTTTGTAAATTACTCTTTGATTACTAGAGCCTCTATATTGTAAATCTAAATCTTTTTTACTATCAATAAACTGCCCGTCAACTATGACATCACAGAGATTCGCTACCTCTAGTTGCTCTTTTGACAGATTTTCGTATTTATAACCTGTCCATAGCCAAACATCTTTTTCAGATATTTCTTTTCTAAATCTCTGTAATAGCTTTTTTAACTCTTTTAGATTACACTCACTTAGAGGCTCACCACCTAATATACTAAGTCCTACGATATGCTTCTTTTTGCACGTATCAATGATTTTATCTTCTGTTTCTTGTGTATATTCTCTACCTGCGTTATAGTCCCAAGTTTCTTTATTAAAACAACCATCGCAGTGAAAATGACAACCTTGCGTCCACAATGACGCTCTGACTCCTGGACCGTTTGACACGTCCATTTTTCTTATACGTGCATATCGCATTCTTTCTTACTCCTTACTCACTCCAGTTAAATTCCCAACCTTTATCTTCTGAGTAGGTTGCGTAACCAAAACCTACACCGTTTCGACCGCCGCTTTTTTGACAATGAACTACGTCCATTCCCATTTCTAATTCAAATTTTAAAGGTTGCTTTGTATCAAATGTACCAATCTCTTCAGTAAATGCATCATCAGTATATCTTCTACCGTCTTGCAAATAAGCACTTACTCTCTCAAAACCAAAAGTCTCTAATATGTACTCACGGTAGATTGTGTTTAGCAGTTTTGACTCTTCTGCTAGATTGTTTGATGTATAATACACATAATAATCAAATAGATTATTAGCGCTATCTTCTTTTATCTCATATTTGATTTCAAGATTTTCAACACCAAGCTTATTCTTCATAGCTAATGTAAACTCTTCAAAAGGCACGTTCTGTAAGAATTCAAGTACCTTAGGCTTGTTGTACTCTATGAATTCTGAATGTTTTTTACGCCAATTTTCATAATCTTCAGATGTATGCATATTTAATTTTCCTCTTCTTCTCTCGTCTGAAAAGCTATCATCTCGTCGTATGTAATTCTGCCTTTGTCTCTTACAACGTTTCTGATAACTTCACTTCTTGACTCTTTAAACCATTTTGTCTCGTATCTATCATAATGACCGTAAATAGGCAACGCTTCCATTGTCAGAGTATCTCCTACTGAACTAACTAAGCCCTCACAGTAATAGTGCATTTTACCTTCGTTCTCAAGCTGTTCTCTAAACTTCTCAGTCATATCATAAATATCTTTTACTTGATGCACCGTAAAATAGAATAACCTTCCATTTAATTCAAGAGGCACGTAGTTGTCGTATTTCTCTAGTAGATACAAGACTTGGTCACGCTTATTCATCTTTATAAGCTCGCTGAGTTCTTCTCTATTTAATTTTTTCATTTCTATCTCTCATTTAACTTCTGGCTGTAACTTTACTACTTAATGATAATTTATATTACATTAGCATAAAAATGTCTCAGAAATGATTCTCGTAACTCTGAGATATATCTGAGAGCTAAATCTGCACTAGCTTAACATTCTTGCGTCTTTCTATTACTTTCATAATGTCATACGCAAGTTTCGAATCTCTCATAATACTATCAAGCTCACCGTACACTGTCGCAACGTATACAACATCATTACCAAAGTTTAGATATACATCATGAATTTCTTCTGTTACTAGCATATTTTTATTAATGCTTAACTCACAGTCAAAATACTGCATTAATTCTTCAACGCAATACGCAATGATTTCAACAAACATTATATCAGATGATTTATCTTGATAAAGACGTACTTGTTTACTACTATCCTTTGAACGCAAAAATTGCATTAAGTCGTGTCTAACTAGCGGCATATCAAGAAACTGCATACTAGTGTCTTCAAAAGTATATTTATCTACTAGCTCTATTTCATCGCCGTCTTTTACAAAAATGCTATACTCAGTATCTTCTGATTCGACGAATATTAAACTATATCCATAGTACTCAACTAATTCGCCTATGCTATTTCCTATAACTCTTGCAAACGCAATCATAGCACTTATACTCCTTTCTTAGTTAGATTTAACGCTTTCGCGTGCATTCTTCTCTTTTTAGTTAGTTGTACTTCTTTTAGTAGTATCTGTGTCACTTGTTTTCCAGCTAAAGAATCCCATTTACAATCTCTCTTTATGCTTAGCAAGCCTCAAACTCAAAACTAATTATCTTATCATCTTCACAGTTAACTATGATGTAATCAAATAAAGGTTCACCTTCAGGTATGAAATGAACTATAGATAGTTCGTATGTATTATCATCACATTGTTTAAAACATTTCTTTACGCTATCAATGCTATTCCCTCTTTTTAGATTTTGTATGCCTACTTCTATCATAGGTCTTAGCTCTATAACTCTACACTCAGGATAGTCTGTATCTCTTTTTGCTACCTTACGTAATACATCTCTTAGTTCACTGTCTTCTGCTGATACAATCATTTTATGCATAAGCTTATGCAATAAAGCAAACGCTTTTTCGTATGAGCTTGCGTTTTCAATTTCATTTAATATATCTATCACAATAATTTCCTTTCAAAATGCAAAAATTTTAATCTCATTTGTAAGATGTTGGAATTTCAATACTTACAGACGTTGTATTAATTCAAGAACAGTGTTGGAATTTCAATACTTGCAAGACTTACTATGTCAAAACAGCTGTTTTGAGCTGTCTAGCGTATAAATATTCGCTAAAAAAGCACGTCCCAGAGCAGCTGGAGCGTGTTAAAATGCAACAATGTTCAAATTCTAACATTTATATAATTTTCTCTAGTATACCGGCAACTGCGAGCGCTTTAAGAATATTTCTTGCGTAAATATTACAATTGCCGTACGTTATATTGTCAATAATATGTTTTGCCGTCTCGTCTAATGGCTCTTTTATTAATATAACTATGCAACTATCATAATACATAGAACTGATTATCTTGTCTTTTTCTTCTTGAGAAAATGATTTACTTTTGAAATGTTGTATAAAAGTTTTTAATCTATTTATATTCTCTTCTAGTTGTGGTACAGCGCGCTTATACGCTTCGCAGTAGTATGAGTCTATTTTATCCAGCTCTGATGCTGGCATTTTATGCGCAAGTTCAAGTAACTCTTCACAGTAACTTAATTCTTCATGTAATTGCTCATAACATTTCTCTGTATACACTTCTTTACTGTCAACTTCATCTAAAGCTTTTAAAAATGATTCAGCGTATCTTTCACAATTAGATTTTAGCTTCGAGATATTATTTCTTAATTTCGCTTCTGTACAAGAATTAAATTCATTCGCTAAATGCATCATCTCATCTGTCATCAGATATGATGGTAGTCGTATGAGTTTATTTTTAATCTCTAGATAAGGGTGAAGCAATACGTAGTAAGTATTATTACGCATCGTGCTTGACACGATAATATCAACAATCTTACCATCGCAGTTTACAGTGTATGTATAACCTGTGAATTTTGTCTTATCATCAGTAAAGCTATACTTATCTGAATATGTAAAACCATATTTACTTAAATCAATCATTAAATCACTCCTCTAAATAGCAATAGGGATATTCTTAATCTGCTCACCTGATTTATAGTCTTCTATGATTACATCGTCTGCTGTAAAATCATAAAAGTCTTTGATTTCAGGGTTAAGTCTTACTTTAGGAGCAGGATATTCTTCTCTTGAAATAAGCTCCTTTATAGTAGGAATATGCTTATCATAAATATGCGCATCAGCGATTACGTGTACTAGTTCTCCAGGTTCATAGCCGCAAACCCGCGCTAGCATCATTACTAAAATAGCATACTGACATACATTCCAGTTGTTCGCTGCTAGTATATCTTGCGAACGCTGATTTAAAATAGCATTCAGCTTATTACCCGTTACATTAAATGTCATACTATACGCGCAAGGCTGTAAATGCATCTCGCTTAAATCATTAAAATTATAAATGTTAGTTATAATTCTTCTTGACTGAGGTGTATTCTTCAGTAGCCAGATTACGTTATCTACTTGGTCCATTTCGCCTTGAGGGAATCTGTATTTCTGCGCCATCTGATAACCATAAGCTTTTCCTATTGAACCTGTTTCATCTGCCCATTCGTCCCAGATTTTACCTTTTAAATCTTTAATGTTATTTGATTTTTTCTGCCATATCCAGAGTAATTCGTCTACTGCAGTTTTAATTGCAGTTTTTCTAAGAGTGAGAGCAGGGAATTCCTCAGATAAATCATATCTATTTACTATACCAAATCTTTTAATAGTATATGCTGGACTTCCATCTTCCCATCTTGCTCTTATATCTTCACCCTCTGTTGAAAAGCCATTGTCAAGTATATCTTGACACATTGACTTAAATAATTCATCTGCTTTACTCACTCTTTTAATATACTCCTCTAAGCTCTTTACATTTCACTCTTCTCACTATGCCACGAAAATCATAACAAATGGTTAAATCTACTGATTTCTCTGCTAAATTTACTATGAATGAGACGTATACTTCACTATCTGACGTCTCTACTCTGATATATAGCGCATCGTTTAAATTGTCTCGTTTTACTTCAGCTAATGGCGCAGGTATAAGCTTGCCTACAGCGATAGTATCTATCTGCATTTTACGGAAATATTCAACAATTTCAGCAGTTTCTTGTATCATGTTTGTATAACCAACGATGACATAGTTTAGAAAATCTATAACAGCGTCATTTTCACAATTTATCTGTAATGCACTTTTTATAGCTTTTGTGTTTTCTATTATTTCAGCATAATTTGGATATTCACTCATTTAACTTAAATACCTCTCTTATAATAATGTAATTTACCTGAATCATACAAAGCAAACTTATCGTCATAATAAGTACACTCTACATCAGTACAGTCTATATATTCCCATTTGTCATATTCTGCGCCTGTATAATAATTTCTATCAATGTATGCGTGTATATTCTTTTGTTTAATTAGCTTGTCTAAACCGCCAATAACTTCAGTATCAAGCTTATCACATATATACGCGACGTTATCTTTTACTGATGCTAACTTTACTATTTCTTTATTGTATAAAGCAAAATATTCATCTGCTTTATTGAATTCTTTTATATCGTTCTTATCAATAAAATCTTTAGCTATAGTTTCATCTACTTTAATTAAACTGCAATCTTCAGCAAGTATTTTGTCTGATAAATTTAAACTTTTCTTTAGTATACTTACACATACTTCTCTTTTATTATACCACTCGTAGTCATTTAAATGTATTAGTTGTATGCCTAATTCACTACAAGCGTCTGTTTTGTTTTTATGTAAATATACTTTGTCAGAATGCCAGTATACGCCGTTACATTCTACTGCAAGATTATACTGAGGTAGATATAAATCAAGCTCTAAAGGACTTATTACGCTACGAGTATTAAGCACAATATCTTCTTCAAGAATATTGAGCTCATCTCTTAAACAATGAAATACATCAAACTCAAATCTACTTCTAAAATTAGATAAACTATTATAAAAATCTTCTAATTCAGAGAGTTTAGAGTTAGGTATGTATCTATGTGTACCATCGGTTAAAATAGCAAAATCTTTTAATAAATCTCTATACTTAACTTGAAAAGGTACTGCATACACACAATCATTCTCTTTTTCAAATAATCTAATTCTTTCAATTAGTTTATCTCTTGCCGCTTGTCTAGTGCTTTCCATCTGAAGAGGACTATCGACTCCATACTTTTCTTTGTATGTTTTTACTCTCTTCTCAAGCATTTCTTCACATTGACTTGGATATTCTACTCCACGCTTCTCTAAATGTGTATGCTTTATCTTGTCTTTAATCTCGTCAAGTTCAAAAACGTTACTTACGCCATATCTCTCTTGTACTGTTTCTTCTATTGATTGTTTTGCGTGCTCTGAACCAAAATGCCAAGGTGTGCCGTACCTCTCTAAGCAAGTCTTATTAACTTTAGCACGTATCTCTTTTGACTTTAGAGCATTGTCTACTCCATACTTTTCGATGTTTGTTTGACGTATCTTTGCTTTTACACTGTCTTTTGAAAAGAATGACTTAGTGCCGTACCTATGTAGCATTGTACAATTCTTACTACAAGTTGTTTTGTATGCGTTAAAAAATTTAGTAGTACTACCACAAATAACACACTTATCTTCGTCTTCTGTTTTGTAATATTTGTCGTAGTACTCTTTATATGTCATTTTATGCTTTTGCGTTAAATGACGTTTTAATAGACAGAGAGTGTTAAACTCTCTGTCGCATTCTTTACACTGCATTCTATATTTCCTTATTATCTAAGTGCTTTACTCTGTCGTGTATGTCTTGAGAACGAGCAGCAGAATTCTTGTAAGTTCCAATATATCCGCACACTCTTTTGGCATGACTGATTTTATTCTCATCATCACAGCCGCAGTGCGTGCAAGTAGGCTTGTAATTATCTCTGTCGCCCATTAGCTTCACTGAGTTAAAAGCGCCGCAGTTAGCGCAGTAGCTAGTTTCTGTGTTTATCTCTGCATACATACAGTTATCGTAGATATACTGCATTACCTGCTCTAACGCTTCAAGATTGCTTGTTAAATCAGGAGTTTCAATATAGATAATATTTCCACCTGGTGATAGTTTCTGTAATACACTTTCTTTTTCTAACTTCTCAAAAGCCTCAATCTCTGCAAATACAGGAATATGACATGAGTTTGTAATATAATCTCTATCGTGATTATCTAGCTTTATAAACACATCTTCGCCTATTTCTCTTTTACAAGCTTTTCCAAACTTGCCATTTAATGTCTCACCTGGAGTGCCATATAATGAATAATGTATATTCTCTTCTTCACGCCATTTCGCACATAAATCATTTAAGAATTTCAAGATGTCTTTTGCTAGTTCCATTGTCTCTTCGTCTTCCCAAAAATTCTTGCCTGTCAATGCTTTTGTGCATTCATAAATACCAGCATAACCAATTGATGTTGTTGAGTAGCCGTTATGTACTAATTCTTCTAACGTTTCATCTGCATCTAATCTAGCAAGAGCGCCGTGCTGCCAAAGTATTGGTGCAACTTCTGCTTTTGTTGCGCTTAGTCTTTCTGCCCTTACTTTCTGCATCTTATGTGCTTTTTCTGCATAGTGCTTTAAGAGCTTATAGAATTCTTTTGTATTCTTTGACTTTAGCGCTATGAGAGCTAGGTTCAAGCTACAAACTCCTATATTCATGCGCCCGTAGTATTTACCCTCATTCTCATCATAATTCTTTGCGTTAGCTATATTGCCAACTGTTATTGTATCTGGAGTTAAAAAGCTTCTACACGTAATTATCGTATGTCGCCATACGCACTGACTATATCTTCTATCTTTTCTAGATAGCCTTCCGCTTCGATTTTCATACACTTCGTTTCCTAAAATGTAGCTGGTACTAATCTCCAACTCTACTCCCATACATTCATCAGGGATAGTCGATACACTTTCTCATTATCTGAGCTTAGCACGGTCTCATCTATTGCTTTATCTCTGTAAAGTTAGACCTAACCGTTAGCGATTAAAAATCACACCTGCCTAGTAAGCAGTTCAAAAGGTTTTAGATGAGCTGCATATTACACTTACCCATCGGAGGATAAACATCTCCTTTTCCGAATTTGTTTATCTTCTCTTCTTTCATTACTTTTTCAGATACATAATCAGGTACAAGTCTTTTACTTGTACATTCTGCCGCTAATCTTCTTAAATCAGCATATTCTTCACTCATTAGATATTCATCTAAGCAAAGTACTAGCTTAGGGAATGCTACAGTTATCTTCGCGCCATACTCATTCTCTAAACCCTCTATTCTCTGTTTTAAAAACTCTTCTATCAGTAAAGCTAAATCTTCTCTTGTACGCTTGTCTCTAGCTTCGCCTAAGTACATCCAAAGAGTTAGGAAGGGCGTCTGACTATTAGTTGTCGACATTGAATTTGTCTGATAGTTGAACGTTTGTACTGAATCTCTTATTTCTTTCTCTATGTCTTGCTTTACTAATTTTTCTGCAAGTTCTTTATCAAGTTCTTTGTATTTCTCAATATAAAATTTTCTTGAGCTATCTACAAAAGGCGCTAAATGCTCTAATGATACGCTCAATCCCCTCTGTTATAACGCTTTGTTATTAACAGCCTGACTATTTCTTATGAGTGCTATACTCATCAAATCGTTTCGCTCTTACTGTAAAGAGCTACGTCTTTCGACTAGTCGATACAATACTATCTTATTAGTTCTATTTTTCTATTATTAAACATTGCTATATCTGAATCTTTAAATACATCACTAAGAACAAAGTCTATTTTTTCTGTGCGCGCTAAAAACTTAGTAGCTGCGCTTAATGTACTGAACTCATACTTATCATCTATCTTAACTTTTCTAAACTTACCTATTTTACTCGACCATTTAGGTATGCATAAAACGTATAAAGCGTGCTGCATATTTTCTTTTGGTGTTACCCATTCAAGATTTTCAACTCTGTTGTCAGTTTTAATACCATTTATATGATTTACTTCTGTTTGTTCAGGCTTTGGCTCTGGTAGAAATACTCTTGCTACAAGTCTATGCATTTTACCGAATCTTGTTGGCACATATCCTTGAGCATCGATATATAAATTAAGCAATTGGTATGTATCTACTTTTTTTACATATCTCTTTATTCTGCCCATATTTGATACATAAAAATTAGGGTCTGATTTTACTGCTACCCAGATTTCATTAGGCAAATCTTCAAAATAGTATTTCTGTAGTTGTTGCTCTCTTATTCTTTTATTTTTTGCAGCTTGAGCGTCTAGTGCATTTTGCTTAAACATTTCATCTAAGCGTCTGTCGAAGTATAGAATCTTATATAAATCGTTTAAGTCTATATGTAGTTTTGCAGCTACATCACGTTTAAGCTCACCGTTCTCTGCAAATCTATATAAACGTTGTTTATATTTATTGTAGATTTTCTCTAAATACGGCTTTAAAGGCTTTGAGTTTAGTTTAATTTCTATATCATTTTCTCTTATATATTTTGCTACTGACCCTCTGTCCAAATGCAATGTATTTGCTATTCTACGTATACTATACTTCTTTTTTGCTAGCGCGCGTATAGCATCGCCTTTATTTATTGTCTCTTTCATATAACGATTCATTCTAGGTACGTTACATTTTACTCGTAAAAAATAGCTTACTTCATCTGTAGCTATTTTATCATTGTCTATGATTTTTGCTATTTGACTGTAGTTAAGATAATTTTTCATGTATAGTTCTGTTATTTCATCTTCACGTCCACTTAAATATTTGTCGACGTATTTTATTCTTGCTTTACCCATTTCCAAGGTTTCCTCTCTAAGATAATATCACGAGATTATGCATTCCACACTCCCTCGTTAGCTAGATTTACTAGTTATGCTAGATAACTCACTAACCAGAGTATTTGTATATACTCTAAAGATTTGTTTTAATACGGCAGATTATAATTGGTAACCGTATTGCGACGAAGAAACAGCCTGTATCAATTGAGTACATACTGTGGTAGCAGTTAAAAGTCTCTTAGGTTTATTGATTTTCAAACCCTGCATTACTGTACCATTCTGCAGCATATCGTCTATATTTGCAAGACAACAATTATGTCTTGTATGCTCAGCAATATAATCTAAATCGTGTACGTATATTGCTCCTTCATTTACTGCTTGCTGTACATCTTTTGGTATAATATATCTCTTAGCGATGTCTTTGCTTAATATGCCTGCAAGATAATCTCTCTGAGTTGTTACAGTAGCTGCGTTTTTATTTGCGTTTTCTGTATTCCACTCTTCATTGCCTCCAGATATCAACGATAGCACGTCATCGTCTGTTGTATTCTTAATTAAATCTTTATCGTGTCTATATTCTATGTAACTTCTTGCTACATCTTTATATTTTGTGTTCATTAACTTATCTTCAACAATCTTGCTTATTTCATCTGTTGAGTAAGTTTTCTTTTCATCATTCTGCAAATCAAATTCAACTGACTGAGCTATTCTCTCTATCATAAAAGTAGGCATTTCTACGTCAACTCTTTCTGCAGCTTTCAGTATAGCTCTTTCAATTTTTACACCGTTGAACTTTTGCAGTTTACCGTTCGTTTTTCTTATTCGCATACCATTCCCTTTCAAAGAAAAAAAAAGGTGCTGCATTAGCGCAGCACCTTAAACTTTAGTTTTTAACCATTCTCTTACGAGCAGCAATGCACATAAGCAAAGCAGACAATCCTGCTAGACAAGCAAATACTTCAGTATTATTTTCAACACCTGTATGTGGTGTAACTGGAGTAGCTGGCTTATCAAGCTTTGTAGTAGCTTCAGCTTCTAGCTGTGCCTTGTTAGGTACTTGAAGTGTAGCTACGTTCTTGTATGTGCCATACTCAAGCACTTTAGCTCTATAGGTAACTGTAAAGTCTTTTGACATCTTTGACATCTTTAGCTTAAAGCTATTGTGTCCTGTGTCTAGCTTAAACTCATCAGTTGTATCAACCTTGATTGAGTTCTTATCAAGCTCAACTCCAGCAGGTAGTTTATCTTCAAGCACTACATTATTCACAAATTTATCTTTTGTTGAAACGTGTAGCTTGTATTCGATATAATCTCCTACAACCTTGAACTTACCTTCATTTGTAATAATCTTAGATAGCTGTGCAGCTGGGTCTATGATTTCTACTGTAGCTTTCGCTGTTTTCTTCTCTGTGTCCTTTGAGATTACTGATACTACATTTACTGCTTCGCCTGCTTTTTCAGCATTAGCTTTGTAAGTAATCTTGAAGTCCTGAGTCATATTTTCAACCTTAACAACAATCTTGTTATCAGCCACTTCTAACTCATACTTATCGTGTGTATCAACCTTTACAGAGTCTTTATCAAGTTTGATGTTTTCTGGTATGCTATCCTCAACTACTACATTTTTCGCAATTGCTGCGTCTTTTGTAACGTTGATTGTGTAGTTTACATCTTCGCTTACGTAAGTCTTTGTAACATCAGCCTCTTTTGCAACCTCTACGTTAGTAGCAACTTTCTTTGTAGTTGCAGTTGTACGCAGTGTAGGTATGCCAGGGATATTAACTTCAAGAGTATTTACGTGCTCACCATTCTTAAGAGCTTTTGCTCTGTAAGTAATCTCAGCTGGCTGCTCTAGTCTCTCAGCAAAGAATTTCATATCTCTACCGTCAATTGTAGCAGTACCAACATTACTTGTAATAGAGTCTTTATCTAGTTCCATATACTCTGGTAGAGTATCGTGAATCTGTACATTTGTAGGTACACCATTCTTAGGAATTACTCTTAGAGTGTATGTAGCATATTCATCTTCTGTTAATTTTGTCTTATCAACTAACTTCTGAATCTCAGCAGATGGCTTATTAAGCTTTGTCTGAACTTCATTACTTGTTACAGGTGGAATCTCGCCTACTGTAACTGTAGCAGTGTTAAGCACTGTATCTCTGTATGTAATTTCGTGACTTGAAATAATCTTAGCAGTAATTGTAACTGTAGCTGTTTCGCCTACTTCTAGGTCAAATGTACCAGTCACTACTGAATCATTCATTGTCACATTACCCTTGTCAATAGTAGCGTTTAGTCCTGCTAGCTGTGAATCAAGTGTATCTTTGAACTGTGCGTTCTTGATAGGAACTTCACCTGTATTTGTAATAACAACATTGTATGTTAGTGTATCACCAATTGACGCTTCGTTCTTATCTACTGACTTAACAACTGTATACTTAGGCTCTAATGATTTAATTGTAACCTTTGATGTTAGCTCAGGTTCATTAGGCACATTAAGTGTAGCTGTATTTGTCTTATCGCCATATGATAGAACTTTAGCTTTTACTGTGATTACATCATCTGTTGTAAACTCATCGTATGTTACAGTTGTGCCGTCTACTACTCCGTGCTCTGATGTCATTTCAACTAGCTCTAAATCATTAGGTAGTAAATCTTTAACAACAGCATTATAAGTCTTAGCTACTTTAGCATTAAGCTGTTTTACATTAATCTTGAATGTAGCAATATCACCAATCTGATATTTTTCACCATCAGCAGTCTTTGTTAGTTCAAATACTGGATATTCTGTTGGTGTTGAAATATCAGCTGTAGCTGTATTACCATTAATACAAGTTGTTGATGCATTAGCGTCTACTGAAGGAATCTTTGGAGTATCTTTCTTCAATCTTAGCTTAATTGTAACTGTTCTGCTATCGCCAACAGGAATATCACCTAAGTCAAAGTGTACTTTACCGTTATTATCCTTATTATCTACTCTTTCAAGATAACCTGGAATCATATCATCAAGAGTTGTAGTCTTAGCTACACCATTTCCGTTATTTGTAACAGTATAAGTGTATGTAAACTCTTCACCGTTTGTTAGGTATGTCTTATCTATACTTCTAACAATGTCTAGATGAGGAGCAACAGGGTTTACACTTGAGTTTGATGATAAATCTTCAAATGTACTTCCAGTTAGTCTAGCTGTATTAGTTAGCTTTTCAAGCTTATCAGTTGTAATCTTAGCATTGTACGTAAATGTAGCATCTACGCCATTCTTATCAATTACAGCTTTTGTTGCAGTGAAGCCCTTTTCTGTCTTGTTTACTACAAAACCCTCTGGAGCATTAATCTCACCAACAATCTCTAAACCATCAGGTAGAGTGTCTGTTACTGTAAAGTTCTTAGCAAGATTGCTCTCTACACCTTCAATAGCTGGTAGTGATGCATTAATAGTGAACTGCACAGTATCACCTTTCTGAACATCAGCAGTAGCGTTGTTTGTCTTTACAAGACTTGGTATAGGGTTAACAACAATAGTTGTAACTTCTACAGGAGGTTGACCTGGAATATTTACACTGTTAGTAGCATTTCCTATATTGATAGTCTTTGCTTTTAGCTTAAATGTAGCTTTCTTATTGTGCTCTATTCCTTTAATCTTGTACTTGCCATCTTCAAATGTAATGCTCTTAGCATTCTTCAAGTCGTATGGCTCTCTGTTAAGCTCAATAACGTTATTAGGTGTTTCTACAACTTCAGCATCGAATTCCTGTGTAAAATCTCTATTCTGATTTTCTACGCCGATTGTATACTCAAGCTCTTCACCTCTTACAACCTTTGTCTTATCTACTTCTTTTGTAACCTTAATGTCAGGCTCTGCAGCAGTCACTTTTACTGGGTCTGTAGTCTTCTTAATATTGTCAATTGTAACTGAAGCAATATTAGTTAGGTTTACGTGCTGAGTAGCTGTAGCAGTAAGCTCAATCTTCAGTGTCTTAGAGAATGCTTCTCTCATTAACTCAGGTTTTAGAGTAACATTTACTACGTTATTCTGAGTATCAAGAGTATACTGAGAAGAATCAATCAACTGATTGTCTAGATATACTTTCGTATTCTTATGCTCTAGACCGTTCTGTAATTCATCTTTTACAACGATTGACTCAAAGTCTTTGTTCTCTCTCTGAGCCTTTGATGGTAGCTGCTGTGTAATTGTGAATGTAATATCATCACCCTTATTTACAGTCGACTTGCTTGACATCTTCTTAGGCTTAGGTAAGATTTCATCAGTATCTGGAATAATAGGTACTAGAATACTACCGAGCATATACGAATGCATATTACCAGCAATCAAATTCTCATTTGGCTTACCAATAGCATAGTAGTCTACACCATCTGCAGCTGAAGGATTGCTTGCTTTTACAGCAGGCATAATGAACTTATCTCTCATAGTGTAGTTTACTCTATTACTCATAAGCATATCAACAGGTGAATCTACTCTAACACCTTCACTCATTCTGTGGTCGTAAACTAAATTAGCAAACTGCTCATCAGTCTTACCTGCATCGCCTGGTCTGTAGTCTGTATCTACGTCACCAAAATACATTGATGTGTGAATGTCTTCTACTTTTTCGTCTGTATCTACATAACGGACTTCAAACTCAAACACAGCGCCTTTCTTAGAAAAGTTCTCATCTGTAGTTGAGTTACCGTCTCCACCCTGGAATCTGTGTGAAGCATCCTTAAAGTAGAAAAAGTTCTCAAATGCGATGTCTGTAGCGTCTACACGGAAAATACGCACACCCTCGTTTTTGTTATAACCCTGACTTGCAGGATATGGTGCTCTGTCTTTTTCTCCATTAGGCTCTACAACTACTTCTTTTAGTGTAGCCTTTATGTACATCTCTCTACCATTAAATCTGTACGCATCACTGTTGTACATTTTAACAGTCATTAGGTTATCACCCTTAAGCACATATGAGCTACCATTTCTCTGAATCTTATCAGTCTCAGTCTTATTTAGTGATACAAACCAAGATGGCTGTCCAACTGCGACTGAATAGCTTGTACGATACCAATCAAGTAGTCCTTGATAGCCTGAATATCCAGGTACAAGTGCGTCTGTTAGCTTGTCGTATTTTACTACATCAAGCTTAGTGTTGTCGTAAGAAACAACTTCTGAGCGATTAGGTTTCTGTTTAGAAAACGCATTCGCAATAGGCGTTATTTCTGTCTTGTCGTCTACAAACTTTACACTTTTGTAGTTGCTTGGCAACGACGGGTTAAGATTGCTTGCGGCAAATGCTGTTAGAGGCATATTACCCGCAACAATAACTGCACCAAGCATAAAACTAGCAAATTTCTTTAGTCTCTTAATCAATTTTGGTCCCTTTCTTTCTTAGTTAATTTATTCTAAAACAAACTCTTACGAGTCTGCATTTTAGATGAATTTATTTATGTCTTTGATAGTAACTGGCTTAGAAAAATCGAATTCTTCTAACGGTTGTTTTACTTCTATTTCTTTTACATCTTCTTTCTTCTTTTTGCCTGTATACACTGTAGGTATAATTCTGTACATTTCATTCGTACCGTGTTTCTTAAGCACTGGATATTTTGAAATAAACATAGCAGTAGGAGGTTTACCTTTATACGGTTTTCTTAATTCCATTATATACTGCGTTTTATCTTTATCATTCTGTACACCTGCCAGTAGCTTTGCAGTTTCCTCTGTAGCTCCAGCGTGTATGATAAAGCTGTTTATCGTACCTAGAATTGCTTGCACAAAATGCATACCTGATGTCATAGCAATCTGATTTATATCAAGAATAGAGAAGATAGTTTGACAACCACCGCTTCTACCTTTCTCTATCAAGTCTTTTATTAATATACTACTCTCTAAAGTACCGAATTCATCTACGCCTATTACTAACTTAGGCGAGTATCTCTTTCGCATACTTCTATCCATTATATCTTGGAATATGAATGAACTTAAGCTATTCGCTAATGCTTTATTAGCACTAACAAAGCTGAACATTATGCAGTATTGATTATCTTCATTAAATGAAAAGTGTGTCTTACTTTCATCAAACATCTCAATAGCGGCAGATGATACAATAATATCAAGCTGTTTTAGTAGTGTCTGATAACCATCTCTCATATTAGAGTCAGGTTTAAAAGACGGTGCAAATTTCTGCAATCCAAGAATATAATTATAAGTTTCGTTATTTTCTTCTCTGTACTCCTCATAAGCGTGCACTAGATGTTGAATAAGTAATTGTGTAGATGTGCGGTAATGCTCGTCTGCGCCGCCTGTGTCCCATCTACGCGTATTCATTAGCGCTTCAACTTTTCCTGTTTCGTTTAGATTTACTAAAGGGTCATAGTAAAAATTACATCTGTCTGATGAGAATTCATAGAATGGAATATTTCTCATATCACAGAATTCTTTTAAATCGTCTATTATGTCTTTTTCACCCTTGTAGTCAAACATTGCAGCAGGTTTACCTTCATCTAACGTTTGCTTTATTAGTGAAAGCATAGTACGTGTCTTACCTGAGCCTGTTGAGCCGGTAATCATCATACTACCTGATAGTATACCGTCTGTTACGCTTACTGTTGCATTGTTGTATTTTAACTCGCTTTCATCTAACGGTAGTACGTTACCTATTTTAAAGCTATCTTTCTTACTAGGGTGTAACATACGCAGTGAATATATCCTCTTGTCAAAATCAAGCGGTTCAATTACATATAGCTTTAATGCTAGTAATAAAGCAGTTAGAGGTATAGCTGCAAAACTCCACCAAGAACGGAATATAAGAGCAGATAATATCATTAATACAACCATTAGAGGCGTAGTAATGCGCTTATAGAAAATAACGCATAATATAAATACAATTATACTTAGCATTGTTTTCCTTTCTTAAAATAATGTCAATGTATTAATTTCGTGCTTTTGTAGTATGTTTGATATTTTACTATTAAAGCTGAATGATATTGAGTTATCACTGACTTCTGAGTATTCATTTATTACATCTTCTAACTGTAGCATAATAGTATTCTGCATTGAGCCGATGTTTATGCTAGGCATAATTTCTTTTATCTCAGAGATGATTGACTGTTTTTCATTCTCATTTCTTACAT